>Ga0315336_1004942_pt1 | contig 15129 bp, 9 predicted proteins | sample ASW5metaG_FD_204512 | JGI IMG/M metagenome (GOLD analysis project Ga0315336, IMG submission 204512) | Ammonia-oxidizing marine archaeal communities from Monterey Bay, California, United States - ASW #5 | ecosystem: Environmental > Aquatic > Marine > Intertidal zone | place: USA: California...
AGATCTCCATTGTGCTCAGGCCTTTTCGCACTTCGCCGCCAATACAGACCGCGTAGTTGTAGAATCCTGAGGTCATCGGGAAATCTCGCTTCAGCCCAATTGAGCACGCGTTCCGCTGGTTCAAACTTATCGCAATTGATCAGTTCCTCTGCGAGAGCACCAGACAGGGGTGCGCAATTTGCAAAGACGGACTCGCCACTTTGCAGGGTTTCATCAGCGACTGCGACCGGATTAAAAACGGAGCTATCGAATGCTTCCACCGCGGCTCGTAACGCCGTGGAATCGCACAAGCCGATAGGCTGCTCATCGGTAGTTATGCTGCGCAACCTGTCGTTCGGGTGATATCTACAAAAAAACCATTCCAAACATCGTTCGGTAAACAGCAGAGCAAGTTCGGCCTCTTGAGGATCAACTCGTCGGCGAACATGACGCACGTCGTTACCAGTCCGACGAGTAGAGTGCATCCAGTTTAGGTTTGCGCTCGATACAAGATTTAGGCTTTGAAGTGTTTCCAGGTTCGCAAAGACATTGGCCGTGGCAAGATCACAGAGAGCATCGGCAACCAGTACCTCCAAGATTCGCGCACAGCTCAGAATAGTGCAATGAACTGTCTCTGCTTTGGATACTTTGGAGAGTTCCACTAGGTCGTCTTTTAGAGAGAAATGATCTGACTCGTAATTCACGACATCTGTGTGAAGCCTTGTCAGCCAATCGCCCGACGATAAAGCATGCATGGAACGGCTCTCCTTTCATATTAACCTAGGGGCAAACGTCAGCTCATTTCGATACGGTAGCCGAGCGCAACGATGGCCTTAATTGTTTCGATGACAGTCTCTCGGTCGTATTGTTTCTCGTTTTCTGTAAGCTCGTTGTATGGTACCAAGTCGGGATGGTGCTTTTGGTCGTCGTCCCGCTTCGGCCCCCAGACCCAGCCATCTTTTATCCGCTGTTGGGCCCAGATGTCGTGGTTGTGTTCGGCAAGTTTCTCTATTAGAGAGTCTAGCGACAACGGAGCTTGTGCGTGAGAAGTGTTAATAGGTCGAGGCTGGTAAGTCATCGAGGAGACTCCGCGTTGACAGCTGGGTGTGTTACTTCTGTATCAGTAGGTTCTGCCCGGATTTGACTGTGATGGGTCATTCTTTAAACGTGCTCAATATTGAGCAATAAAACTACTCCGCCCCAAGTGGACTCTATCGAGGGATGCAAAGTGCAGTGCTTCTCTTGAACCGTCATAAGCATATTGTATAGAGAGATGTTTGATCTGCCCCCAATCGGAAACCAGTCTCTAAGATAGAGTTGGGGTAGCCTTCAGGCCAGCCCCGCTCGCTTGCTGAGGCGTAGCGTTCTATCTGGCTATGCAGACGAACATCTGCACGTTCGTCCTGACTTCTGTAGCTTATGAAGGTATTCCGAACGTACCATCGACTAGAGCCTCCCTAGACCTACTTGAGTTTTTTCTCTTAGTCGGAAGAGGCGATGGGTGGGGAGAGACCGAATCGAGAATCCAGAATCGCAATCACTTTAGAAATCATGAGAACGATTCTAATCTATTCTTGCTTGACAAAGTAGACACCTTCTAAGTGATTCAGGTATCTTACATTAGGGACATTGATAGTAAGACGCGTGTATCAGAAGCGGTTCGCGGCCTTCGACGGATGGCACCTTTTGGCTCAGCATTGTTTGCCCGAGGACGCATCGATCAGAAGCGAACGCTTGGTGAGAGTGATTCATTGGGCCAAGAAATCGCCCTTCACTCTCTTGAGTGCCTTGGGCCGACCACGATAGCGAAATAGAGGTCCTATTAGAAGTAGGCAGTAGGTTGACAAATTGGATAACATGTCGCCAGGAGCACTACAAGTGTTCACATTAGCGCCGAGATGATCCATGCAGATTTCCTCCCCGAGCGGATTTGAGTGAAGGGAGCAGGTTGAGGTGCTTCTGTTGGGCTATCTTAGCTTCTAGAGTGCGGAGATGTCACAATAGCATTTGACTGTTATACTTGCCTCGTGAGTCAAGATACAACTGTTGAAGTCAGCCAGCGTATGACTAGCCTATCTTTTGACCTTAGCCACAATCGTCGAGCGTTGCTTGCCAATGGTGAGGCAGCGAAAGTATTCGTCTCATCGACTTTCGAAGATTTGGAAGTGGAGCGGGATGTCTTGTCAACCCATGCGTTTCCCGCTTTGCGGACTTTGTGCGAACGGCTGGGCACAGCCTTCAGCGACATAGACCTTCGATGGGGCGTAACCACGCAAGAGTCACATAGCCATCAGGCTCTCAGCCGATGTTTTCACGCCATTGATCGCTGTAACGTCTTCGTAGGTATTCTCAAGACACGTTACGGATGTAGGCTAAGCGATGTGATAGAGAGCTTCGAGCAATTACCAATGGAAACTCGTGAAGCGTGGCCGTGGCTACGGGATTGTCTGGCCTATTCGTTCACAGAATTAGAGATGATGTACGGTGTGTTTCGCCGACCCGACACTGCCCCATTCTCTTTCTTCTACATCTACGATGGGAATGCTCGCCAAGAAACAGGTAGATCCGTCGGGACAGCAGCTCCTCCAAACGACAGCCTCCGTTGGAATACGCTGATCAAGCGAATTAACGAGAGTGGGGCGCGTGTCGTGTCAACGTTTGATTCTCCAACGACGCTTGCAACGAAAGTCCAAGAGGATTTGGGCCGATTATTTGAGCAATATTTTCGCTTGCCCAATGTGGATGACAAATTGGCCTATGAACGTCGACAGCAGACGTCACTAGTAGAACGACTGTCGAGGGTCCATGTGGGCCGCGAAAGACAGTTGAACGCGATTAACCGCCACATCGGACGGTCGAAGGTGCCGGTCCTAGTCGCAGGCGAATCGGGAATAGGAAAGACAGCGCTCCTTGCGAGTTGGATAAAACGCACAGTTGCAAAGAACCTTCAGAGAGGAATTCCAACGGACTCTTTCTGGCCCAGGTTGGTTTCGTTGTTTCTTCCGAAAACAAGGGAGTGCCACTTCATTTATCGCTTCAGTACCTCATCTTCGGACCATAGTTTGGCTGATCTTCTCAAGGGAATTCTGGAAGAACTCAAGTGTCAGCATGATCTTCCAATGAGCGTTCCTGAGAACGCTGGTCATGTGAGAGTGGCCTTCGAAGAGTGGTTACATCGTCTTCCGAAAGATCGAACTATCATAATTCTTATTGATGGGATGGACAACTTACTTGATGCCCATGAAGCCTGCGAGTGCGATTGGGTCCCTCGACATCTTCCTGTCAATGTCGGATTGGTAGTAGCTTCGGCCGCCCCGAATACCAAATCCCATTTTCTCGCACACCGTTTCGGCGTCATCGAATTACAAAAGTTGAACAAGAAACATCGCAGGCGTCTTGTACGCGTCTATCTGCATCAGGAATACGCCCGAAAGATCGATCCGGAACCGTTGAACGATCTGATCAGCCGTAGCGAGACATCCAACCCGTTGCTCCTGACTATAGTAATAGACGAATTGCACCAGCTTCGATCTTCCACGATGAGCGATGCTGAGCGGGAGAAGGCCCGAACACTGGCCCTGTCAAACGCGATTGAGCGGTACGTGCCACCGCAGGGTACGGTCCGGCACGCATTTGAAGCGGTGTTAAAGCGTCTTGAAAGTGATTATTCGGATCCAGATACTATGGTGCCGGATACCCTATCGTTCCTATCGGTTTCGCGCCGCGGTTTAACCGAAGCAGAACTACTTGACGTTGCCACATCGAACGGGCGTTTACCGTCGGGGAAGTGGGTGCCGCTTCTCCATGCAATCCGGCGGTGGCTTATCGAGCACGAAGGAAAATGGGCAATTCTCCCCGCTGCGTTAAATGCTGTCGTTCACCAGCGGTATCTGGGAGAGAGCGAGAAGGTTAATACCGTTCGACGTTGCCTAGCAACGTATTTCTTGTCGCGAACGCCGACCATGCGCGTTGCCGAAGAACTACCCTGGCAATTGGTTAAACTGCAGGATTGGGATAGGCTAGCGGATGTGTTGTCCGACTTGGAGTTTTTGAACGCAACTGGACCCTCTTTTCAACTTGAGATTAAACAGTACTGGGCTCTGGTGACGGCAAAGACCGAGCGGAGCGTCCAAGAAGTCTGCAACAGCATATTGGCGTCGCCAGGTCGCTTCGAGTCTCTGGTGGGTTTAGTTGCCCGACTGGCAGCAGATTTCGGTGAGACCAATGACGCAGACAGGCTTGTCGATCTTTGGATCAAGCGTTGCTCCGAGTCCGGGGACGAGAAGTCTCATCTGGAAGCCTTGCTATTGAAAGGGAATTTGCGGCTTCGGAGTCATAAAATGTCGGAAGCGCTTCACATCCTGCAGGAACACTTTACTTTGTCCGCGCAGCTACATGGAATGGAGGCGGCACAGGCAGCCAACTTGGCTCGACAAGCAATGGTCCTCATACATTTAGAGCGATTCGAAAAGGCTTGGGAGGTGCTTCAGCAAGTTGAATCGCTGCAAACAGTTATTGACGATTTTGATGGGCTCGGAGAGACCTATGGTTTGCAAGGAGAGATTCTCAATCGTGGTGGTCGACAAGACGCTGCTCTTGCCAAGTTTGTCCAACAAGAACGAATCTGCAAACAGTACGTTCGTCCGGATGGAGCATTGGCGGCACTTGGCAATCGAGGGATCATTCTCGAGCAACAGGAAAGGCCTATGGAAGCTCTGGAGTGTCGTAGAGAAGAAGAAAAGCTCGCGAGACGCCTTGGTGACAACGAGGCGCTATGCCGTTCACTGCTGGCCCAAGCTCGTCTCTTGAGACAGTTTGCATCCACCTTCGACTACGATAAAGCAGTACGAACGCTCTACGAATGTGAGCAACTCTGTCAGGTTGAATTGCCACATCGGCCTGAACTGTTGGAGGCAACCATGAGGGAATTGGGTAATCTCTACGGAAAGTTGGGCAAACATGACCGCGACCCAGAGCTCTGACAATGAGCTTAGATTTGTAGATGCTTGTTTCAAGCGGTAGATTCGAAGCCTCGATCGCTAAGGAGCGCTCGAGGGAACTGGCCAGTCCTGTGGCAAAGGATGCAGGCCGAGCTGCTCCTCGATCGCTTGGCGGTCGTCGACAGCAATTCCCAGTGCGCGGCGTAACTTCATGGCATACGACAGGCGAGTCACTAGAGATGTTAGCATCTCAGTGGGAGTTGTCTCTTCGCTTTCCGCTGTTGAGGTGCCCTCTAACGTTGGCGGGCCGGCAACAAGTGTCGAAGAAACACTCTGCACCGTCTGGTGCCACGCTTCTTCCCAGTCTTCGATCTCCTTCGAAGATGCCCTCCACGATTCGTCCCACTCGGACTGCCAATCATCAACGATCCCGTCGTTAGCTTCTCGCGACAACGCAAGCGCCTGTCTTCGCTTGTCATGTTGTTCAGAAAGATCGAAACCAGTACGCAGCTCAGCAATACACTGTTCGCAAATCTTTACGAGTTCTTCCAATCCACTGTGGTTCGGTTCTCCGTCTTGTCTTGTTTCCCATTGTGATTTTATAAAGGTCAAAGCCAACAGAGTTTGACTTTCCAACTGCCCTGGACGAGAATGCCACCGCAATGTTCGATGTGCTGGAGGAAAGCCGTCCTGTCCCACATCCTCGTGAAGCTTGCTTAGCTTATTGACTGGAAAATCTTCTCCCAGGCGTCCTTCGAAGGCCATGCGAAAAAGACGTTGAAGCATGGTGAAGTTCGACATGTCAGATAGTATTCGTTGATCAACGGTCTTGTTGCGAGTGTCCTCAAGCACCTTCGTCTGGATCTTGTCGGCGATGCCAGGAAACTGCCAGGGATCCGCGTCGTCATAATTCTCAGCCCATTGTTGATCTTCTGCGCTGCTCTCTTCTGTAATGTGCCGGCCGTCGCGAAAAGCGGGTGGAGTTACGAAGGCAATTTGAAGCATGAACTCGAGCGGCACTCGGTCACTTTCCTCAGGGCCGAAACCCATGCCTTCGAGCGTGACATCAAACTGCTCTTCTCGCACGCCGCTCCAAACCACGTATTCAGGAGCTTCTTCAATCCATCGCACCAGGAGTTTTCTAACCACCTTATCGAAACGCTCGCCTTCCGCTTTCAAATCGTTCAATTGCCCTTCAAGAAAGTTCCTTGCAATGGTATTAGTAGAGCTGTTATATTCCGCAACTTTTGTGTTGTATTCACCGACCCAGTTGTGATGCTTCGAAAACCATGACCGTGCCGCATCGTATCCAATTGTCTTGCTTCTAGTAGGTAAATTTGTCGGCGCTCCTTCACGAGATAGCTTGAACATTTCTGCAAACTTCTCATTGCTTGGTGAGAGTCTGGGATTGCCGAAACGTGGTGTTGAGCTTCCAAATGGATTAGTAATACCTCGATCACGCATGTTCGGTGAAATCCTATACCGATTCAGTAAGTCTGACGATAGCTTCGCGACAGATGTCTTAGACCAAACAGCACTGAATTCCTGTTTGGTTGCTTGCAAGATCGCTTCGTCGAATCCCTTCCAGTCTTGACCTGATTGACTGGCAGACAAGACAGAATCTACCAATTCAGGATCAAAGAACTCCGTTTTGTCCTTTAATGGACCTGACTCGATACTATTAAGTAACTCCGGTTCCTGAATCAGATATTGTAAGGAGTCGCGATCGAAATCCTGCAACTCCGACTTGATGCGCCCTGCTAACGGTTCGAGTTGCCCACGATAAACGCCCAGTTGTTCCAGCAACGACAATCGTTTCAACCTGGCATAGGTGTACAGATCGAATTGATGGCGAACACGATTCTCCCACTCACTTCGCCATTCAGTATCACCGGTGAAACGATCGACAAAACGGTCTAATTCAATGGCTTCGTATCCCAGGGGAGTGTCAACAAGCACGGGGTGCAGCATTATACGCCAGTCATCTAGCGCTGAATTCTTCACCATCGTCACGGTCGTTGGGCGACCGTCCGCAGCATACGCCAGGGCTAGCTCTGCCAATACCCGAGGATATCTGGGGGATTCTATTTCCTCTCCCTCTCGGTCAACAGTAGTCAAAGTTACGAATGCATCGTCGGTTTTCCAATTAAGATCGACTAAATCGAGCCCCGTTTTTCTTCCAATGGGAGGGGTCGCATCAAACAGCGATTCATAATCTAACTGTCCGAGTTGGGTGGGATCAGATCCGATCAGCACGCCCCCAATCCTCCGGAATCCCCGCAGGCGAGAGAAACTTCGTCCTCGTCGATAGTTGGCCGTTGACCGCGAGGCAATCCGTTGCGAATAGGCTGCCCGATTCGCCTTCGCAGCTCTGGCTGCGTTGCGGCTAACGGCCTGACCTCGGTCCGTTTTCAGTTCGGCGCCTTCCTGGGTGGGAAAGTAGTCCTCGTATTTAGCCAGTGGTTCCGCCTGTTGCTCAAGGATAGCGAGTTGCGCCTCCACATCCTGAGCACTTGTGGATGCAGTGGCGAGTTGGGCTCGGGAGAATTGTTCCACAAGCTCCGTTGCCTTACGACTAAAAACATGTGGTTCGTCAGGGGTCTTCACTGATGCTGGATGGCCCATCAACCCTTCGTCCAACGGAAAACGGTCTACCGCGGCAATATCGTCGCGGATCCATGTGCGAATTCGTTGGAACTGCGACTCCGTAAAACTAGGGCGGGATGGTGGGTCTGCTTTCGCTAGCTGGATAGCTTCTTCTAGGCTAGCTGTGTCATGTAGAGCGCTGAGTGTGCGATACATCCGCGTCTCGGTACCGCGGATGTATCCTTCACGATCAGCGGGATTTACGGCTGAAATTATTTCGCTTTTTATCTCGCCCAACGATGCTCCAGCAAGGTGTTCAGACAGTCCTAGAAGAACATTGCGAGTCGCTGTCGGACGCTGGAAACTCCCAGATTGCACACTTGCAACCCGTTTTCGTTTCAGATCTTTTAAGAACTGGGAATCCCTCTTCGCGGCTGCTTCTAGCTCATCATAAAACCGTTGACCAGATGTGGTACGCAAACCTTCCTGCTCGACGGATGCCCGTTTGTAGACTTCGAGTAACTCGCTCTTGGGTGGTTCCAATGGGATGAAATCGAGAGGCGCTGGAGCACGGGCAGCCCCACGGCTCAGAATACGATCTCTTGCTAAAGCAGATCGCACATTGAATTCACCGGACGTCGAGTGATTTCGGATACTCTCGCTGTAGTCGGCATCCAGTAAAGACAATTCGTACTGTTGTGCAATCTCTCGAAGAACGTTTCGGTCAGCATCGCTCAAGTCTACTGGAGGTGACGTGGACTGCTTCACGGAACTCCACTCCGCACTCGCCTGGGCGTGCTCAAGGCCCACGTTCAAGTGTTCACGAGACCGCCCGAGCTCCATGGATTGCTCATCAGTACGTTTCAGCAGTTCGTCAAGATCGTCGGCAGTTTGTCTGAGTGCGCCTAGCTCTCGGGCACGGCGAGAGCGTGAGGCGTCAAGCCGTGACCGGGTTTCCACAACCTCTTCTTGAAGTGGTGTCAATGGTTGCAGTAGGTGTTGTTCAATCGCATCTAAGCGAGCGAAAGCGTCCTGTATCCGGTCCTGCTGTATCGGCAGATCGCGCAGGTTTCTTTCTGCTGCGAATCTTCGTTCTCGCAATTCGTCAGCCCTGGATGAAGACAAATCAGTGAGACGGTCTTCTACTTGTCCTACTCGAGATTCCACTTCGTCAAGGGACTTGGACCTCTCGCTTACTGAATCCAGTTCGGAGTGCGTTGTACGAAGTTCGCCGACAAGATCTGGATCAGTGGGTTCAGGCGATGAAACTCGATCAAATTCCTGCTTGATATTGCGAACTGTCTCAACTGCATCAGCTGTTGGCGGTCCGCGCGGGGAGGGTAGCCTCTCTTCAAGGCTTCGGAACGTCGCTTGAGCCGTATTGACCCTATGTTCCGTCGAGGTAAGTTCCGTCTGAATAGTGACCAGGCGAGCCCGGATTGGTCCAAGATCAGATGGACCATCCTCGTCCTCAGCCAACTTGTTATTGACTTCGGCGACCTCCTGTTGAAGGGCCGCTACTTCTGCGGCTAATTCGCTGTCTTCAACTTCCTGATTACCGTGGTCCTCATTCTCCGCAATCCACGGCTCTAGATCGTCAGATAGGAACACAAGAGAACTGATAAGGTTCTCAATTCGGTCATGATCTTCGGCAAGGTGCACTTCAGCCTTACCAGCCCCAATTCCTACAAGACTCGCAATGAGGAATGCGAATGCGGCGGCATACAGGACCCGACCGCCCTTGCCCAAACTCCATAAGAGTCCGTCGCTCATTAGAAACCAGGAAATACGATGAATCCATCCATCTGGCTTCTCAGGCAATGGTACGTCCTCTGGCCTAAAGCTGATGTTCATGTGCTGCTGAACAACCAACTGCATATAGTAAGTCTGGGCTTGTTCCATCGCCGCCAAGATCATCTTTTTCTCAGGATCATTGCTGGAATCGCTTTGACTTTCTATGTCCTTCAGTTTCTGATCAAGTTCGACAATCACGCTAATCGCCTCTCGCATCTTAGGTGTCGGAGGACGTTCTTCTAGAGTTCCTTGTTGGAGCGCCGTTCGAACCCGCTCGAATTCCCGCTGAGCGACGCTGTTTAAAAACGCCTTTACTTTGCCCTTACCTCGGTAGTAAGCAAGTAAACCGAAAGCTACGGCGATTGAGATCGCCGATAGCGTGGCCCAGCCACCACTGACCTTAGTGACCCATCCACGACCCCAAGCAATCCACTCCTGGGCTGATCGCAATTCCTCGACAGTGGCCCCACCGCGTGATTGCAGAAAGGCAGCCGTCAGGAAGATGACGCCGAGCACTAGCGAAGCCAATAGCGAATAGGTACGAAAGAAGCTCCACAGCGCGAACCTTCCGGCTGCTTTCTCAGTTGGATTCCGCTTAAATGCGGCGCGTGCGCCTGGCACTGCAATCAAACTGAGAATCGCAAAGCAGCCAAGACTAATCCATAGTGTATTCGCAAGTATCATGGATTCACCTCACTTCGTACTGTAGGAGCAGTATTGAGACTCACATCGACTAGAGTCAAAAGATCAGAAAGCCTACTCAGGTCCTTTTGAAGAGCAGTGGCATCGACTTCTTGAGACAAACTGGCCGAAATTTCGGCATCTCTGGATCTTCGTGCGGCTCGTACGCGCGACTCCCCGTGTTGACGCCCCATGACGGTAATATGATAAAATACCATAGTGACTCGCTCTCGAGTGTCCTTGTCGTCAGGGTAATCCTCTATGTAACCAAGCCAGTCTTCGAATTTCTTTAGAAGTGTGTTCACGGCTACTTGTTTGCTCGGAGGAAATGCCTCGCACAGCCCCAAGCAGCGGTCAATCCTGCTTTGTGGGCCTCGAAACGAAACTGGTTGCTTGATAGAGACGCCTCTTTGATTCTCCTTTTCATGCTTTGCTTCGTCAATTACATCTATTTGGGCAGTACTATTCGGATCGCGGTCTGGATTACCCGAGGACTTTTGCGATGAGCGAAACAAGTAGCCCGCAGCAAGGAAAATGCTCGCAACGATAGTCATTCCGAGGGTTCCAACAAGCATTCGTGATCGTTGAGTAAGAATAGAAGGTTGCACTTCCGGTCTTTCACCCAGTTTCCGCCAGATAGCGATGACCAGCTCATCAACACCCTTCTTAAACCTCTTCCCTCGACAGTCGGCATATTGCGTGCTAATTCGACCTAGAGGAGCACAATCCGACCATCGCTCTCCTGATACCCACGCTGGGACCACGGGCTTATTACAGTCCGATGCTATGCTCAACTCATCTTTTACGTATTGGGAGTCTATTACGCTTGGAGATGCAGCTAAGATTACGGCGTCGCATCGCCCGATCTCCTGTCGAATGGACTTCTCCCAGTCGGGAGTACCGGCGGTAAGATTGTGGTGATCGATCCACACCACGACGCCACGTTTTTGAAGAGCACTCGTGAGCCGGTCCGCGAACTTGCGATCCTGGTGCGCAAAAGAAAGGAAAACTCGCGTTTCGGTTTTCATTTCAGCCATCGACTGCACCAGTTCCCTCAAATCGAGTTGACGAGAACGGCCACCTCCTTGTTGGCCGACGAATGTTACTCCAAGGCATCAAGGAGAAATAGCAATCGCTTCCGTTGAGCTTCTGAGAGCGCACGGTCCTGCGGCATGTATTTCTCTTCCACAAAGTATTCAATCACATCCGACGACATCAGAACGGCTTCTTTGTCGAATACATTATACATTAAGGAGCTATGGCAGCGGTAACAGTAGCGATTGAGTAGATTGACTAGCTCAGACTCCACTGAATTGGTCGGGTCCCATCGGATCTTACCGTCATAACTAGGAATACCTCTCTGCTCAGGCGGAAAGTGAGCATCACTCTCCGCGTGTAACGAATGCCATAGGGCTGCCGCTCTCGTCTGAAAGGATGGCTCGTCCAGTTCTTCGGCCAAATCGACCTCCTGGTTGTGCTCCAAGATTTCTTGATTGGCCTGACGAACGGCCTGAAATGCTCGCCCGAACTGTTGACTCCGAGAGTCTCGACCTGCGTCGAACAAAGCTGGCCAAGGACTATTGCCGACCGCCTCAAAATCGTTGCCCCGTTGTACACGATCGAGCCAGTGATCGGTGTCTAGGAAGTTAACCCTGTAACGCACACGGGAAAGTCCACCGTGGCAATGGGCACAAGCACCAGGTACATAGTACCTACTGTCGACTTTTCCCTCGGTCGGGTCGTTGTTGGCATCCCATGAGGTTACCGCATAAGAGATTCTATCTCCTCCCATGCCAGGTGGATCAAACAACATGAAATAGGCAGTTTGTGTGAGCTTGGCCTTGGCCCCGCTAGTGAGTATTACCTGAACGTTATCAGCTGCAGTGTTAAATGGCGAGTCGGTCAAACTCGGTTCGTAGATGTTGAACAAGAGGTAGACATTCTTCACACCTATTCGTTTCGCAAATGAATGGTCGCGGGTACGCATCCGAACTAGCTTGCGCCAACTGTATTTGAGGGGATGGGAATTACCGGAGACATCGGTTGTCTTCGGTGAAAAGAACCGAATCGATATGATGTCTGACAGCACTAGTGGCTGGTCCTGTAGATGCTCGGCGAAACGCTCAGGATCACTGCACTCTGCTGCTATTCGCTGTGGATCCATCAAGACGTCCGAGTCGAGGTTCTCCAAATCATTAGAACTCAATCCCGAATAGCCGCAGTATTCGAGCAGTGAATTCAACGTCTTTTCTCGGCTACTAATGCCAAAGCCAAGTTCCTTATCGACGCCTGCATAGTATTTCTTGGCGCGCAGTTCTCCCACTTCAAACGCGTCCTTATTGCCGTCCATTGAAGGAGAAGGGCGCTTAATGTGATCAAGTGGCATTCCTCTCGTATTGACACGCAGTGGCTTGTAGCGATATCCGTCACCCGACTCTTCAAATCGAGCATACAGATTTCGAAATGCTTGAAAGTTCTGAGTGGAACTCGGTCGGGATACCCCTTGGTCTTCCTCAGCTGAAGTATCCGACCAGATCGCGCCACTGTCGAACCAGGCAACCAAACCGACTGTCACTACTACGACTCGGAAGATACGTGCTGCACGCCAAGTAACTATGCGAGAATCCATGCCAGACTCCAAGTGCGGCAAACCCACAGAACTCCCAGTCTATCCAATCTGGAGAATGTGTCCGATGAGAATTGCCAAACAGGCGACAGAAGTAGCAAGACCGAGTCGCATTCTAGACGATCGTGCTCCAGAAATGCAATGATCTGGTTCGGGCAGACTCACACTGGCAGTGTCTTCATTGTTGCGATCGACTCGGTATACTGTACTCTTCGACCGCCCAAGCGAAATCGCTCGACAAGGTGGTGCCGTAACTATGAGGAGGCTGCTGAGGGATGCAGTTCTGAAACCCTACCTACGAAGGTGGACCAATTTAACAGGCCTGCAGAGGTTTCGCCGAGATGGGTTAGAGTTGGAGTTATTGATGTCGATTGAACAAATCTGGATCGTTGGATTCACTGGACACCGCCCAGGGGATGGCCCTGGACGGAGCGTTCACGAATTAAGTGCATGCAAAACTCTTTTGCTGCAGACACTTGAGGAACTGCGCACTAAAGCGTCCACCCGAGGCGGACACATCGAAGTGCTCACGAGCCTTGCGGCAGGTGCTGATCTGGAGATGGCAGAGGCAGCCGCCGAACTAGGCATCGCGGTTCATGTGATCTTGCCTTTGCCTGAAAAGCAATTTCAGGAAGACTTTGTTGGCGACAAACAGTCGTGGTCGCGCGTAAAGAGACTGATCGAAGCGGCTTCCTCAGAACAACAGGGCGGCACGTTTCGCGTTGCGGAGTGCAGCATTAGTCGGCCAGATTGCTACCACGAGACGACTATGCAGATACTCCACTCGTGTGATCTACTCGTGGCGGTCTGGAACGAACAGCCTAGAGCAGGCGTGGCCGGTACAGCGGAGGCAGTCACGCAGGCAAATCAACTCGGCCTACCGCGTGTGTTGATTAATCCGGCCAACCAAGAACGCCGCATGGAATTCGGCAAATCCGATTGGCCGGCAGTGGATGCGGTTGTTTGTGAGCTAAACGACGTCTTAAGGACAAATGAACGCCATTCACAAACAGAGCAACGAGGACTCTCCTCCTCGGAATACGTGTTTTCAACACTGGACTCGTCTGCGACTGATCTCGGAAAACGTTTTCGTGGTCGGTTAGTTCTCGCGATGGCTTTGCACTTCACTGCTGCACTTCTCGCTGCAACTACAGCGTCTTATACACCAGTAATCCATTTCAACGCTGAAAAGACATTGGAAACCGCCAATGCCACAGTACACCGTGGCAAGCCTGAGGCTGGAGATCATCCAGATCCCGTATTGCCGAAGCTTATGACAGGCATCGAGCTTCTATTGGTAATTGTTGCAGGGTTACTTATGTGGCAAGCCCACCGAGGCCGTCTCCACCAACAGTGGCGAAGGACTCGCTTTGCAACAGAGGTTGCGCGTGGGCTTAGAGCGACGGCTCGACTATTGGACCCCCTCGATCCAATCATCGTCCGCCACATTCCCGAGTGGCGTGCATATGCGATATCCTTTGCATTGAATGCACATCGTTGTGCAAGAGAGAACTTATCCTTGGAAGAAAGAAGAGATGGCTATCTGAATGAGAGACTTATCGATCAATCGAAAGGATATTATCCTAAAAGATTGCGAAGAGCTTTCCAACTTTCACAATGGTTTTCTCGAATCGCAACTTTCGCCTCCACGTTTGCACCGCTATTTATTCTGGCGGCTCTGGCCATGAAATTATCGCCTTGGAAAGATGAGGTCAATCAGAACTACCTTGTAGCAACGTTTGTTTTTTGGTTCCCTGTCGTTTTACCGCTCTTGGCAGGTTCCGCGATCTCGTTTTTGGTGGCAACCGATAGTGCGCGACGTGCAGAAAGATACCAACTGATGATAGGGCGACTGAATCTGTCGGCCAAACGGCTGCCTGGTCTCAAAACGTTTGGTGCGGTCTCCCGGGCGGTCTCGATTTCCGAAGATATCATGGTCGACGAACTCATCGAATGGTACGTGGCGTCCAGAACCGTTGGACACTGAACCAAGGACTTCACTGTACGTTGTTGGTATCGCAGGTTGAATTTGTATTCAGGAAGAAATCTCGGCCCCTCATTTGCAAAGGACATCAGAATCCATGAAAATCTTACTTGCAATCACGTTTGTCATAGTTCCCTCTCTGACTCTGCTGCAGGCGGATGCCCCAGAGAAGCCGAAGTACACCATCAAGGAGGTTATGAAGAAAGCGCACAAGGAAAAGCTACTCAAGAAGGTGCTGTCGGGCGATGCGAAACAAGCTGAGAAGACTGCGCTGTTGGACTTGTATTTGAGCCTACCAGAAAATAAACCGCCGAAAGGCGATGAAAAAGACTGGAACAAGCGTACGACGGAAGTGGTCGTCGCTGCTGCACGTGTTGTCGCTGAGCGTGAACGCTCTCTCGCTCGACTCAAGAAGGCGACTAATTGTGCGGCTTGCCATAAGGCGCACAAGGGGAAGTGACGGTACTGCAAGAGGTTCCGTTGTCACCGAGACTACTGAGTTCCTCTCCGTTTCTTGACCTCGCCTGAATGGAATCGTT
>Ga0315336_1004943_pt1 | contig 15121 bp, 13 predicted proteins | sample ASW5metaG_FD_204512 | JGI IMG/M metagenome (GOLD analysis project Ga0315336, IMG submission 204512) | Ammonia-oxidizing marine archaeal communities from Monterey Bay, California, United States - ASW #5 | ecosystem: Environmental > Aquatic > Marine > Intertidal zone | place: USA: California...
CTGTAAATTGAACGATATCGAATTGTCCAACGATTTAATTTTAGCTTTCTCTACATCGGCTCACCGCCGGGCCATCGCGGGATAAGTCAGAATCTCATGTGTACGGTAACTATCCAAAAAACTCCGACGTCAATTCTTGCCACGATGAATCGCGACGAGGCGATTTCGCGGGCCCCGGAGATCGCTCCCGAGATTCACCAGGAATCAGGCTTAAGTTGGATAGCACCCATCGATAGTGAAAAAGGCGGCACGTGGATGGGAGTGAATGATCGCGGAGTGGTTGCATGCCTCTTGAATGCGTATCAACCCGGCGAGAGTCTTCTGCCCGATAGAACCAGCACGAACAAGAGCCGGGGTGAAATCATCCCGAAAATACTGAAACACCCCACACCAGAAGAAAGCATTTCCTGGGTTGAACACGAATTGAACCCTCAAGATTACCCGTCGTTTACGTTGCTTGTATATTCGCCGGAACACAGTATTTGTTCTTCCTGGCTCAAAGGAGATTTTATCGTCAGTGAGCCGATCGAGGAGGAATGGCTTTTACGTTCCTCATCCGGTTGGGATAGCGAGGACGTAGCCCATTGGCGCGAAGCGATATTTCATCAATGGCAGGAGACCGGATCCGAAATGGTCGACCATCTCCCGAAATTTCACCTCTACCAGGAAGAAGGCTATGAAGCATGGTCGCCCTTGATGCTGCGCGATTGGTCGGCGACCCGAAGTGTCACGCAAGCTGAAATCAACGTGAAAAGCGGTACAATCGATTTACGCCATTGGGCGCACCCGAAGCCCGACAGCAGACATTCCGATTCTCATTTGACTCTACCTCTGGTGGGTCTTGAATCCTCTACCGGGGATATTGCGTAAGGAAAACCTATGGAAGAGTGGTTCGCAGAGTCCATTCGACAGTTGTCCGAAAGCCCTGTTTTGCAAGGGATCGTAGCGGCAATTTGCACGTTCATTCTCGAAGATCCGACGTTGTTGACCTGTGCGCTTCTGGTGGCGGACCAACAAATGCTCTATTTGACGGCCCTCGTAGGACTTTCTCTGGGAATTGGATTCGGTGATTGGGGGCTCTACGTTTTGGGACGTTTCATGGGCCCCAAAACCATATCGTGGGGATTGGTGTCTAAAAAGAGATTGGATAAAGCAGGCACGTGGTTCGAACGGAATCTGGTCGCGGCCGTGTTCATCTCCCGATTTGTACCGGGGTTACGATTGCCGACCAATGTCGCCGCAGGTATGGCTCATGCCTCACCGTTACGTTATTTACCATTGGCTCTGGTAGCTTCGTTGGTTTGGACGTTTGTCATGCTGAGCGCCATCAGCAAATTGGGCGAAGCGTTTCTGCCCTATTTGGGTGCGATGAAGTGGCCGGTCGGTATTGCCTTAATCGTTGGACTGATTTTTATGCAGCGGAATTCGATAAAACACTTTGATTCGGAAGTCGAAGAAATCGTGAAAGAAGGAGGGGAGACCGCCTCCTATTTCGAGTTCTGGCATCCGATTTTTTTCTACATTCCTGTGGCGGGTTACTATGCGTGGCTTTCCATGAAATACCGAAGCCTGACATTACCGACCGCAGCGAATCCGTCGATTTATTCCGGCGGTCTAATACGGGAATCGAAATGCGCCATTCTGGATATGGTTCCAAACTCGTTGCAAAAATGGTTCGCTCCGCACATCCTCGTAACTATTGAAGATGGTATTTCAATCGATGTGAAAACCGAAGCGACATTGAAATCGTTGGAACAGGCCGGTGTGTCATTGCCGATCGTGGCCAAACCAGACGAAGGACAAAGGGGTTTGGGCGTTCGGCCGATTTACAATCGGGGTGAATTGAATGAATATTTGGAGCAATTCCCCAGGAACGTGCCTATTTGCCTTCAGGAAATGATTCCCTATCAGGAAGAAGTCGGCATCTTGTATTACCGGTTGCCTTCCGAGGAGAAAGGCAGGATTCTGTCAATCACGCTGAAGGAATTTCCGACAGTCCAAGGCGACGGCGAACACACGTTGCGAGAGTTGATTCTTCGGGACGCCCGTGCGTCGATGATGAAGAAAGTCTTCTTTACCCGTCATGAACACGAATTAGATCGGGTGCTTGGTGCAGGGGAAGAGTTTCGGCTGGTGTTTGCTGGGAACCACAAGCAGGGATGTATCTTTCGCGACGGTATGCATCTTTTGACGCCGGATTTAGAAGAGAGCATCGATTCAATTTCAAAAGAGATACCCGGATTTTATTTCGGACGGTATGATTTACGATTCAAAGATGTCGAATCATTGGGGAAAGGAACGGGTTTTCAGATCGTGGAATTGAACGGCGCCGGCGCCGAGGCGACCCACATTTGGGACCCGAATGCGGAGTTATCGGACGCCTACAAAGTATTGTTTGAACAATTTGATATATTGTTTAAAATAGGAAATGAGAACCGAAAACAGGGGCACGCCCCAATGGGCGCTCGTCTGTTGTTGAAAGATGTTGCCGAATACCACCGGGTAGCGCGCAATTATCCGTTGGCTCATTAACGATTGGAGTAAATTATGGATCAATCCATCGCTTTACAATCTGGGTTAACAACAAAAATATTTTCATCCATAGGTGATTTGACGAATCCGCAGAGAGGCTGCGACATTGTCGTTTTACCACAGGACGATCGCGCACCCTATATTGCCGGTTTCGCTGTGTCGAAAAAAGGGATTGACGCCGCCCTACGACTTCGATTCGAAGTGTTCAATATCGAATTGGGTGAAGGGTTGGACGAATCCATTCGTACCGGTTTGGACCGCGACAAATTCGATGAGCAGATGACGCATTTAGTCTTGCTGGAACGAAAAACGGGAGATGTCGTAGGAACATACCGCATGCAAACCGTACAACAGTCGTTTAAAAATAGTGGCTTATATTCCGCTCAAGAATATGATATGGATGGACTGGAGCCCTACTTCGGTTCGGCTATCGAATTGGGACGGGCGTGTCTCGCTGAGCATGCTCGCAATTTCCGTGCGATCCTGACGTTATGGTTGGGGATCGGCGGATTCATGAATTGTTTCAATCAGCGATATCTATTCGGTTGTAGTTCGTTGACTTCCCAGGATCCGGACGAGGGTTGGAGAGCGTTGAAAACCATCCGCAAGAACGATTGCCTACATGACGAGATTTTCTTGAACGCGCGGACGTCCCATTCATGTGGGCCAACGTCACGGGAATATGCGACCGATCTGGGCGACCCTCTTTCTTTGCCCAAGCTCTTCCGCACCTATTTGCGTCTTGGCGCCAAAGTCATCTCGGAACCGGCCATTGACCGTGAATTTGGAACAGTCGATTTCCTCGTCTTGATGGACGCCCACGATGTAACCTTTTCGCAGTTGGACGTGGTGAAATGAACGAAAAAGTGCGCCCCGTAGACCAGGGGCCCATTTCTGTCCGTACAGGAAAACCTGCTCCCAGCAATCCATTCTTGGCTCTGATCCGAGGGGGCTTAATCGTTTTGGCCACCGCCTATGATATGTCGGGTGTGGTAATTCAACGAGGATTCACTAGGGGGGAGAGAGCGAAGCGGGACGTTACATTGAAGTGGGAACAATCATGGCTTCTTCACTTTGCCAGTATATTGGGCATCAACGTCGAACTTCAGGGCCCGGTCCCTGCGGCAGGAACCTGCCTGGTTCCCAATCATATTGGTTACGCCGATATCATCGCTTTAGGCGCGTCGATTCCAACATTTTTCGTGGCTAAAGCCGACGTCGAATCCTGGCCTGTCATCGGTTTCTTGTTCAAGTTGTCCGGTCAAATCAGTATTCATCGGCGGAGAAGGCGGGGCGTAGCCAACGCGAATCACCAAATTACCGAACGATTGAAAGACGGTCAGTCGGTCTGCGTGTTTCTCGAAGGGACTTCGTCGGGCGGAGACGGGGTATTACCGTTCAAGTCCTCTCTGGTCCAACCTGCTATCGAATCCCAAGCTCCGCTGGTCCCCGTGGGAATTCGGTGGCACTCCGAAAACGAAGAAATAGTAACCAGCGAAGACGTGGCCTATTGGAAAGACCATGTACTCGTCCCGCACCTTTTTCGTTTGATGGGGTTACGGGAAATCACGGCGACGATACATTTTGGAGACCCGATTGCGCCTGACGGCGATCGTAAATGTTTGGCGAGTACTCTGCGCGATCGCGTATGCGATTTGAGAGAAAACTAATTCATGCGCATCAAAAAACGTTGGGTCAAAATACTTTTGCTTCTTGGCGTATTCGCAATCGGTGTCGAGATCGCTGTTGTCCAGATTTACGATGCTCGATTCGAGGCATCAACGCCTGAAGGGCTCGTGCGCGAATCGATGGAGACCAAAACGCGATGGACGGTCAGTTATCTTACCAATGAGAATGCGGACGATTCACTTCCCCGAGTCGTGTATGTCCACGGGACCCCCGGTTCAGCCGATGCGTTTACGAACTACGTGCGGCGACCTGTTCCCGGGCTCAATCCCATTTCCATCGATCGCCCCGGATTTGGTGCCTCGACACCACGGGCGCCTGCCGTCGCGTTGGTGGCTCAATCCATATCGATTGAACCGTTTTTGGTAGAACGTAACGGACAATGGCCGATACTGGTTGGGCATTCCATGGGAGGTCCTATCATTGCGCGAGTCGCTGCGGATTTCCCAGACAAAGTGGGAGGGATCGTAATTCTTTCGGGTGCTCTCGATCCTACATTGGAAAAAATCTACTGGTACCAACGAATCGGAAAGTTTCTCTTCGTACCGTATATGCTCCCGAAATCGATTCGGAACTCGAATGATGAACTGTATCCGTTAAAGGGCGAGCTGGAGTTACTCAAACCGATGTTGAAAGACGTCACGTGTCCCGTCGTGATTGTTCATGCGCCCAATGACATGCTGGTCCCCTACGCGAACGTCGACTATATGGAAAGTCAATTCAAGAAGGATGTGATCAAATCCGTCGTGACACTTCCGGAGAAAAACCATTTCATCCCCTGGAATTCGGAATCAGAAATCCGGGTTGCAATCGAACAGCTACACGAAGCGAAAAATGATTTAGCAACTATTTCCGTTGATCAAAACGTCGGCCAACCATAGCCGCCGCGATGTTTACTTTTTGAATATCGATCGTTCCGCCGGCGATTCCCCAGCCCCAAGAATCCCGTAAACGGCGTTCCATTTGGAATTCTTTGGAATAACCGTATCCGCCCATCAATTGAACGGCGTTGCCCGTAATCTCGCGTGCCATTTCGTTGGTGAAGCATTTCGCGACACTGGATTCGTAGATGCTGGGCAATCCGTTCTCCGCATTGACGGCCGCACGATGAATAAGCAGCCTGGACGCTTCCATGCGCATGGCCATTTCTGCGAGTTTAAGTTGCACGCCCTGAAAATCTACGATGGGTTTGCCGAATTGGTGGCGCTCCTGCACGTATTCCAGCACATCTTCAATTGCGCCCGATGCTTGTCCGAGCGCCATGGTCGCGTTACCGCACCGCTCAAGGTCGAAGGCCTCCATAAGTTTAGGAAAACCGCCAGCCGGTACAATAATGTTTTCGGTGGTGACCTCGACGTTGTCGAGATAGATGTCGGACGAGGGAACGCCGCGAAAGCCCATCAGTTTTTCCTGATCACCGAAGCTCAACCCCGGCGCGTCCTTTTCGACATAAACGGCACCGATTCCTTTTGCACCCGGAGCATCGGACATGCGTGAGTAAATGACGTACCCATCGGAGTGGCCGCCACCGGAACACCACCGTTTGGTCCCATTCACGATGACTTTGTCGCCTTGAACTTCGGCAGTTGTCTTCAAATCGGTGAGGGCTGTTCCGGCATCCGGTTCAGACATGGCGACCGCAACGATCATTTCACCTTTACAGACATTTGGAATAACGCGCTCTTTTAAATCTTTGGTGGCAAAGTGTTCGATGGCTCGTACCGGTCCGACGCAGGATTCAAAAATGGGAAATGCGACGGCTGAAGAGATTTTGGCAAACTCTTCTAGGACCAACAGCGCCTCCAGGTTGCCAAGTCCCATACCGCCGTAATTCTCAGCGACATTGATCCCGAGGAATCCCATCTCGCCGTATTGTTTTAGATAGTCGGCGGGGAGGGGGCGGGAATCTTTTTCCAATTCTTCTGCAAGCGGTTTTAGATTTTCTCGGGCAAATTTTCGGGCGGTTTCCTGCAGAGCGCGTTGGTCGTCGGTGAGTTGAAAATTCATGATCGTTCCTTAAAATACAGCGGTTTCGGGGGAAAGGAACGATTAAAGTATCAAAAAAACTGAAAAAATTTCAAGTTGCGAACGTCTAGGGTTCTTTGTATATCTCGCTGAATTCCAAAACCTGTGCGTCGATTCTCATTTTGCCGCGCGGAGTGGCATCGACGTTCACTTTAAGAACTGGCTTCCCATTTTTGATCGAGATTTGGATCATTCCGCCCATTTCCGCGAAGTCCGCCGAGTCACCGATGGATAAAACGCCTTCGGGCGTTTTCGGAAATGTCGAAAAAAAATCTTCAGAATGATTTGCGCCGACGTACACGACATGGCTTTCTTCTATATCAGCCGCCGAGGCTGCGAATTTAACCACTAATTCATGTTTGCCGATTTTCAATTCATGATCATCGCCGTATTCGTCGAACAAATTTTGATTCCCGAGAATCGTGAGCGTAATCGGGTCATTCTTTTTCTCGAAGGTACCCTTTGGCCACGTAGCGAAGTTCGTCAGTTTATATATGATCGCTGCTTTCACTTTCGCTTCTCGGGAGTCCGCGTCCACGTCTTGTGCCATTGCGGATCCGCTGCTGAACGACACGAACAGAACGACGTGAAAGGAAATGCTTAATATGTATGTAAACAATTTCATTATTGAACTAGAACTTCCATGTAACCTTGGCGAAAATTCCCCGCTCAACTTCGGTACTTATATAGGGGACAATTGTTTCGACATATTCTTCGTGGGAAGGTCCAAACAAGTCACGTCCAATTAGTTCCAGCGATAGATCTTCTTTTGGCGTCCATGCGAGGCGGATGTCCCCGGTAAAATAGTCATCAACACCAATCCCTGAAATACGATCCACGTAGCGAAGGGTGGCGTCCAACTCCACGTTTTCACTGATGGATATGTAGCTCTTGAGGCTGAATTGCTGTTCGGGCGTGTATTGGTCTTGGCCTAGCGCTGCGTCATTGAAGTGGGCTTCAACATAACTGTAGACAAATTGTGCGGTCAGTCGACTGGATGTTTTCCAATCCAGCACGGCTTCCAGTCCATATAATTTTGCCTTGCCTGTATTCACAAGTCGATATACCAGCGTTGGAACGGGCGGTGTAATCGTGTCGTCGACTACTGCGGAACGTAAATTGTCGTAATTATTGTGAAAAACCGACACGTCGAGGGCTGTTTTTTCGCTGAGCGTCGCGCGGAATCCACCTTCCACAGAAATCAGTTCTTCGGACTTTGCATCCCGGTCTCCGTAGACGAAAGCGATGATTCCGGAACTGGTGATGTTTGCCAATGGAGATAAATAGTTCTCCGATTCGTTAGGGGTTCTCACTGCACGGGATACCGACGCCCAGAATGTATACTTTTCTGTTGGCGTCCACGCTACGCGGATGTTCGGCTGAATTTCGATTCCCGTATATCCGTTGTGTTCCACCTTCGTACCCAATGTCAGTTTCAACGTGTCGGTAATTTCGATTTGATCCTGGAGAAAGACGTTGAAAATACTTTGAGAAAGGGACGTAGGTTCTACCCCCAAATACACCGTGTTGTGATGGTCGCTTTCTGTCCCTCGATACCCGACACCCCACACAATTTGATTCCGTTCATCGGGCTTAAAACTATGTTGGAACTCAAGATCCCACGTGTGCCGTTTTTCTCCATGTATCGCGTCTTCGCGTTCGTAGTAATCCCAAAATCCCTGGAGTTGGATACTCGAGTCATCGCTTAACTGACGGTTCCATCTACCTAAGATATTCCAGCCACGGGAATCGATTTCATCAGTCATCAAGAAAGGAATCATCGTGCCGAAGTCAGACAAGCCCAACGTCGAATCGGATTGATTATCGAAATAGTCCCCCTGGATGGTCAAGGTATCATTGTTGGCCAGCGTTTTATCCATTCGAAAGCCGAGACGACCCGATACCCAGTCGTCATCACCTTGTCCATTGGAACCTATTTCTCCACCCGTATCCCGGGAGACTACTTTTGTGTAAATTCGATAGAACGTATCCTCGTCCACATTCGACCAGCCATAACGTAGGGAACCGAATGCTTGTTCTTCGTTTCCGGCCCCAACGGAAAGGAGTCCACCCTGGGTGTCAGAAACCTTTTTAGTCACAATGTTAATCACGCCATTTACGGCGTTTGCGCCCCACAAGGCGCCGCCCGGGCCGCGAATAATTTCGATACGATCAACGTCTTCCAACATCGCGTCTCGCATGTCCCAATACACGCCAGAAAAATAAGGCGTGTATACGCTTCGGCCATCGATTAGAACAAGTAGCTTATTAGCGAACGCACCGCCGAAGCCTCGCGCGGTGATCGACCATTTGTTGGAGTCGATGCGAGCGACATTTATTCCCGGTACAGTTCTTAGTAGATCAGGGATAGAGTTGGCAGCGGATCGTTGAATGTCGGCCTGGGTGATTACATAGATCGCAGCCGCAGCATCGTGGCGGCTTTCGGAAGTTTTCGATACGGAGGTGACTTCGGTGTCCAGTAATTCGGACAACGACATCTTAAAAAATTTTTCTGCCGCATGGGCGGAACTGATCGAAATGGAAGAAAAAAGAAGAAGCAATAGGGCAATAGAAAGATTCTTGGCATAAAGTATCCAAGAATGTCTCCTCCGCCGGACAACGCACAAAGTTTTCATTGAAAATTATGGTCTGGGTAACCCACCATGGGTATTCAGTTACCATCCCCCTGTACAAGCAATTAAATTATAATTCCATTTTTACAGAAAAGCGAATGGTAGTGTCTTAGAACAATCGCGATTTCAAAGAAACGCCATTGTTTTGAAGGGTTTGGTTTACGCGGAAAATTAAGGCACGAAAGAGACGCTTCGCCGTACGACAAATAGGAATGTAATAGAAAGATTACTCGATAAGTCAGACGAGGGAACGTGTCTGAAAGGAACAAGGCGTCGTAAAATCAGGGTTCTTTGTAGATTTCCGATATTTCTAACACTTGCGCGTCGATTCGAACTCTGGCGCGTTTGGAAGCTGTCATATTTACTTTGAGGTGGGGTTTATTATTCTTGACGGAAATCTGGATGATGCCGCCGACTTCCGCAAAACTTTTCGAATCGCCGATGACCAGCACGCCCTCTGGTTGTTTTTCGAATTTCGCGAAGAAGGACTCGGATTCGTTCGCATCGACGTAAATGATATGACCGAAAGCAATGTCGTCCTTAGTTTCGGCAAAGGACACTTCCAATGTGCGTTTACCGATTTTTCGGTCTTCGATATTGGAATATGCTTCGTACAATTTCCGATTACCCAAAATGGTCAATTTAATTGGATCGTCCTTTTTCTCAAAGCTATTTTTGGGCCATTTGGTAAACGCAGCCAGTTTATACACCAGAGCAGCTTTCAATTGGTACTCGACGGAATCAGTCGTCTGAGCTTGTGCGTTGTGGGATGCGCACGTCACGCCTGGCACCAAAAGGACCGCGATGATGAATGCCGATATGTGAGAAAGAGTTTTCATTTGAAGGTTAGAATTTCCACGTGATCTTTCCGTATACACCTCGTTCAACTTGGGAACTCACATATTGAACGAGAGATTCGACGTACTCGGTACGAGAAGGCCCAAAGAGATCGCGACCTATCAGTTCCAACGTCAGATCGTCAGTCGGCGTCCATGCAAGACGAACGTCGGCGGTCACATAATCGTCTATACCGATTGCCGACATTCGATCGACATACCGGATAGCTGCGTCGAGCTCCCATGAATCACTCAATGAGATGTAGTTTTTGATGCTGACCTGCTGTTCCGGAGTGTTTCTATCTTGACTGGGAACTTCACTGTTAAAGTGGCCGTGCGCGAAACTGTAGACAAATTGCGAACTCCAGCGGTCATTAATCTTCCAGTCGAACACGGTTTCCAACCCAAAGATTTCGGCCTTCCCATCGTTGTCGATTATGACAGCGGGGGCAGGTGTCGGAGGTGTGATTGACGGATCCAGTTCAACCGAGCGAACTTTGTCATAGTCGTTATAATAAATCGAGACATCGAGCGCCGTCGATGTCGTTAATTCCGTTCGAACTCCTGCTTCGTAGGAGATCAGTTCTTCGGATTTCGAATCATCGTCACCGTAGACATATACAAATGCGCCGGAAGAATCGAGCACGCTCAACGGGCTGAGATGTTGTTCCGATTCGTTCGGTGTCCTCACCGCACGAGAAACAGCACCCCATAATGTGTATCGTTCGTTCGGCGTCCATGCCAATCTGATATTGGGTTGAACTTCGAAACCACTATAACTGTTGTGTTCCAATTTCGTTCCGAGAGTTAACCTCAGCGTATCGGATATATTGATTTGGTCCTGGAAGAAAACGTTGAATACATGATGGGTGTCTGATGAAGGAGTCACTGCGATATATTCAGTGTTTCCATGATCACTTCGCGATCCGCGGTATCCGGCTCCCCATACAATTTGGTGCGTGTCATTTAATTCTGTACTGTGCTGGAATTCGATGTCCCAAGTGGCTCGTTCTTCTTCATGAACCGGATCGTCCCGGTCGTAATAGTCCAAAAATCCTTTTAGTTGGATGGTCGATCCACTCGTAAGTGTCCTGGACCATTGTCCCAAAGCGTTTACGCCTGTTGTCGAAGTTCCGCCCGATAACAAGAATGAGCTCATGTCCATTGTGTCATACAAACTGTAAACAGTATTGGATTCAATGTTGAGAAAGTCGCCTTGCAATGTAAGCGTATCTTCGTTGGAAAACGTCTTGTCCATGCGAAATCCGAGGCGTCCATAATCCCAGTCGTCGTCGGCCTGGCCGTTTCCGGCAATCTCTTCCCCTGAATCTCTCGAAAGACCTTTGCCGTAGAGCCGGTAGAACGTGTCACTATTTTCATTTGACCAACCATAGCGAATGGACGAAAATGCTTTCTCTTCACTCCCAACACCCGCGGTGAAAAGACCGCCCTGGGTTTCCGAGGCGCGTTTGGTCACAATGTTGATTACGCCGTTAACCGCGTTCGCTCCCCACATCGTTCCTCCGGGGCCACGAATGATTTCTATTCGATCGACGTCTTCTAACATGACGTCTTGCATATCCCAATAGACACCAGAAAAAAATGGAGTGTAAACGCTTCGGCCGTCGATGAGGACCAATAGTTTGTTGGCGAAGGCACCACCGAAGCCGCGCGCAGTGATGGACCATTTACTCGAATCGATTCTCGCGACGTTTATGCCGGGGACAGTACGCAGTAAGTCAGGTACCGAATTTGCGCCTGACCGTTGGATGTCGTCGGACGTGATCACGTAAATGGCTGCTGCCGCACTTTTTTTGTTTTCTGAAGTCTTGGAAACAGACGTAACTTCTGTATTCAGCAATTCGCTTAGCGACATATCAAAAAAGTCGCTGGTGGCTGTTGCTGCAAAAGACGGCGCGAGTGAGGAAAGCATAAAGAAGGCGACGAGAATCGCTGAAGAGTAGTAAACGGACCGGTGGACCCGTTGGGTAGTGAATTTGAATTTCTGCATGTCTCACGGCCTTTTGAACACAACTCGGGAAAACAAAAATCCCCCGATTGAAATATCTACCTATTATAGCTCAAAACTATAAATGAATCCAGTTATACGCGGTATTACGGTATATCCCGATATCAAAAGTAATAAATTCAATAATAGAAATTAAAAAAAGCGATACTGTTGGCTGGGAGGAAAAATTAAGCGGTATTAGGAAGATCTACCGGTAGCGGTACGTGATACGGCCTTTTGTGAGGTCGTAGGGTGACATTTCAATTTTGACTTTATCACCCGGAAGGATTCGAATATAGAATTTACGCATCTTGCCAGAAATATGGGCTAATACCGTATGCCCGTTTTCCAATTTTACCTTGAACATGGCGTTCGGTAAAGGCTCAAGTACGGTGCCTTCTAATTCTAGTGCTTTTTCTTTATCCATTAAGTTTTGTGCCTTTGAATTCTTTGAACAGTCGGGAATTGTACTCCCAAAGCGTGCATCAAATCAATATTAATCGGTATTTTGGGGAAAAGTTGTGGGTTATTGGTGGAAATGATTCCAGTCGCTGTCGAAATTCACGTTTTCTGTACAGTTTAGACAAGAGATATCTTGAACTTCTGTCCGGATTCCGGCAAAATATACGATGAGTCGTTTTTAGGCTGTTATATCGTATTTTAAGGACTGACGAGGGTTTCATGCGAATTTTGGTTACGGGCGCGGCCGGATACCTAGGATCAATCCTTTGCGAACAACTGTTGCTCAAAGGATACAAAGTAACTGCTTTGGATTCATTGATTTACGGCGAAGCCTCGCTTTTTCACCTCTGCTATCACCCCGATTTTGAATTTGTCCGTGGCGACGTCCGGGACGAAAGTCTAATGAAAGGCCTTCTGGCCGATTGTGAAGCCATTATTCCGCTTGCGGCCATTGTTGGAGCTCCGGCATGTGATCGGGATCCTCAAATGGCCACATCGATTAATCTCGACGCGATTGTCATGTTGAACAAACTGCGCAGCAGTCAGCAATTGGTCGTGTATCCGGTTACGAATAGCGGTTACGGTACTCAATCCGGAGACGTGTACTGCACCGAGGATACGCCGCTGGAGCCGATCTCATTGTATGGTCAGGATAAAGTGCGGGCCGAAGCGGAGCTACTGGCTTCAGAAAATGCAGTCACGTTCCGATTGGCCACGGTTTTTGGTTTATCCCCGCGTCTTCGTCTCGACTTGTTGGTGAATCATTTTACGTATGCTGCGGTCACCGACCGCTATCTGGTCATCTTCGAGAAGGATTTCAAACGGAACTTCATCCACGTTCGAGATGTCGCCGATTGTTTTATCCACGGTCTGGAAAACGCCGCAACAATGGCGGGTAAACCGTTCAATGCCGGGTTGGACAGTGCAAACGTATCCAAAGAAGAATTGGCCGTAAAAATTCAGGAACAAGTGCCCGACTTTTTCGTTCACTATTCTGAAATCGGTACTGATCCGGATAAGCGAAATTACATTGTGTCTAACCAACGATTACGCGACGCAGGCTTTGAAGCGAAGCGAGAATTGGAAGATGGTATTCGTGAATTGATCATGGGTTACAAAATGCTCGGAAGAGGACAATTCAAAAACGTATGACGTCGAATCAAGTAGATATGAAGTTCAGCGATTTGAACGCCGTCATTTTGGCAGGCGGATTGGGTACTCGTTTAAACTCAATCGTACATGATCGTAGCAAGGTTATGGCTGAAATATCAGGTCGGCCCTTTTTGACGTATTTGTTGGAACAGCTCGAGGCGTTGGGTGTCCGCAAAGCAGTCATTTGCACCGGCCACAAAGCGGAAAAACTTGAACACGAATTGGGTGAAGAATTTGGCAAAATCAAACTCACCTATTCACGTGAAACCACCCCGTTAGGTACTGCAGGTGCCTTATCTTTGAGCAATTCGAAAATCGATTCGGAATGGGCGCTTGTATTAAATGGCGACTCCTATTTCACTGGGGATTGGACCGAAGTTTTCAAGTTGTTGAATCAATCGAACGCAGTCGGTGCGTTGGCCTTGGCTGAATTAGAAAATTGCGCCGACTACGGATTGGTCAAGACTGATTCCTCGAATAGGATTTCGGAGTTTATTGAAAAGAGCGAGGTCGCTGATTCGGGATGGATAAACGCTGGAGTTTATGTGTTGAAGACATCCATTTTGAATTCGATTCCGAACGATAGATTTGTATCTCTCGAAAATGAAATGTTCCCGCTCTGGATCAATTCCGGGTTGCTCGGATGCCGTATCAAGGGGGAGCTATTGGATATTGGGACGCCCGAACGTTTAGCCAGTGCCGAAACGTTTTTGTCCACGTACGTGGCGAGAGCGCAAGGGGCAATCTCATGATTATTAGTCGTACACCCTATCGTATTTCCTTCCTCGGCGGCGGAACCGATTATCCGGAATGGTATTTGGAGCACGGAGGTGCCGTCCTCGGTACGACGATCGACAAATATTGTTATCTGACCTGTCGTTATCTCCCTCCATTTTTCGAGCACCGATACAATGTCGTCTGGTCTAAAATCGAAAACTCGATGACAATCGATGAGATCACACATCCGGCGGCAAGAGAAATTATTCGTTTTACGGGCATCGAACGGGGTTTGGAAATACATCACGACGGTGACCTTCCCGCACGTAGTGGAACCGGCTCCAGTTCGTCGTTCACGGTAGGCTTATTGAACGGCCTTTACGCACTCCAGGGAAAAATGGCAAGCAAGAAACAGTTATTGGCCGACGGCATTAGAATCGAACAGGAAATATTGAAAGAAAACGTTGGATCCCAGGATCAGGTATTCGCGGCGTACGGGGGACTCAATCATGTTCAGTTTAATCAGAGCGGTCAAATCTCCGTAGTGCCGATGACGTTGAACCGGGACCGAATAAAAGAATTGGAAGATAATTTGATGTTGTTCTATACCGGTATCAGACGTACGGCTTCCGACGTGGTTGAGACGTTCAAAAATCAACTGGGAAATAAAAAGAGACAGCTCCGAATCATGATGGAATTGGCTGAAGAAGGCGTGAAAGTCCTTGGTGGTAGCGCACCTGTCGCCGAATTTGGAGAATTGCTCCACGAAGGGTGGACATTGAAAAAAGAGCTTGGAGAAAAAGTGTCGAATCCTCTCGTGGACGAAATGTATGATTCTGCGCGTAGAGCGGGAGCAGTAGGCGGAAAACTTTCCGGCGCTGGGGGTGGGGGTTTTATGCTGCTGTGCGTTCCCCCGGAGAAAAGGAACGCGGTCAAGGAACAATTCAAAGACATGGTGCACGTACCCTTCAAATTCGAATCCAATGGTAGCCAGATCATTTTCTGCGAACTTGAAGAAGATTTTGAAAAAGTGGAACAGGAACGGATTCACCAAAATGTGACGCCCTTCC
>Ga0315336_1004944_pt1 | contig 15111 bp, 17 predicted proteins | sample ASW5metaG_FD_204512 | JGI IMG/M metagenome (GOLD analysis project Ga0315336, IMG submission 204512) | Ammonia-oxidizing marine archaeal communities from Monterey Bay, California, United States - ASW #5 | ecosystem: Environmental > Aquatic > Marine > Intertidal zone | place: USA: California...
TCTTGAAGTTCCACAAGGGAATCCTGCGAATGCCCCTTCCGTGGCGGCTGTGGATGGTGCTACTGGTCGTTTTAAACCTGGTGGTACCTCTCTTCTTCTTCGATCGCCTCGAAGCACAGGTCGTCCTGGTCACCATGGCCATTAGCATGTTCCTGATGATCGGCCTGACTGCGGTGTCGGGCTTCTCCCGCCTAGTGGGCCTCGGCCATATCGCCTGGATACCGCTCGTTGTCTTTCTGGGGATCAGATTCTCGGAAATTCCCGCAAGCGATTTCTACGGCATGTGGCTTCGAGCTCTCCTGGTGGCAAACAGCGTGTCACTCGTCATCGACTTTGTCGACTTCATGCGTTACGTTACAGGCGATCGCAGAGAGACCGTAATAAACTTGTAAGCACTTCAGCAACACAGGCCTGTCGCATTTGACAGCGGGAAAAAAGAAGTCAGACCATGAGTCTTTATGGAGTCTACGGCAGCCACACGGTCGAAGCGTGTCCTGTCAACAACCTGGAGAACGCAAAACAATTGGTGTCTTTCGCGGAGAGTGATCCCGCCCCACTTCTTTCGGACTACCGAATCAAGGAGGTACTGGGGCAGTTTCACTCGGCCTTTGAGCACACGTTCCTTTGGGTCCTTGATGCAGAGGATCCGCATTTGATCGAGTCGCCCTCGAGGCAGGCCTCGCTTCGTTCAACAAACTGAAAATTGTGCCCCTCAAGCGTCTTGCCAACGAGGTCATCCCTCGACTCAAAAAACTGCATGACCTATGAATTAGAGCGAGCCATGAATATGGTGACGGCTGATTCTTGAATTGAAAGGAGACAGTCGGTGACGGTCCAGGAAAGAATAAACCAGTTCTTTGCAGGTGAGCCCCATGCGGTCGTTGGCGCTTCACAGGATCGTGCCAAGTACGGCAACAAGGTTCTGCGGGCGTATCTCCAGAGCCATCGTGAGGTCTTCCCAGTAAACCCGAACAGCAAGGAGGTGGAAGGCCTCGAGACGTATCCCGATCTCGCCTCGCTGCCGCAAGCCGTGCACGGTATCTCGGTGATTACCAAACCGGACGTGACTGCGAGTATCGTGGAGGAGGCGGCTGAGTTAGGAATCAAGAACATCTGGATGCAACCAGGTGCTGAAAGCGAGGAAGCCGTCAAGCGCGCAGAGCAGTTGGGGATGAACGTAATCGCGGGAGGGCCGTGCGCTCTCGTCACTCTGCGGTATAGTGAAGACGAGCCGACACGAGCAGGACAGTCTGGTGACTGAAAGGAGTTCTTCCGTGGCAAAGAAATACGACGCGATCATCATCGGGACGGGACAGTCCGGGCCGTCGCTGGCAGCGAGACTCGCAGGCTCCGGAATGGATGTCGCCGTCATCGAGCGCAAGAAATTTGGCGGAACGTGCGTCAACACTGGCTGCATTCCCACGAAGACGTTGGTCGCAAGCGCCCGGGCCGCCCACATCGCCCGACGTTCCGCAGATTACGGGGTGAGGATTGACGGTAGCGTCAGTGTAGACATGAAGAAGGTGAAAGCGCGCAAGGACGCGACCGTTCGGCGATCCAACGAGGGAGTGGAAAAGTGGCTGAAGAACATGGAACACTGCACCGTCTATGAGGGCCATGCGCGATTCGAGGAGTCTCATACGGTCAGCGTAGGGGATGAGCTCCTCGAGGCAGAGAAGATCTTCATCAATGTCGGCGCGCGTGCAACTCGCCCGCCGATGGATGGCCTTGACGCCGTCGACTATTTCACGAACTCCGAAATGATGGAGGTCGACTTCTTGCCGGAACACCTGATTGTCCTCGGGGGCAGTTACATCGGCCTCGAATTTGGTCAAATGTACCGCCGCTTCGGCAGCAGGGTCACCATCGTCCAGCGGGGGAATCGCCTCCTTTCTCGAGAGGATGAGGACGTATCCAAGACGGTCCGCGAGGTGCTGGAAGGCGAAGGCATCGACGTGCTCACGAGCACGGCGGACTACCGGATTGGAAAGCGCCAGGGCCAGATCGTCTTCAATATGACCTCTGCCGGCGAGCCGCAAGAGATCGTCGGATCTCATCTGCTCGTTGCCGTGGGGCGCGTTCCCAACACAGACGACCTGGGCCTGGAGAAAGCGGGGATCGAGATAAATGAAAGAGGCTTCATAACAGTAGACGACCGGCTTCACACCAGCATCGAAGGCGTGTGGGCGCTGGGAGATTGCAACGGCAAAGGCGCCTTCACCCACACGTCGTACAACGACTACGAAATCGTCGCGGCCAACCTGCTCGATGACGATCCGCGCCGCGTCAGCGACCGAATCACGGCCTATGCCGTCTACACCGACCCACCACTCGGGCGCGTCGGCATGACCGAGGCGGAGGTGCGCGAGTCGGGGCGAAAGGCGCTTGTCACCACGAGGTCCATGACTCGAGTGGGCCGCGCCGTCGAGAAGGGAGAGACCCAGGGATTCATGAAGATCCTGGTGGACGTCGAGACGAAAAAGATTCTGGGGGCGTCGTTTCTTGGAGTGGAAGCTGACGAAGCCATCCATTCGATTCTCGACATCATGTACGCCGGCGCGCCGTATACCGTGATTCAGCGTTCCGTGCACATCCACCCAACCGTTTCAGAGCTGATCCCGACCATGCTGGGCGAGCTGAAGCCTCTGGAATGACCGTGCCGACGTTCGTGATGTTCAACGTGTTGGCTATTCGGCAGACACGCGGAAATGGGTCCCGTCAGGCCGGGGGGCGCGCAAGGATCTGGCCCGGTCTTCCATTGACGCCGAGACAAAGCCGTCCTGGCCCTTCACGGCGAGCGGACCTGGGGATAGACTTGGTTGCACGCTTCGGCCCGATGAACAGTCCGTTGAAGAAAACCCGGACAGATGCTCAAAACTCTGCGAGACAATAAGGTGTGGTTGGTCAGCCAGCCGGACCACGGTGAGGTCTCAGGGCTTCTGGCTGCCCATTGGGGGAACGACGATTTTTCCCGCCCTGGACACTTCGCCCAGTCGAGTGAGCCCGAGCGCTTGCGGGCCGAGACCGTGTTGGCCATTGCCCAGCACGATAACGGCTGGTGGGAATGGGAAGCTGCTCCTGAACTCGTAGTGGACGAGGGTCTTCCGTTGGATCTCACTGAGATGTTGAAGAACCAGCAGGATGGCATGAATCGGTGGCGACTCGGAATTCCTCGCCTCAGTCGAGACCACCCCTATGCGAGTCTGCTCATCAGTTTCCATGCCTATTGGCTCTATGCCCACGGATGTCAAATCGACCCGGATCCGGCATTTGCTCATCCGTTGTTCTCGAGAAGCTCCTCAACCTCACTGATGGGGGACCGGGTCGCAACTGCTCGTGGTTTTGTTGGTGAAATCAAGGACATGCAAGACGAGTTAACTGCAAGGCTTCGGGAGGATCCAGCTTGCGCCACCTGGGTCGACAAGGAACATTTGAACCCGCATGTCCGACTGCTCCAAATCCTGGATGGGCTGTCGCTGTCACTGTGCTCAGCGCTCGTCCCCCCTCGCGAGGGCAAAGCCAGGGGACTTGGAGACGATGTATGCGACCTGTTCGACGTTCCTCGGCAGAGCTGGAAAGACCGAGTGACGATTGCAGTGAGACCCACAGGTGAACGGCGTATCGTGTGCGAACCCTACCCGTTTGATGTCGATCCTCTACCGGTCTTCGTGCCGGCTCGAATTATTGCCTGGCCTGCTCAACCCCGAGCACACTTCCAGTCCTGGTGGCACGCAGAGCGCAAGCAACCGATCCGATTCGAGTACTGCTCGGCTTAGCCCGGATGCGTCAGTCCGATCGCTCAGTGGGTGCTTTGTCTCCTGGACCTGGAAGCGGGGTCCTGTTTCCGCCGCTGTCTACCTCCGCGAGCAAAGCGTCTTCATCGGGATACGCGTAAATCGTCGGTGCGTTGTGCTGCATGAGCCCCCCGGTATCAGCGGTCGGCCCATACGTGCTGTGAAGATCTCGACGTAACATGCGGAGTATCGCAGTCTGCTGGCCACGGTGATGCGCTGTGTGTGCGATGCGCCTCACCAGGACCCAGGCCCTACTTCGCCTTACGTCGAAAAACGGAGCCCCCTCCTCCCACCAGCTGTCTTCTTTTGAACCAAGCGCCTGCAGCCGCTTGCGAGAGTCGACGGCGTAAAGCCGAATAAACTCGAGGCGCGTTTCCTGCGCTGGCAGTGGCGGTGCACCCACGTCGATCCCGAGAATCTCGCGGAACCACATGTCCTCGCTCACGCACTGGTGAACCATTTGCTCGAGCACGCTACGACCTCGGCTGTCCTTCGCATGCGGCCGCACAAGCAAGTCCTCATCCTTGAACGTACTCCAGACACTCATCACCTTGAGTCGTTCAGTCTTGTAGGTGTCGACCAGATATTCGTATTTCATTGTTTGTCACTGTCCCATCAACCCGCCGGAGACGCGTACTGCTTCTTGAGCGCGGTTGTCTCTTTTTCAAGCTCCGCGATTCTCGCCGTCAGAGGCTCTATCAAATCGGAAACCTCCTCTTCGGTAAACCGTGGAGTGATGTGCTGTGGGCAGTTCCAGTCGAAAGCTTCGACGTTGAGTACAACTGCCCGTTCAATCCGTGCTGGATAATGTGGCGACTTCAAACTCTCGATCAACCGCGGATCCTCGGAGGCGTCGACAACCTTTGCACGCGTCCAGATCTTCAGCCGGCTCCGGTTTGCATAGTCCATCAAGATCAGTGACACGCGGTCGTCGGCGCTAACGTTACCGACGCTGATGTACTGCAAATTGCCCCGAAAGTCTGCATACGCGAGAGTTCGGGCGTCAAGCGCCTTGAGGAATCCTTTCGGGCCGCCGCGGAACTGAACGTAGGGCCAGCCATTCTCGCCCACGGTGGCCTGATAGAAACCGTCCCGCCCACGGATGAATCCCATTTCCCGCTCTGTGAGCTGGTCGAAGGTCACAGCGCTGCGCTCCAGGTTCTGATTCCTCGAGCGCGTGCCGTAGTGTTGCTGGGCCGCCTTGACGCTTGGCGTGAAGGCCAACTCGGTGAATTTTCGTGTCATCGGAGCAACTCGCTTTCGTTTCAATTACCGGATCCGTGCCAGAAAATCGCGGATGAGCCTGGCGATGGCGTCCCCGTCTTCTTCCAGGGCGAAGTGACCGGTGTCAAGAAGGTGGAATTCGAGGTTCTCGAGATCTCGCTTATAGGGGTAGGCACCCTCGGCGGGAAAGATGGGGTCGTTCTTTCCCCAGACGATCAAAGTCGGCGGCTGGTGCTTACGAAGGTATTCCTGCCATTTCGGGTAACGCCCCGGATTGCTTCCATAGTCATAGAACATGGCGAGCTGGATTTCCTGGTTTCCTTCTCGGTCCAGGAGCCGCTGGTCGATGTTCCAGTTGTCGGGGCTGATCGTCTCCGAGTTGCGAGTGCCGTGCGTGTACTGCCACTTGGTTGCATCGAGAGTGAGAAGCTTTCGCAACGCGTCACCGTTCTCAGGCGTTCTGTCCTTCCAGTACGCCTTCAGAGGCTCCCAGAATTCGCGCAGGCCCTCGTTGTAGGCGTTACCGTTTTGGACGAGAAGGCTGTCCACCCGCTCGGGGTGCCTGACGGCCAAGCGGAAACCTACCGGAGCGCCGTAGTCCATCAGGTAGATGCTGTAGGACTCCAGGCCCAGCTTCTCGGTGAACTCCTCGATGATGTCCGCAAAGCGGTCGAACGTGTACTCGAACTCATCGACCTTGGGCATCGAGCTGTTGCCGTAGCCGGGATAGTCGGGAGCGACCACGTGATATTTGTCCGCGAGCGCCGGGATGAGGTTGCGAAACATGTGGGAGGACGTCGGGAAACCATGCAGCAGTAAGACGTTCGGACCGTCTTTTGGACCAGCCTCTCTGTAGAAGATGTCGAGCCCCTGGATCTTCACCGTTCGGTGGAAGACGCGGGGGATCACGACTTCTTCTGTCGCGTCTCGTTGAACTCTCGCGGCCACGGCGCCGGACGAGTCGCTACGCCCGATGCCTAGGCAACCTACGGTGAGCGCCACGAGGGCCACAATTCCGACAGCACTGATCTTTCTCGGGACAGACATGTCTCGATTCCTTTCTGTTCTAGTGGGCGAATGCCCGAGTTTGCCGCAAGGAAATGGAACTTCTGAACGTTACCGCCGGCCTGTCACATAGCCTCCGTCCACGCGCAGGATCTGACCGTTGGTGAAGTTGGCGGTGGCGAGATACAGCACCGCGTCCGTGGTTTCGCTGACCTCTCCGACCCGGTTGAGGAGCGCCACGGAACTGAAAGCATCGACATCAGAGTCACCGTAGATGGGGGTTCGGATCACACCCGGCGCGACTGCATTGACCCGGATGTTGAGGGTCATGCCGAGCTTGGCCTGAACGCGGTCCAGGAGCTCCCTGGACTTTCCGCTGGCCGTGTCGGACTGAAGGGCTTCGAGTGTGGGCATGTTTGGACCTCCTATTGCTTTGAGTCGCTAGCGGGTTCTAACCAACACCGCTCCCATAGAGCACCGGCCATGCCATGGGCTGAACATCCGGCTAAGTTATTATATTAATTATTCTTATGACGCACGAGTCGGATCAACGGTCACAACGACGTTTCAGGATCGACGAAACGTCGTTGCGGAATAACGAAGCTTCATTGATGCTGAAACGGGTCATGAAGCCCGCGACGGACCCTGAAGTCGAACTTGAGTCCTTCAAGTGTCTGCTGCTCGACATGGCGCACGAGCGATCGCTCGACGCCCTGCTGAAATTGATCGTGAAACGGCTGGCAGAACGACCTCACATGGCTCTGGCGCGAATCTGGCTCCTGGGTCCAGGGGACATCTGCGCCTCCTGCCGTATGCGAGAGGAATGCCCTGACCAAACCTCTTGCCTTCACCTGGTGGCTAGCGCCGGCAGCCCATTGGCAGAGAGCGGCGCGGATTGGTCTCGTCTCGATGGCGATTTCAGACGCTTTCCCTTGGGCGTCCGTAAAGTGGGTCACATCGCAACGACCGGAGACCCGGTGGAGATAACTGACGCCAGAAAGGACTCAAAGTGGCTCGCCCGCCCGGACTGGGCAGAGCGGGAAGGGATTCAAGGTTTCGGCGGGCAACCTCTGCTTTTCAAAGGAAAAGTCCTTGGGGTACTCGCTGTATTCACACGCAGGTTGTTCGCACATGAAGGATTCATCTGGTTGCGGATGATCGCAGACCATGCCGCGGCCTCCATCGCTAACGCCCGTTCTTTTGAAGAAATTGCGCGTTTACAAAAACAGCTCGAACTCGAAAACGCATACTTGAAGGAAGAGGTCACCGAAGCGAAGGCCTTCGGCGGCATCATCGGCGAGAGCCCCGCCTTGCGGCAGGTGCTCGATCAGATCGAGCTGGTAGCACCTACGGACGCAAGCGTCCTGATTCTTGGCGAGTCCGGAACAGGCAAGGAGCTTGTGGCCCGCGAGATCCACGAACGAAGCCCTAGACGGGACCGGTCCCTTATCAAGGTAAACTGCGCCTCCATACCCAAAGAGCTCTACGAAAGTGAGTTCTTCGGTCACGTCAAGGGAGCGTTCACTGGAGCGGTGAAAGATCGAATCGGACGTTTCGAGCTCGCAGACGAAGGGACTCTGTTTCTCGACGAGGTAGGTGAAATTCCACTCGAACTTCAGAGCAAGCTCTTGCGGGTGTTGCAGGAAGGTCAGCTTGAGCGCGTCGGAGAAGAAAAAACTCGGAAGGTGAACGTGAGGATCGTCGCGGCCACGAATCGGGATCTAAAAGAAGAAGTCGCCGCGGGGAGATTTCGCCAGGATCTCTACTACAGGATCAATGTGTTCCCGGTCGAAGTAGTACCGCTTCGTGGCCGCTCAGAGGATATTCCTCTGCTCGCTGCCCACTTCCTCGAGCTCGCTGCGAAGAAACTGAATCTTGCTCAACCCCGACTTACTCAGGCCAATCTACTCAGGCTTCAGCGCTATGACTGGCCAGGGAATGTACGAGAGCTTCAAAACGTCATTGAACGGGGCGTCATCACCTCACGGTCCGGCGTCCTTCGTTTCGACCTGCCTCAAGGTGAGATCCCGCAAGAACCCTCGCCGCCGGGACGACCAACGAACGAGAGCGAGACGCTGGAAATAGTCCAGGAGGAGGAAATGAGGCGCCGCGAGCGTGCGAACGTACTTGCGGCGCTGCAGCGGACTGGGTGGAAAATCTATGGACAAGGAGGGGCGGCAGAACTACTTGGCGTAAATCCAACAACACTCTCCTCGCGGATCAAGAAGCTAGGGCTCAAGAGAACGAAGTAGCTTCGCGAGACTGAGTCGTCAGACCTCAGCAGCCCGCTTGCTTAAAGACACAGGACGTTCTTGCCCTTGCTCGTGTCGTAGCGGGCCTCGTCCACGATTCTTCGATGGTTGGAGAATCTCGCTTCCCGCTCTGGGAGGCTGGCGTAATTGTCGAGGTCGAAGTCCCGCGTTGAGTTGCCGGAGTCGCAGGTCTCGAACTCAATGCGGTCCTCCGCCAGAACCTATATTTTCGCCACAAGATGATGCACCCTTCCGTCGAAAAGGAACTCCGACTTGGACTGGATTGAAAAGGTTACCGGAGCGATTCAAGTCGGAGTGAGTAGCCGGCCGAAACAAGAAACAAAAGGGTCTAAAGACCGATATAGCGTTTGCTTCGGGACAGTCTGGGCCCGGGACTACACGCTTGTGCTGGTTAACGGTGGCCAGGAGTCGATTGGACGTGTTCCAGAGGCATAGGAGATTTCGATGAACATAGAAAGCAGGACGGAAGGAAGCGTACTCATCGTTCGACCGTTGAGCAAGCGTGTGGATGCCTCGGTCGCCCAGGAGTTTCGGGAAAAACTCGAAGGGCTCATCGGAGAGGAGACGGACCGCGTCGTTCTCGATATGGAAGGAGTCGAGTTCATCGACAGTTCCGGTCTGGGAGCGATCGTCTCCGTATTCAGGCGCATGACTAACGGGCAGCACATAGCCATCACCCGCCCGAGGAAAACCGTACTGAGCCTCTTGAAGCTCACGCGGATGGACAAGGTCTTCCAGATCTTTGAGGAGATCGAAGAAGCTGTTACCGCAGTAGCGACATAGTTCCTGGAGGTCCCATGGGTTGTCGAAGCATACGGATCAGCATCGACAGCCGGTTAGAGGACGTCGCCCTGGTAGGTGATGCCGTTAGCCGGATCTGTTCTGAGCACGCGTCATTGGACGAGGTGGCGGCGTACCAGCTGGAGGTATGCGTCGTCGAGGCGGTCAATAACGACATCAAGCATGCCTACGGGTGGGAGGAAACCCACAGTGTCGAGGTGGTCGTGAGGCTCTATCCCGACCGCGTGGAGTTCGACATCTGTGACGAAGGCAAGTCGATACCGGAAGACAAAATCCGCACACGGCCGACGATGGACTTCGATCCGAACGATTTCCAGTCGGTCCCAACGGGCGGCATGGGACTCTACATCATTCATGAGTTCATGGACAGCGTCCGGTACGACAGCAAGAACGGTCGAAACGTCCTATCGTTCGTGAAGATGTTCGGTCAGCCAGCAAACGCCGTGGTGTAGCCCCCGCGATCGACTGCGACTCCATGCTCCTATTGTGGTGCAGGCTCGCCTGCCTTTTAGTGATCAAGCTTCTGGTTTGAAGGCGGGACGCCCCCACCACAATGCTTCGAGCGGAAGTTGGTGGTGGCGACGGTGGTTCCACACTGTAGAATCGGGATAGAGTCCGGCCACATAGTTTCTTGCACCAAGGCCTCAAAGGAGCTGCTCGTGGAGACGGATAGCAGCGCTCAATCGCCCGGCGAACCGTTCCCTTCCGGACAACCGCGCTCCGCGACAAACTCCGGGGAAGCCCGCGGCGGCGAGCGAAAACCCCCTCCTGCGGCCGTGCCAGTGCACGCACGGCAGAGTGAGTTGCACCGCAGGGTGAACGAGCTGCAAGGGGAGCTCGAGGAGATCTCCTTTCACCTCCTCAGGAAGCGGAATGCGGCGGCCGGTGTCAAAACGCCTCCTACCGCAGACAGCCGTCTTCACGTGAATCTGGAGCTGGCACACCCGGACACGGAGCAACACTCTCCCGACCAGCTTTATCTTAAGATTCAGCGCGCTGTCGACCGCCACTCCGACCGCTCAGCGTCTCTGCCGCTCGGCCGGGCCTACTGTCACTGGTGTCGGTCCTTCTTCTGCGAGCACTCGGAACCAGCCGAACCGCGTTCTGTGTTCGGTGGCTACACTGCGACGGGCCAGCCCACCTGGCCGGAGTTCGTGTCGGTACTCCTCGAGAAACGGCACCCCCGAGTGGACTCCGTCTTCCGGGAATCCTCGGCTCCACTCACCATCGTTCAGGGTGGTGAGGAGCTGTCGAAAAAGCAATTGCCGATTTATGGGAAGCGATCTCCCGCCTACACGGTTCTCGGTCAGGTTTGCCTTGGCTACCTGAGCTTCCCGGGACAACTCCGCCTCCCGTCCTCGTCGGAAGCTCCGCGATCACCGCTCGCCATAACTTTTCAGGTGGTGGAGACGAGAAAAAGCGACGTCTCCTTGATCCTGAACATCCTGGGCATGCTTCCTGACGGCACACCGGCTTTTCAAGCTTTCGAGGAGTCCTCGGATGCGCGACTCTCGGACGCGCTACTCTCGACTCGACGGAATCTCGAGGAGCTCTCTCTCCGCACGGCAAACGGGCGCAAGCGCCACGCGGAACGGGGGCGGCGAGTTTTCGGGATCCTCAAGCAGCTCGCGAGGAGTCTCGACCGCATTTTCCGCCAGCGCCAGCGTCGCACCCAGCACTCCCAGGACCGACATCGCAACCGACAACGGCCCGCCTCCACGGCATCGAGAGACGCCCTGCAGGCGAACCCGGAAGCGATCTACCGGGACGTGGAAGAAAAGACCTGGGTGGTCCTGGGGCCGAAGAACCGGGTGCACATCTTCAACGACCAGGGATTGCACGTGACCAGCGTAGTCTACCCCGGAGAAACCGTGCGCCAGCGCACCTCCGGTGGGAAATGGCGGGTACCGAACGCCGAGGAGACGTCCACCTTCCAGGTAGCGCTGCGCCGCCAGCTGGAAAAGAAGTAGTCCATCCTGCTAGGATACTGGCTCAGATGGCGCCTCGAGAAGTCGGGCTCGGGCAGGGGCTCGGGCACGGAGTAGACAAGTAGTTTTCAAGAGACAATGAAGAAAATCCCTCGGTACCTCGAATGTTTCGTCTGCGGCCGGGAGAACGCGGCCGGACTCGACGTGCAATTTTTTCGTGACGACGGCAAGGTCGTCTGTGACTGGCTGCCTGCAGAAAAGCACCTCGGCTACCGGGACCGGGTCCACGGCGGAGTGGTGGCATCCATTCTCGACGAGGCCCTGAGCTGGGCGCCCGCGAGCGAGTACCAGCGGATGTGCTTCTCGATCGAGCTTTGCGTCAAGTACCGCCGGCCCATCCCGAGCGGCGAGGCCGTGCGCGTCGAGGCCGAGGTCGTGGAGTGCAAGCCGCGCGCGGCGAAGGCTAGAGGCCGCATCTTGAACGCAGCCGGCCAGGTATGCGCCGAAGCGACGGGCGTATTTCTGCCCCTGAAGGACGGCAAGACCGAGGAGATCCTCGTCTATCTTTATATCGAGGGTGAGGAGCGGAAGGTCACGCTCGAAGACCTGTGATCGTCACGGATCCGCCGCCGAAACCAGCTGCCCTCTGCCCCAGATCGTGAATCGCTTCTCACCCAGCGGCGAATCGAGCAGCATCCCCAGGGCCACACTCGCCGGGTATGCAATCAGCAAACTGATCGTGAAGCCAAAGGGGAAGTAGTAAATGAAGTGCACTTCGGTAGCGTTCTGCAGCCAGAGCGTCGCCGGGATGGCAACGAGGACACTCACGAGCCATCCCTGAAAGTTGGCCCGCCGCGTAAATATCCCGAGGACGAAGAGGGCGAGAATCGGCGCGCCGAACATACCCAGGAAAGAAGAGGAGGCCTTGAGGATCCGCTCGCCGAGCTCGATCTTGCTGATCAGGAACGCGACCAGGGTAGCGACCACTCCGAGCCCCAGGGTCAAGTAACGAGCCAGAAGAACGTCCTGTTGATCGCTCCTCGGCTGTTTTCTCACCGGTCGGATGAAGTCGTTCATCAGCACAGTGCCCACGGAGTTGATTCCCGAGTCCATGCTGGACATGGCCGCGGCGAAGATCCCGGTGATCACCAGTCCCGAAACGCCGTTCGGCAAGGCGTGCATGATGTAGTAAGGCAGCATCTGGTCACTCTTGAGACCGTCTCCGAGCTCCGCGGGAAACGTGTGAAAGTAGGCGAAGAGGCCGATTCCGACGTAAAGAAGCAGGCTTATGATGATCAAGTCGGCAAACCCGTTAAAAATCGTCGCCTTGGCCATGCCTCGGAAGGTCTTGACGGCGAACAGCCGCTGCACGGTGACTTGATCCGCACCGTAGTCGTGGAGCAGCTGCAGAAAATAAGAAATGGCCACGATGATTCCGGTCATCTGATAGAGATCAAACTGCCAGCTCAGGACGTGCATGTGGTCTGTTTTCTGCGCCAGGTCGAGAATTTCTCTCGCCCCGCCGGGGACCGCGACGGTCAGGCTGACCGCTACCCAGATCGCCCCGCCCACGAGGATCACGAACTGAAGGACGTCGGTCCACAAGACGGCTGACAAGCCCCCCAGCGCTGTGTAGGCCGTGGCGAGCAGCCCCATGAACGTGATGGCGAGATAGAGGTCAATTCCTGTCACGGTCGTCAATGCCAGCGCCGGCGCATAGATAACGGTCCCGAGCCAGCCCAGCCTCAGCAGCACGAACAGGGTCGACACCGTGAATCGCGCCCCGCGCCCGTAGCGGCTGAGGATGTACTCGTAGGAGGTCGTCACCCTGAGCAGTCGATAGAAAGGGTAGAAAGTGACGATCAGCACAGGAGCCACGATGGGGCTCAACATGGCCTGGACGAGCAGTGCAATATTCTCAGCGTAAGCCGTCCCCGGAACGCCCATCTAGGTGATCGCGCTCGTCAGCGAAGCGAACATGCTCATGCCGACCACCAGCCACGGCATCTTTCGGCCGGCGAGGAAGTACCTCTCCGTGGTTTTCTGCTCGCCGGCCAGGAGGAGGCCGACGCCGACCAACGCTCCCATGTAGACGGCAAGAATCGTGTAATTCAGAACGCCGAATGTCACATTCTTCTCCCTCGCCGAAGTTGACCGCTGACAGCTGAGCGCTGAAAGCTACCCTTGACTTCCCATCTCCGCCAGCACGCGGTCCAGTATCCTTTCCGGCTCTTCCCACCCGGTCTCGTCCTGCACCTCGCGACAGGCGGCGAGGATCTCACCAAAGCGTGGCGACGGCGTGAAGCCGCGGGCAATGAGGTGCCTCCCGAGGACGACGTCGCCCGCGGCCTTCACTTCGACCGCGAGCTCTTCAACTCGGCGAAGAAATTCGTCGCCCGCCGGGAAGGCACGCGCGATGGCGTCCGGGGTCGTGCGGCCGAAGTGGTCGGCTTGCGCCACCCGGTGAAGAATCCGCGCGTTGACGCCCGCCGCGTCGAGCTTTCGCGCCAGCCTGCGGTAGGCCTTCGGAGTGGCACCCCCTTGGGGCAACTGGGATGGGGCGAGGTGATGCCGGACCAGGGCCACGACCGCTGTGGCCATCTCGTTCGATAGCCGCAGCCGCGTAAGAAAGGACTCCGTCACGGGTACCCCTTCTTCCTCGTGACAGGGGGAACGGATGCGCCCGTCGACCTCCACGGTGGTGAGCGGCTTCCCGAGATCGTGGCACAACGCTCCGAAGAGGACGATCAGATCCTCTTCATCATTTTCATCATTTCCGGTTCGAGCCGCGGCAGCCGCGTCGACCACCAGCAGGGTGTGCTCCCAAACAGTTCCCTCGGGGTGCCATTCCTTGTCCTGCGGGACCCCAACCATGGACTGCAGCTCGGAAAAGTGGCGCAGGAGTCCCGTCTCACGCAAAAACTCGAGACCGAGCGACGGACGTTTCGCTTTGAGAAGCATCTTTTTGAACTCCTCCAGCAACCTCTCACCCGGCAGGTCCGAGAGGTCAATCCTGGCGCAGAGGGCGCGGAGCTCCGCGTCCGGCTCCATCTCGAAGCGAGCTCGCAACTGAGCCACCCTCAACGCACGCAACGAGTCCTCCCCGAATCTTTCGGGATCGGTGGCGCGCAGCACCCGTCGTGAGAGGTCTTCACGGCCGCCATGCGGATCGAGAACCTCGTGGGTCAGGGGATCCATCGCCATGCTGTTGATGGTGAGATCGCGGCGGCGCGCGGCGGTGGCGAAATCGAGCGTCGGATCGAGCTCGACCAGAAAGCCCCGGTGCCCGCGTCCCGTCTTCGAGTCGCGCCTGGGGATAGAAAAGTCGATGTCGAGACCTTTCACGCGGAGGACGCCGAAAGCTCTTCCGACGGCGATCACCTCCCCGAACGTACGGAGCACCGACTCGAGCTCTTGAAGCTTCAGTCCATAAATCTCGAAGTCGAGATCCTTCGAGGAGAAGCCCAGCAACCGATCCCGCACGTACCCCCCGACGAGAAGGGCGCGCCCACCCGCGGCTTGAATGGCCCGGGCAACGGATTCGACGGTAGAATCTACCGAGAGAGAAGGCTGCATCTCAGAATCTCAGATCTGCTCGATATGGCGTTTGAGCGCCACCGTCGACCGCACCCACTCCTTGCGGGTTTCTTGAGCGAAAGGCTTCCAGTCCCGCCCGGTGTCCAGGTCATCCTGTCGAACCGTGATCCAGACCCCCTCCCCTTGCGGCTCGAGCCGGAACCCGAGCCTCATGGGACCGCGCTTTTCGCCGTCCAGCTCGTGGTAGTAGTCCCTGATTTCCACACACTCGTCCGCTGCGAAGACCGAAATCGAGCCCGACACGCTCGATCCATCAGCGCGCCGAGCACTGAAGATACCCCCTTCACGGGCGTCCACGGTAGCCGTCTCGGCGTCGAGCCAAACAAGGACCTCCTGCGGATCGAAGAGGGCGGAGAAGACACGACGGGCGGGCGCATCGATGAAGATGGCATCCGCTACAAAGTTATCCATGGGGGATAGTATACGGTGGAATCAGCATCTATGATGGTCCGAAGTTTACCAGCTGCCGCTATGAAATTTTCCTGCCCG
>Ga0315336_1004945_pt1 | contig 15111 bp, 19 predicted proteins | sample ASW5metaG_FD_204512 | JGI IMG/M metagenome (GOLD analysis project Ga0315336, IMG submission 204512) | Ammonia-oxidizing marine archaeal communities from Monterey Bay, California, United States - ASW #5 | ecosystem: Environmental > Aquatic > Marine > Intertidal zone | place: USA: California...
ATTGACGCGTATGCACGATCGTCAGCTGATGGCGTGAATCGATTGACCTCTCGATTACTTGTTGAGCGCATCGCCTTACTTGTTCGGACAGGCACATCCTTTGGGCCGATGCCATCAAGTGTCACTATTAACGAAGTCCAAAGTGATTTTTTAAAGATTACAACACCATCGGATCAACTTGTCACGATTACTTGGAACAGTACTGATGAAACTCTCGAGATGGATGTTGATGGTACGAGTTCAACAGTTCTTGGAGGTGTCACCCAAACAACGGGTGGTGCTCCCATTACTCCCTTTCTATTGCAGTTTGAAAATGGAACAACGGTACAAAGGGTTACGATAAATCTTGCTGTTATTCCAGACGTGCAACACAAATCCGCGATGGATGATGATGGTAATGAAACCATTCGCCTAACAGCATCTGTGATGCCGCGGACTCAACTCTATTAAGTTCTAAGGGCCAAACCCGTCGCAATCACTCGGCGGAGTCATTTAATTTAACACGGTTTGACAATTTATAAGCCGTTAATGAGTCGCTTGCTTCAGCGATAACCCTTGCGATTGGTTCCGTGTTACTTGGTCGAACATGAACCCAGCCCTCATCAAAATCGATTCGAAGTCCATCACTATCATCGAGAGTCTCGTTTGCATATTCTTTTTTGAGCCGTTCGATTTCTTGTTCAACAGCAGGTATTCCACCAAGAGCCTCAAGATTAATTGTACGTTTTATTATCTCGTAAGGTTTAATGCTTCGAACAATGTTTGAGAGAGCTTCATCTTTCCTACACATTAAATCGAGTGTAAGGATCATCCCTGCAAGACTATCACGAACCCAGCATACTTCTGGAAAAATAACGCCACCATTTCCTTCACCACCAATAACACATTGATGCGATTTCATCATGTTTGCAACGTTTGCTTCACCAACGGCAGAGCGCCATGTTTCACATCCGTTCTTTTTGGCAACATCATCGATCATCCTACTTGTAGATAAGTTTGTTGCAACTGAAGTGTTGGGATGTTCTTCAAGCCAGCGCATTGCAGAAAGAACGAGCGTGTATTCTTCGCCAAAATAAAAACCAGTTTCATCAACAATTGCAAGGCGATCGGCATCAGGATCCTGTGCAAAGCCAACATCAGCATCGAACTTATCCACTTTGTCAGCAAGGTCTGTTAAATTTTCTGCCTTTGGTTCCGGAGCATGTGCGAAGTTACCACTGGGATCACCATTCAGGTGGAGAACATCACATCCAAGTAGTTCAAGAAGTTTTAGACCAGATTCGCAACCAGCACCATTAACTGAATCAAGAACAACACGAAAACGCTTTTCTCGAATAGGAGCGGGGTCAATCAACCCAAGAAGTTTTACAATGTGGGTGTCGTTTCCTTGCAAGTTCACTTGGAGGTTTCCGCCGTTTTTGGACTCAAGAGCACGTTTCTCATGAAAATTGTTAATAATTACTTCTGCTTCCTCCTTGCTTGGAGCAACCCCATTTCCATCAAGGCATTTCAGCCCATTCCAAGGTGTCGGATTGTGCGATGCGGTCACAATGATGCCACCATCTGCCCCAAGAGCGTGAATCATGACACCTGCGGTAGGGGTTGCAACAACGCCAAGGTCCGTGACATGACATCCACAACGAATAAACGCTTCGGTGACAGCATTCTGCAAAGATGGACCACTTGGACGACTATCCCTTGCAACACAGAGTGCGGGTAATCGCCCCAATGTATCTGCTAGAAATGCAACAAACGCATCAGCATACACACGAGCAACATCGGGGGTCATTGTGTCGCCGACGATTCCTCTTGCGCCTGAAACGGAGAGCATGAATGGAGCATTTGTCATAGGGTGTAAGTCGCCTTGCAATTTGGAGCTTCGGTAATAATGACGGATTGTACCCGAACACGCCCTGTAATTTGTGTTGCCATCGCATCGCCGACATACACCGCAACCCGTTCAGTGGATGGATTATCTCCGCCAAAGGTATCGATGGCATTAAGATCTGCATTTGCGAGAGGGGCAAGAATGATATCGAGTTGTTTTTCCACTTCGATGAAATCTATTAAAAGACCATCATCATCAAGAGTTTCTCCTTCGATCACAATCTCAACCCTCCAAGTATGGCTATGTGGTGTTTCATCCACACCCTGAATGGTCACTGCATGTTTCGCCACAAACTCGCCTGTGACACACACGCTAAACATCAGCGGAAGTCCACTCTTCTTTGATAGACCAAGTGAAGGGTTCTACCGAACAATCAATATCAACAGCAAAGAATCCACCCCTATGTTGTTTCACAAGGTTCCAAATAATCTGACGATCTGTATCAGGAATGTTTTTGTTTTCAACGTCATCAACATGAACCCATTCAAGTGTTCCCTCTTCAAACTCCATTGTTGAAATTTCAGAATGTTGAATAGGTCGCTTGACTTCAAACAAAAACAAAAGCCAGTGTGTATTACTATTATCTTTGTAATACGCTTTTTCAGCAAGCATGCCGGAGAGCCGAATTTCATCTGGTTCAATCTGAACTCCAGATTCTTCAAATATCTCGCGAATAGCGCATGCGTGTGGACTCTCGCCGATGCTCACTTCTAATTTTCCTCCAATTGGAGAATAATTTCCAGCATTTGGCTCTTTCGCTCGGTGAAGCAAAAGTAGGTGGTCATTTTCGTCATAGAGATAACACAGCACTGCAATTTTGTATGGCAAATCCGTGATGGAATATGACTCAGTCATGTAAAGAATCCTTGATTTCTTGTTTCATTTCTTGAACGGCTGTCCGTATTCCTATAAATACACTGCGACTGATAATGGAATGGCCAATGTGCAATTCCGTTATATTTGGAATCGAAGCAATGGCGGTAACATTACGGTGTGTTAATCCATGTCCTGCGTTGCACTGCAACCCAATTTCAATCGCGTGTTGAACTGCATGTTGTACTTTAACACGTTCTTGTTCCACATTCGGATGCGTGAGCGAAAAGCCGTTCTCTATGAAAGATTCAGCAAAGGCCCCCGTGTGTATCTCACATACTGTGAATCCAGCCCGAAGTACAGCATCAATTTGAGCTTTATCTGCATCGATGAATGCGCTCACTCGCATATTTGCTTCAGTTAATGTGCTGACAAGTTCTCGTAATCGTTCGACATCGTTTCTAACATCAAGTCCACCCTCGGTTGTGACTTCATTTCGACCTTCTGGCACAATCATCGCCATATCCGGACTCGATTTGAGGGCAAGTGCGACCATTTCAGGTGTTGCAGCGAGTTCAAGGTTCAAGGGAACAGTAACCATCTCACGGAGTTGAAAGAGGTCTGCATCTTGCATGTGTCGTCTGTCTTCTCGGATGTGAAGGGTAATGCCATCCGCTCCTCCTAGGCAGGCTTCCTTTGCGGCAACAATGGGATCTGGCTCAATAGTTTTCCTAGCCTCTCGTATGGTGGCGACATGGTCAATATTTACGCAAAGTTTGGGCATGAATCTTATTCCAAAAGAGAGGTCGAAGGGCAGGGTGGCGAGTATACTCCCCGAGAGCCGATATGCGCACACAAGAGGGCATGTAGATGTCAGAGTTTGAAAAAAAGTTATCCCAATTAAAAGCAGATTTAAATACTCAAGGAGATAGGGTATCCGACCAACTACTCCAAGCAGTGGAATCAAGTTTTGGTGGCGATTCCTCAGCCGCTAAAAAAGTGATTGATGGTGATGAGTTTATCGATCGAGTTGATGTTGAAATTGAACGAGCGTGCATTGATTTGCTTCGCCTTGGCGTAAATGATGAGCACAATATTCGCAGTGTTTTGACAATTGTAAAAGTAAACAATGAGTTAGAACGAATCGCGGATTGTGCTGTGATTGTTGCAGAGTCCGCGATGAAAAGCGACAAATTAATATCCTTGGCACCACCAACTTTCAGAGTAATGGCGAATAGTGTTGTTGGAATGACGAGAGATACAACTATGTCACTTTCGGAAGCGGATACTGAGCTCGCTGTTCGCGTGTTATCTTTTGATGACACTGTCAGCAGATTCAGAAAAGAGATTGTTCTAGATGTGCAACACAGGACAAGTAATGGCGAGTTAAATCCACTCGTTGCGTTTGAACTTTTAGCAGTAACCCGTTCTCTTGAGAGAATTGCAGATCACTGTACTAATATTTGCGAGCAAGTGATTTACCTTGAAACCGGGAAAATTGTTAGGCACTTACCTGAAGGTTGGACATCCCCGGAAACACCTGCGTTTTGAGTGACGTGGCATGCGACTTGCAAAAACGTATCACAGAACATGGGCAAGAACATGTTTTGAATTTTTGGGATGAACTCACAGTTGAACAACAGCGAGAACTCGAGCGACAATTGACGAATATAGATTTTGAATTGCTAGACAAACTGGAGATTCAAAATGGAAAAAATGATATTGGGCAACTTGTTCCATCTCCAGTTATTAAACTTGATGAGAGTCAACGAAAAAAAGGAATCGAAGCAATCGAAAACGGGGAACTTGCTGTACTTACTGTTGCTGGTGGGCAAGGCACAAGATTGGGTTGGAGTGGGCCAAAAGGCACTTTTCCAGCAACGCCAATAACGGGCAAGTCATTGTTCCAACTTGTCGCGGAGCAAATAGTTTTTGCCTCAAAAAAATATAACGTCTCAATTCCGTGGTACATCATGACGAGTAACGAGAATGATGCTGTAACAAGAGCGTTTTTGCTTGACAATAATTGTTTTGGTATTGAGCGAACGGACATTTTTATTTTCTCGCAGGGGGAGATGCCCGCAGTTGATTCAGATGGAAAAATTCTCCTTGCTTCAAAATCTAAACTCGCAACGAATCCCGATGGACATGGCGGCGTTATCGTTGCTTTAAAAAATAGCGGTGCTCTCGAAGAAATGGACGTAAAGGGAGTCAAATATCTTTCATATGTACAGATTGATAACCCGCTTGCTCAAGTGGTTGACCCCGATTTTTTGGGTATGCACCTCAGTGGCACGTCATCAATAGAAGTCACAAGTAAATGTGTGCCAAAATCGTGTTCTGAAGAACGCGTAGGTGTCTTTTGCCATGCTGATGGCAAAACGACAGTTGTAGAGTACAGCGATCTTCCCGATAAACTCGCAGAGGAGGTTGATGAGCAGGGCGCTCTCCGCTTCTCCGCAGGCTCGATTGCAATTCATATGATGTCAACGGATTTTCTACAACGAGTCGTAGATGATTTGCCTTGGCATAAAGCAAATAAAATTGTCCCCCATATAGATGCGAAAACGGGTGCTTCGGTTGTACCAACGAACCCAAACGGGTACAAATTTGAGCGATTCGTTTTTGACATACTTCCATTTGCAAAGCACTCTTTAGTTGTTGAAACAAGGCGAGAAGAAGAATTTGCTCCAATTAAAAATGCAACAGGGTGTGATTCTGCAAAAACAAGCCAGGTACTTCAAAACGACCGCGCAGTTCGCTGGCTTAAAATGAACAATGTTGAAGTTTCAGATAGTGCGACTGTGGAAATTAGCCCACTTGTTGCAGCCTCTCCAGATGACTTACTTCAAATCAGTTTGCCGCATTCGATTAGTACGGATGAAATAGTGGTTATTTAAAAAGATGGAAGCTTGGATTGACCAACTCATCAGTGGAGTAAACCCAGTTTGGGGGCCATGGATCGTGTATGGCTTGTTGTTGCTCTCTGGAATTGGGATTCCACTTGGCGAAGACATCATTATTATTCCAGCTGGCATGTTGGTACAGCAAGGCGCCTTGCCACTATGGCCAACATTAATAGCAGCGTATGCAGGTGTTGTTTGTGGTGATTTACTTTGGTTTACGGTGTGTTCTAAAATAGGTACCCAGCTTGTACATAAAAAATGGTTCAAAAAAATCGTGCATCCAAAACGGATGTTACAGGTGAAGTATCAATTCGATGTACGTGGAATTTGGGTTATTGTCCTAGCTCGTTTTATTCCCGCAAGCCGAACGACAACAATCACAGTGGCCGGCATGATGCACATGAAATTTTGGAAGTTTGCTTTAGCTACCCTCATTTGTTGTTTAATTACAGCTCCAATGCAATTATTTGCAGGGTGGTGGATTGCGGATAGTTTGCAAGCAAAAAGTACAGTGGAGTTGACTGTTCGGTTGCTTGGACTAGTGATGGTAGTTATTGCTGTTGTATGGACCTATAGGTTGTGGTCAAATTACAAAAAATCTGGAAAGAAAATCCCCAGAGCGAGGGCGTCATGGTTACGGCAGTTCTCTCAAAAGAAATAAAAGCATGATGACACGTAGTTCTTGAGTATAATACGAGGTATGAGAACAGTAATAACCGGTCAGATTGGTATGGACAAAAAGCCATATCTAGAACAAACAGCACAACTTGCGGGTGAACGTGGAGGCTGCGTTGAGATTTTTAATGTTGGACAAATGATGTATGCAGAAGGTCCAGACATTCGCCCAGGCAGGATTCTCGACTTACCCCTTAGTCGATTACATTCATTGCGACGTGCAGCAATTAAAGATATTGTTTCCGAGACTTCGCCAATTGAGGACCATCCCAATGTTGTAATGAACACTCACGCGACATTTCGTTGGCGACATGGGCTCTTTCCAGCGTTCGATTTTGATCAACTCAAAGCATTTCAACCAAACTTGTTTATTTGTTTAGTGGATAATATTGAAGTTGTACACGATCGACTACATGCGGAACACGATATTGATGCAACTCTTAAGGATTGCATGGTTTGGCGAGAAGAAGAAATTCTCGCAACCGAATTGATGGCGCAAGCATGTGGATGTAGCAACGAGTTTTATGTGCTCAGTAGGGGAAGACATGTCGATACGACTGAAACTTGTTACAAACTTATTGCTCGAAACAATCTTAAGAAGGTATACCCAAGTTTCCCAATGAGTCATGTGATGGATATGCCAGATATTCTTGAAGAGATTGATCAATTCCGCGCAGCACTCGCCCAACACTTCATTGCTTTTGACCCTGCGGATGTTGATGAAAAGCTACTGCTTGACCGAGGAATTGAAGCCGCAAAAGAAGGTAAAGATTGGATCGAAGTCGAAGCCCATGCGTTCGGTGGAAAGAAAGGTGGCAGTCCAATGCGAGTCTCTGTTCGAGAAATTCTCGACATTGCTGGTGACATCGATGGACAAATTTACATGCGTGACTTCAGGTTGATTGATCAATCAGACATGATTGTTTCGCTTGTGCCAGAATTGCCGGGCGGAGTTCCTGGGCTCTCCAGTGGTGTCGAACGTGAACTACAGCATGCATGGGAGCACACCAAGGAAGTGTATGTTGTTTGGAAACCATCAAAGCCGCCGTCGCCCTTTATTACAGAAACGGCGACGAAAGTTTTTAACACAGTCGATGAAGCGCTAGAATATTTTTCAGAGCAAGGATTCTTTGAGATGGCGAACTTGTTTGGCCATTAATTAAATGAGACCCATTCTAAGAACAGCCCATGGGCGGGTAACGTTTTTCCAGCGCGTCTTCGATCACAAGATTCAATAATCTCTGTAACGTCTTCGGGTTTAAACTTTCCTCGACCAACCTCAAGAAGCGTGCCTGCAATAATGCGAACCATGTTCCAGAGAAATCCTGCGCCGGAAACATCAATTAGAACACGCCCTTCATTCGTTTCCGCCACTGTGCAGCGGTCAATTCTACGGACAGTTGATTCTCGACCGTGATTTAGTTTTGTAAATCCTGCAAAGTCATGTTCACCTTCAAAGAGTTTGGCGCCAGCGTTCATTAACACTGGGTCCAAAACAAATGCAGTGTGAGCAATGAAACGACGATTAAAAATCGGTTTGCGTAGCGGATTACTACACCCATGAGCGAGTTGGTATCGATATCCCTTAGAAGTGCAATCATCGATGGGATTAAAGGAGTCGTGGATGGGCTCTACTTCTCGAATTTGTACATCATCTGGAAGCCAAGAATTAATGCCCCTAATGAGTTTTTCGGGGGGAATTTCATTGCTTGTTTGAAAGGTTGCAACTTGTCCATTGGAATGTACGCCTGAATCTGTCCGAGATGCGCCAATGATATTCACAGGTTCCCGAACCACTATCGTGACAGCCTTTTCCATCACCTCCTGTACCGTCCGTAGTGAGGGTTTCCCGGGCCGGTTTTGTGTTTGCCAACCATGAAAATCAGTCCCGTCATAAGCCACAATCATTTTGTACCGCATCTAAGTATTTTATGGGGGACAGTCCCCTGGGGACAGTCCCCTTGGGACAGTCCCCAATGTAAAATAGGAGGTATGACACAGATACTAGTTGTGGGTCCGCATCCAGATGATCAGGAACTTGGCATGGGCGGCACTATTGCGAAGTTAGTGAGCCAAGGGCACGATGTGCTCCTCCTTGATATGACGAGCGGAGAGCCAACTCCCTTTGGAACCCCAGAAGTTCGAGCAAAAGAATCTACAGTTGCTGCAGATATACTCGGGGTCAAACGGACAACAGTAAATCTGCCAAATCGATTTGTTGAACACACTATTCCCGCAAGGCACGCTGTCGCAGCAGTGATGCGAGAGCATCAAGCCGAAATAGTTTTTGCTCCCTATTTTGAGGATGCGCATCCAGACCACGTTGCAACATCAAGAATTGTTGAAGATGCTCGATTTGACGCAAAAATTACCACAATCGATATTGCCGGAGAACCTATCTATCCGAAGTGGCTGTTTTACTATTACGCGACGCATCTTAGGATTATTCCTGCTCCAAGTTTTCTAGTGGACACGACAGGTTTTGAAGTACAAAAGCGAGCTTCGATTCTCGCCTATGAATCACAATTTATTCTTCCAGAAAAAAACCGTCCAATCGTATGCTGGATTGAAGCGCAGGATAAATATTTTGGTGGCAGACTACGAACTGAAACCGCAGAGCCGTTTTATTCACGCGAACCAATTGGTCTCGACGGAATTCAAGGGCTAATCTAAGGAATAGCACCGAGCAATGTCAAAAACACGTCTGGGATATGTTGATTTTACTCATGTAGACGGGATGACTGATTACATGCATATGACAATTGCGTATGTTGACAGCCTTGGTTCTCAGTTAGATGTCTTAGATGTTCCAGCAGGGAATGGATTGGTTGTTGATCGATTGAACGAATTGGGTCACAACGCTGTTGGTGGAGATATCAACGATGCAAGGAACGAGTTTGTTCGAGTGAACATGGAGGAACCGTTTCCATTCAGTGATGGAACGTTTGATGTTGTGACCTGTTTAGAAGGGATCGAACACGTTCTTGATGGATATCGTTTACTTGCAGAACTGGTTCGAGTATTGCGCCCAGGAGGTACACTCATTGTTTCAACTCCAAACGTGATGAATATATATAGCCGTTGGTGGTTTTTTATGTATGGCTATCCATTTCAATTTCCGCCCCATGCAATGCAACATGTCTCAATGGAACGAGCAATTGATAGAGGGCACATCAATCCAATGAGTTATTTACGGCTACGGTATCTGCTCGAATCACTTGGTGCAGAGGTTACTGAAATTAAAGGGGATCGTGCAAAAAAGAAGCACTTGTTGCCGTTGTTAATGCCAGCCTTCTTATTGGGTTGGGTTTTAGGCAGAAAGCACCGGCGAAGAGAAGATGGGAAGAACGAGACCTTAGAGGCAATTTCAAAAGACTTGCGGTCGAAGCCGCTTTTGTTGTCGAGGTCGCTTGTGCTTATTGCCAGAAAAAACGACTAAGTCCCAGTTGAACCGAAACCGCCGACGCCGCGAAGCGTTTCTTCCAATTCCTCTACAACTTCAAATGACGCATGCACAACTGGTGCAATAATCATTTGTGCGATACGCATGTTTGGTTCAACAACAAATGCTTCTTTGCCGTGGTTAATGAGTGGCACACAACATTCACCACGATAATCTGCGTCAATCGTACCGGGTGAATTAGGAAGAGTGATTCCAAATTGTGTTGCGAGCCCGCTACGAGGTCTCACTTGCGCCTCATAATGGTCCGGCAGTGCCATGGCAAACCCAAGCGGAATCATTTCAATATCACCTTTGCCAATGGTAATAGGATTCTCATTAGCCGAGTACAGATCCATTCCAGCGGCGTACTTCGATTGGTACTTCGGCATGGTGGCGGTGTTTCGGAGTTGCTTAAATTTCACTTGAACGTGGTGCATGTGAACATTGTAATTGGCAGAGGCGTATATGATGCAGAAGATGAGCCGAGAAACGATACCTAAATGGGCAATCCATCACCGCCTGTATGAGTGGGTGCTTGGATTTGCATCAAAACCCATTGCGCCATTCGTGCTGTTTGCAATCGCGTTTGTTGAAGCGTTTGTGCCATTTGTTCCACCAGACGCCTTGCTCATTCCAATGTGTCTCGAAAAAAGACAAAAGTCAGCACAGTTTGCAGTCATTGCAATCATTGGTAGCGTAACTGGAGCGATGATCGGCTATTTTGTCATCGCTTCGTTTATCGCGAGTGGAACCCAATGGGCATTTGGCGTTGAAACAATCGAACACATTGTCTCAGAGTTCGATAAGCGGGGAACTTCTTATGTCTTTATCGCCGCACTCACTCCAATACCATTTTTTGCACTCACAACCGCAGCCGGCGTAGCCAAACTGAATTTTGGGATGTTCCTTGCCGCGTGTGTCATTGGTCGATCGCTGCGGTACGGAATCGAAGCGTGCATAGTTTGGTGGATAGGCGAAGCAGCGAAAGTATTTATTGAAAAATGGTTCAACCTTCTTACCATCATCGTTTGCATATTCGTTGTCATTGGTTGGATGGTTTTAGAACTGTTGTAAATTGTTCTAACCACCAATGCTACTCATTGTTTTTTCTGGACGAATAAAGTCTTCTCGGTCCATTGCATGACCAGAAGATTTTGCCCAGACTGCATCTTGAAAAAATGTTCGCAAGTCGTCATCACTTGCACCGTTTCGAAGCATTGAACGGATGCACCACTCATCATCACTAAACAAGCATGGCCGAACAGAGCCATCGGCCATCATGCGTATGCGATCACATCCAAGGCAAAAAGATTTTGATACAGAAGCGATGAAACCGATTCGCCCATCACCAGACGAAAAGCGGTAGTTCATAGAAGTGCTCGATGGCGAATCATTCTCTTTGATGAGCGTATGTTCTTGTTTGATGCGCCGTTTCATTTCAGCTGCACTGACAACTTCATCTCGACTCCAATTTCCCCCCGCATCAAGTGCCATGAATTCGATAAGGCGCATGTTGATTTCATGTTTTTTTGCAAACTGTGCAAAATCAGCAACCTCATCGTCATTCACACCACGCAAAATAACAGCATTTACTTTGACAGGCGTAAGCCCTACATCGCGAGCTGTATCAATCGCAGCGATGACATCCTTCAGCGCCGTATGCGATCGAGTAATGTCATCCATTCGGTTTGGTTTTAGTGTATCGAGACTCACAGTCACTCTATGCAAACCAGAATCTTTCCAACGCTGTGCAACTTCGCGTGACAGCAATGAACCATTGGTTGTCAGCGCTATGTCACGCAATCCCATCTGTCCAACTATTTCGATGAATTGATCGAGTTGCGGATAAAGCGTTGGTTCTCCTCCAGTGATGCGAAGTTTAACTATACCAAGTGACATCGCTATTTCGACGACACGTACATATTCATCTAGAGTGAGCAGGTCTAACTTGGGTAAATATTTTACATCTGGTTCCATGCAATAGACGCACCTGAAGTTGCACCTGTCTGTAACGGACAAACGCAAGTCTTTGATCTGTCTTCCGTGGCTATCGTACAACTCGTTCTTGGCTTGCTTTGGTGCAGCAGGGGGCAACGCGCTAATCATTGGAAGCGATACTTGCATTACACGACCTGTGTTCCAGATACAGCAACAAGTGCTTTGAACAATGTAGCGAGCCGCGTTGTCATTGGTCCTATTGTTCCCTTGCCAATCTTTCTTCCATCAATCGTTGTAACACTTGCAAGTTCGCCCATAGTTCCAGTGCAGAAACATTCATCTGCTCTATAAAATTCTGCTTGCGAGCAATCCTTAATTCGAATATCGATGTCATTGGCATGACAAAGATCAATCACAGTTTGCCGCGTCACGCCTTCCGGGCAGGCAACTGCTCTTGGAGTACAAACATATCCATCCTTTACAAAAAAGATATGCGTAGCATTTGTTTCAGCAACAAAACCTCTCGTATCGAGCATCAATGCATCGTCAGCGCCAGCAGCCGTCGCTTCAATTTTTGCCATGATTGATTGAATGAGATTGCAATTGTGGATTTTTGGATCAAGGGTGTCTGGAGTGAATCGCCGTATTGAAGAACTTGCAAGCATTAAGCCGGTTTTGTCGTAGACAGGACTTTTAAATTCAGCAAGCACAATCAGCGTGTTTCCATCTTGATTCAATCGTGGATCCATCCCACTTGTGATTTTTTTTCCGCGAGTAAGGGTCAAGCGAATATGGACTCCATCTTCCATATTGTTTGCTTGCAGTGTTTTTGAGAGTTCAGCGGTCAAATCTTCGTTGCTTGGGATTTCAGTAAAAGCCATCGCTTGTGCGGAATGCCTCAGACGGTTTAAGTGCTCATCTAGTTTAAAAATTTTGCCGTTGTACAAACGAAGCCCTTCCCAAACGCCATCACCTCCTTGAACAACCGAGTCAAAAGGACTGATGCTTGCTTCATTTCGGTGAAACAATTCACCGTTGATGTTGATGAGTAAATTTTCATTTCGGGGGTCAAATGTCTGGAGCATGTTCTCTTCTTTCTGGATTCATTTTCCTAGCAGATAGTTTCGCGTATATGTCTTCACATTCCAGACATAACGACTCAAACTCGGTTTCGACTATTTCTTCTTTTGCTTTCCAGGGTGCAAAGCCAGTTGACGCCTCTACAGAGGCGTACCAGTGCGGCGCCCAAACTCCATCGGTAGCTCTACTACCAGAGGGCCACGTAAGCATTTGATCAAAGAATGGAATGCCGAGGCTCTTGCATAACTGCGTAAGCATTACCCGTGGATTTTGCAGAATATCTTTGCTGTCGAGCACGATTGGTATTTTTCCAGTTCTCGAGAGCAACTCGAACAGTGCGAGTTGTTGTGGTAAGCCCGTATCTTCGATGGTGGGGTTTGGAATTTGATTCACAAGACTCGTCAGCATCTCTATTGGGTTGCGGATGAGAAATATGTTTTCTACTTTGGCAAGCCAAGAACAATCAATCGAAGGAAGCAAATGATGCGTCATATGCTTCTGATAGAACAAGGGTGATGGGCAGGGCCCAAGCAGTGAATCCACAACGGATTCCCACTGCGTTGTGTGATGGGCGAGCACCTCCTCGTAGCCAGGATGGCGTAACCCAGTTTCTTGTAAGTAGTACGCATAAAACGGTTCATCGCAAACAACAGTGTCGGGTCGATTTTCCCAGGAACGCATCATAGCTGTGGATATACTCCTAGGACCAGACCAAGCTGCGATACGTAGGGTTTGCATTTACGCATGATAGCACTGCTTTTTTGTTCAACGAAGAATTTAAGTAGTTGTTCGAGGAATATGAATTCCATGGGGTATGCTTCCGAGCCATGAAGTTCGTTCTTATATTGTTTCGCACCTCAATCACAGCTGCGAGTGAAACATGGCACATTTCAGAAGATTGCGAATTTATTCAGGTTGCAATTGATGCATCCGCTTATGGCGATGAAGATGTGACAGGCAATGGGGTTGTGAATATGACCGACTTACTTCGAGTCGTTTCCGCTTTTGGGTTTTGTCCCTGAAAACGTAACATCTGTAGCATTATCATGTAACTTTGAGAGCATGTGATTAATATCAATGTCCATGAGTTCGAGTGCTGCTTTTCCTCGTTGTGTCAAATCTGCGACTGACCACGAAGGTTCCCATACCAATTCAACTCGCACGCTAACAACCCCATCTACTTTTGACACTTCCTCAAAGACCTGGCTTGGCATTAAATCAGCAACAGGGCAATTTGGCGTTGTGAGTGTCATGTCGACGTGTACTTTTCCATCTTCGATTTCTATCTTTCGAATCAAACCAAGGTCATAAATGTTGATTGGAAGTTCTGGGTCTTTAACTTTCTTGATTGCACCAATGACATGTTCTTTCAAATCATTCATTCCGTAGTAACCTCCTCAGCGCCGTCAAGGGCAGCGATGACAGTGTGCCACGCCAGTGTTGCGCACTTGACTCGCAATGGGAACTCCCGCACACCAGAGAAAACCTCAAGTTTGCGTGGTAATTCGGGGGTCCCTTCCCCAGCAACGAGCGTATGGAACTCTTGAAATAACTCTTTTGCGTCTTCAATTGTTTTTCCAACAAGCACTTCCGCCATCAAATCAGCAGAAGCAGTTGAAATTGCACACCCCTCGCCATCAAACTTGATGTCAGCAATTGTGTCGCCATTCATTTGAACGGTGACAACAATTTTGTCCCCACACAGTGGGTTATTCCCTGTGCCAATATAATCGCTCGGTTCTGCCTTGCCCCGATGTCTCGGGTTCTTGGCGTGGTCAGTGACCATTTCTAAGTATAGTTCTCTTAAATCGCCCATCACACAGTTCCAATCATCCTAGCATTGTAATCGCTTTACAAATTGCATCAGCAAGCGTATCAATGTCATCTTTAGTGTTATAGACAGAAAGCGATGCTCTGCATGTTGCGGTGAGCCCGAATCGGTGCATGAGCGGTTCGGCGCAATGATTGCCTGTGCGAATTGCAACACCTTCACAATCTAAAATAGTGCCAACATCATGGGGGTGAATGTGATCAAGCGTAAATGCGATAATGCCACACTTGTCTTTGGTAGTCCCAACCAATGTCACGCCTTCAATGTTGCCAAGCACTTCTGTGCCGTATGTAAGTAATTTTTCTTCTTGGGCTGAAATAGTCTCGAAACCAATTTCTTCAATCCATTGCACTGCCGCGCCAATCCCAATTGCTCCAGCGATGTTGGGAGTGCCCGCCTCAAACTTAAATGGAACGGTGTTCCAAGTGGTCTCTTCGAATGACACGGATAAAATCATATCGCCGCCACCCTGCCATGGTTCCATTTCTTCAAGAAGGGCATGCTTTCCGAACAAACAACCGATGCCTGTTGGTCCGAA
>Ga0315336_1004946_pt1 | contig 15110 bp, 11 predicted proteins | sample ASW5metaG_FD_204512 | JGI IMG/M metagenome (GOLD analysis project Ga0315336, IMG submission 204512) | Ammonia-oxidizing marine archaeal communities from Monterey Bay, California, United States - ASW #5 | ecosystem: Environmental > Aquatic > Marine > Intertidal zone | place: USA: California...
TTTGACGACTTTGAAGTTGGGCATCGTCTTGCCCGGGATCGCCTCGACGCCGCCGTCGATCCATTGTTTCATCGTTGGCTGAGCGATTTCAGCAGGCGAGTCATGGGCCAATGGCGCGGCGACCAGATCCTCGACCGGCTCGGGAAAGTGCTTTTCCGAAAGCTCGGAGAACTTCTGGGCAACTAACTGGAAAATCTGCCAATCGCTCTTTGATTCCCAACAAGGGGGCACTGCCTTGGAGAGCGGATGGATGAAGCTGTGCATATCGGTCGAGTTGAGATCGGCTTTCTCGTACCACGTCGCAGCTGGCAAGATGATATCGGAGTAGAGCGCCGAGGTGTCCATCCGGAAGTTGAGATCCACGACCAGATCCATTTTTCCTTGAGGTGCGTTCTCGTGCCACGCGATCTCTTTCACCGAATCGGCAGCCATGTCCTCGTTGACGCAATTGTCGTGCGTGCCGAGATAGTGCCGCAAAAAGTATTCGTGTCCCTTGGCGCTGGACATCAGCGCGTTGCCGCGCCAAATAAACCACACCCGCGGCCAATTCTCTTCCGCGTCGGGATCTTCGACCGAGAACTTCATATCGCGGTTTTTCAGTCGCTCAGCAACCCATTTGGCGACGTCCTCCTCAGATTCTGCACCTTCTTCGCGCGCAGCGGCGGCGACTTCAATCGGATTCTCGGGGAACTGCGGATAAAACGGTAGCCAACCGTTGCGTACCGCACGGACCTGCATGTCCATCGCATGGCCTTGGGCCATGTTGTCTTGATCACGTTGCTTCGGAACCGTGTGATAATCAGTGAAATCTTTTTCGTAACGCCATTGGTCAGAATGGACATAGTGCCAACTCGGCGCGTTCTGCAGGCGGGGTGTCGATTGCCAGTCCTTCCCCGACATAATCGACGCCCATGACTCAGCCGGCGCCAATTTTTCTTGGCCGACGTAGTGCGCCAGGCCACCGCCGTTCTTGCCGACGCAGCCGCAGAACATCAGGGCGTGGATCCCCGCCCGATACATCAGATTGGCGTGGTACCAGTGGTTGATACCCGCGCCGATGATGATCGTACATTTTCCCTCCGTCAGCTCGGCCGTGGTGCCCCACTCGCGGGCAAAGCGGATGAGATCATCTCGACTACGCCCGGTGTATTTTTCGGACCAGGCGGGCGTGAAGGGGGCATCCGCGTCGTTGTAGTCAGCAGGGTACTGGCCCGGCAGATCGCGATTGACGCCGTACTGGGCCATCATTAGGTCGTAGACAGTCGTCACGGTCACCTTCGTTCCGTCGGCCGTGGTCAGCCGGCGAATCGGGACGCCTCGCTGGTGAACCTTGCCCATGCCAAAGTCGTCCAGCTCAACCAGCAACGCACCGTCGTTCTTGGCCAGGAAAGTCAGCCTGGGATGAATCTGGCTGCCATCTTTGCCGTCTTTCAGCAGTAGATTCCATTTCCCTTTTACATCCCCCCAACGGTGGCCCGAGCTGCCCATCGGCATCTTCGGAGCTTCGGTCTCCTCGTCCCACATCAGGAACTTCCACTCGCCGTGCTCTTCGTCGGCATATTTCTTCAACCGGCCGGCGCGAAGCAGTTGTCCGGGACGCATGACGCCGTCGTCGTCCTTTTTCAACTCCACCAGATACGGCGAGTCGGTAAACTTTCGGGCGTACTTGTCGAAGTAAGGGACTTGCCGCTGGTGATGAAACTCAGTCAAGAGGACGTGATTGACGGCCATCCACCAAGCGCCGTCCTGGCCGGCGTTGATATCGACCCACTCGTCGGCATACTTGGAGACCTGACTGAAGTCGGGCGAGAAGACCCACATTTTGGAGCCGTTGTGCCTCGCTTCGGCGGCAAAATGGCAGTCGGGCGTGCGGGTCATGTTCAGATTTGAACCCATCACGGCCAACAACTTCGCGTGATACCAATCGGCACTCTCAGCCACATCGGTCTGCTCGCCCCAAGTCTCGGGCGAAGCGGTCGGCAAGTCGCAATACCAATCGTAGAACGATAGAGAGACTCCGCCCAACAGCTGCAGCAGCCGTGCCCCCGATGCATAACTGATCATCGACATCGCGGGAATCGGCGAGAAACCGGCAATGCGATCGGGGCCGTGCGATTTGATCGTATGCACGAGCGACGCCGAGATGATTTCCAAGACGGTGTCCCAATCGGTGCGCCGCAACCCGCCTTTGCCACGGGCCCGCTGCCAGCGGCGGCGTGCCTCGGGATTCTCGACCATGCTTTTCCAGGCGTCGACCGGGTCCTGATGATCGGCTTTGGCTTGTCGCCACAAGTCCAACAGCGCCCCACGGATATAGGGATACTTCACACGCAGCGGGCTGTAGAGATACCAGCTATAGGAGATCCCCCGTTGGCAGCCTCGCGGTTCGTAGGGTGGAATGCCCGACTCAAGCAACGGGTAGTCGAGTCCCTGCATTTCCCAGGTGACGATGCCGTCCTTCACGTGAATCTGCCAGGTGCAGCCGCCGGTGCAATTCACGCCATGCGTGCTGCGCACGATTTTGTCATGCTGCCAACGATTGCGATAGAACTCCTCCCAGCCCCGCTTCTTGGGGTTCACTTCGTCACGGATCCAGGAGATGGCGTCTAAAACACTCATGATTTACCTCGGATAGAATTCGCTTCGACGAGCGATCTGCGCACTGAATGGAAACGGCGCTTCCAGATGGCGTCGAGAAAGAAAACCCCAATGACTGCCCCGGCCAGTCCGGACAACAAGAAAGCGACTCGAGAAGTCGATGAATCAGCGGGCCGCTCGGCAGTGGTCGACTCAAAGTAGGCGACCAGCGCGTGGATCTCGTCCTCCAACAACGGATGATCCTTAAAGATTGGCTGCATTGTCTCGGTGGCTGGAGCTCTCAACCATGCGCTCAACACGGCCCGCTCTTTGAGCCGATCGTAGACATTGGTCAGATCAGGCCCCAGTCGACCGCCACCCAAGGCTGGCGTGTCATGCATACTGTGACAGGAAACGCAGGAGGTGCCCCCTTTTTGCAACTGCTGGTGACCCAGAAAAATGTCTCGTCCGCGCGCCCGATCAGCGTCTGTGAATGGAGCAGTAGAGACCTGCAATGCCTTGAACTGTGACTCGTCGAGTAGCGACTCCGTCTCGATCAAGTTAAGCAACTTTTCGGCCCGTTCGACTGTGATCCTCGGCGGCGTGGGCATGTAGTTGTTGCCAGATTCTTCAAAGAGTTTCTTGGCATAGGGGTCACCGCTTTCGATCATGGCGCGAGGGTCCATTAGGAATTTAATGAGCCACTGCCGATCCTCCTGTCTCTTGGAGAGATCCTTCAAGTCAGGGCCTGTGAGCCGCCCGCCGCCGATGTTGTGACAACTCTTGCAGTTAACACGAAAGTAGTCAGGCGTGTCTTGAGCGTTCGCCAGAGTCGGCAAGAATACGAGTATTTCACACAAACAGAGCAGGGCCCCCAGAATTCGCCAGCGGAATAATCTACCGGCCGTACTGGCAGGGATCCTGCCATGTTTGTATGTAGGTAAATAGGGGGACGGATCCAGTCTGTCTGTCGGGTCAGCAGGCATTGAATTCGCGGTTTCTGGGCTTTTTCAAGGTTTTCAGATGAATCAATTGCTTCCGGAGCCCCTGGCAGAGGCCAAAAAAGACAAATCGATCCGAAATTCTTGTGTTGCCACCCAAACTAACTACCGTTATAAAAGATGTCAAGGTCCGTTTATCTGTTTATCGCCCGTTTTCCTTTGAGCTGCTCGATACCATGATTTCACAGACCGTCGAATACGCTTTGCGCGCCATGGTCGCGATCGCTCAGCATGCTGGGCAGCCTTGCACCTCGCAGCAGATCTCCGAGATCACCCAGGTGCCAGCACCCTATCTCTCCAAGCTAATGCAGGGATTGGTGCGCGCTGGACTCGCCAGCTCACAGCGGGGACTTCATGGCGGTTTTATCTTGGCTCAAGACCCGAGCAAACTGACCATCTGGGAGGTGGTCGACGCGGTCGAGCCGTTCAAGCGGATTCATTCGTGCCCGCTGGGCATCCAGTCACACGGCTCGAAGCTCTGCCCACTTCACCAGCGCCTCGATCGAGCAATGGGCATGGTGGAGGAGCAGTTTCGCGGCACAACCATCGCCGATGTCCTGGCTGAGCCGGGCGCTCACACACCGCTCTGTGAAGAAAAGAAGCTGGTAACGATCAACTCCAACCTTGCCAAGAAGCGAGCCTCGAAGAAATCGCCTGCCAAGAAAAAAACAAAGAAAAAGTCCAAGTAACAATATCCTCTTTTACAAAACATCTCTGTCGATCTTTCTCTGCTAACCTCGCGTGAGAAGCCGACAATAACACCCTGAACTAAAAATATTGGAGAAATTCCCATGCAACCCACTGAAGTACTCATGCAGGAGCATCGTGTTATCGAGCAAGTCTTGGACTGCCTGGAGGCTATGGCCCAGCGGAGCGAGACCAGCGGAGAGTTGGACTTGGATTCCGCAAATCAGGCGGTTGACTTCTTCAGCAATTTTGCCGACCGCTGTCATCACGGCAAGGAAGAGAATTGTCTGTTTCCGCTGCTCGAACAGAAAGGGTTCTCGCGAGAGCAGGGCCCGACCGGCGTCATGCTTCAGGAACACGATGCGGGCCGCCAGCATGTCCGTGGCATGACGGAGGCGATCGGTGCGGTGGCAGCAGGAGATTCCTCGGCAGCGACCGGTTTTGCGGCCCATGCCCGGGCATTCGTTCTGCTCCTCCGGGAACATATCCAAAAGGAAGACCACTGCCTGTTTCAGATGGCCGATCAGGCGCTTAGCGAACAAGAGCAAGCGCAGCTGATGGAGTCCTTCGACAACGTGGAGCATGACGACATGGGGCCGGGGACCCACGAAAAATACCTCCAGATCGCTGCCGAGCTAGCCCAACGTTTCGGCGTTCAGTGCCGAGTCTCGGACCCCTCGTCGGGTGCCAATTGTTGCGGCCATCATTGACGAGATCCGCCATGAATCGCGAACAATATATTGCCGCCCTAGTATACTGCTTCAAGGTGGAGACTGCCGGCGCGATTGCCGGTGAAGTCGCGATGCTTTTCCGGGAAGACCCCCAAGAGAAACAGAAGCTGGACCTGTTCCGGAGATTGGAAGCCAGCAACAAAATTCTCTGCGCACAAGCTTTAGAGCAGGAAGGCGTCGCTCGACCGACGGTGGAGAGCGCTTATTATCGCAACGGTGTCAAGTTGGGGCAGAAACTGGGCAAAGGAGAATGGGGTGGTTTTCTAGACCTCTTTGAGGCGACGGTTCATCCCGAAGTATTTGCCGCCTACTTACAGGACGACGAGGGCAACGAGATCTCCCACGAATATGAAGGCGTTAACCTTGATTTGCTGAAACATTTGGTGCGTCATGAAGAGTCGCTCGTTGACTTTATCGCAAGAGAGCGGCAGGGTCGTCCCGACGAATCGATGGTCCCCATGGAAGACGTTTTGAGTAGCGAGCTGTGTTCGGGGCTGGTTGGCCCTGAGGACCCAGTCGGCTGGTAATCATCACCCTCTATCACGGTGGTCGTATATGTCGCAACTAGCTTCAAGTCAGCCACTGCATCCGAAAGGCACTCGGGCAAGAGTGCTGCTCGCCAGCGTCTTCGGGCCTTACGCCCAGGACGATGTCTACGGCAGCCGGATTATCAACCCGATGGAGCTCTACCACAATCAGGTTACCCGCGTGCAGCAAGGTTTCTCACTACGCACCTTCAATCGCTCGTGGGGGATCATGCTGATCCAAGTAAACTTGAAAGCACCGTGCACGCTGCTGGATTTCCCGACCGAAGAGCGCTTCCTTGAGGAGATCAAGACCAATCAGTACGACGTGATTGGCATTAGCTCAATTATGACCAACTTGCTGAAAGTGCGTCGCATGTGCAGGCTGATCCGCAAGCATCAGCCTCAGGCGACCATCGTCGTAGGCGGGCACATTGCGAACCTTTCGGTGCTCCCCAAATATGCCGACGTCGATCACATCGTCCGTGGTGATGGCGTGCGCTGGATGCGCCGCTTCCTGGGCGAGGACGCAAACCAACCGATTCGCCATCCGGTGGTCCACGCCAACATCGGCTCACGGATCATGGGCGTCAGGCTGTGCGACCATCCGGGCGATGCCTGCGCGACGCTCATACCGTCGGTCGGCTGCCCCCTCGGCTGCAACTTCTGCTCCACCTCGGCCATGTTCGGCGGTAAGGGAAAATTCATTGAATACTATCAGACCGGCGAAGAGTTGTTCGACGTCATGTGCCAAATGGAAAAATCGCTGAAAGTGAAATCCTTTTTCGTCATGGACGAAAACTTTCTGCTGGACAAGCCGCGCGCGCTGCAACTGCTAGCCCGTATGGAGGAAAACGACAAACCGTGGTCATTGTATGTGTTCAGCTCGGCCAACGTATTGCAGAAGTACACGATGGAACAGCTCGTCGCGCTGGGCGTCACGTGGGTGTGGATTGGGCTGGAGGGAAAGAAGTCACAGTACACTAAGCTGGCCGGGACCGACTCGGTGGAGTTCGTGCGCAAACTGCAGTCGCACGGCATCCGTATTCTGGGCTCCTCCATCATCGGCATGGAAGACCATTCGCCGGAGAACATCGACGAGGTGATCGAGCACGCCATCAGCCACGACTCCGAGTTCCATCAGTTCATGCTCTACACGCCCATACCAGGCACGCCCTTGTTCGCCGAGCTCGAAAAAAAGGGCACGCTCAAGAGCCTGGCCAGCGTGCCCATTGCCGACATTCATGGTCAGCACATCTTCAATTACCACCATCCGCATATCCCTGATGGTGAGGAAACCGAATTGTTGCTACGAGCATTTCATCGCGATTTTGAGGTGAACGGTCCGAGCGTCGTGCGAATTGTCCGCAACGTCCTGCGGGCGTGGAAAAAATACAAACACCATCCCGACGCCCGAATTCGGGCACGCTTCGCTCACGACGCCGCCAATCTGCCGGTTCGCTATGCCGGTGTTCTGTGGGCCACTCGCCGCTACTATCGCGACAAGCCCCAATATGTCGCTCAGATCAGCGAACTGCTGAAAGAGCTGCATGGTGAGTTCGGCTGGCGGTCGCGAATCGCTGCTCCCATCGCCGGGCTCTATCTGTACTACAAACTCCAGAAGCAACAGAAAATGCTTGAGGACGGTTGGCTCTACGAACCGCCGACGTTCTACGAAACCAACTATCCCCAAGGGCCGAAAGACTCGAAACAGATCGAAAGTGTGCTGGCATGCTATGGGTCTCCATCGACATTCTCCCATGAAGACTCCCACGAGGCTGCTTCTGGAGCGGAGAGTCTCGTGCCGAGCTAAGAGAACGAGGTGCGATGATGCACTTTGCAAAGACGTTTTCGCTAATATTGCGGTGGACAGCAAGAGGTATCGGAGCTTTGATCCTTGCCTTCGTCGCGCTGCATGTGATCAGCGCAGGGCTGCCAAATCTGCAGAACATCGCTCCTGTAGAAGGACTTCTTTGGATCGGGTTTGTACTGAGTCTGGTCGGCTTCGTGTTACTCTGGAAATGGGAGCTGATTGGCGGCATCGTGGCATTGGGTGGTATTACCCTGTTCTACGTAGTGAATTTCGCCATTTCCGGCAAGCTGCCCGGGGGATGGGTGCTGCCTCTGTTCTTTCTGCCTAGCCTCTTGTCGATTGGCTGTTGGCTATTGAAGGATTTGGCGAAACCATAGTCTGCGCCGGTAGCTGTTTCATAGCGTACGAAAAAGTTCCCGCCGCTGGGACACTTTACGCTAGAATTTACTGTGGAACGCTTTGCACTGGGTATGTCAGCAGGCTCGTGAAAGGGGAAACGGCAAATTGAAACGAATTCATATCATTGGCCAGAAGAACAGCGGGAAGACGACGCTGATCGCCGAACTTGTGGCCGTCTACACGCAATTGAAATATCGCGTTGGCACGATCAAACATACCCACCACCAGCACGAGTTGGACACGCCCGGTAAAGATTCTCACCAGCATCGGGAAGCAGGCGCGGCGGTTGTTGGTATTCTCACGCAGAAAATGAACGCCGTTTTCTGGCCGCCGGAAGAAACTTCTGCGCCGCTGCGTGACCAGCGCTATGACGCCTTCGCTCCGATGTTCGCCCAATGCGACCTGGTACTCGTCGAAGGCGATTCCCAGACGAAGGGCCCCAAGATCGAAGTTTGGAGAAAATCAGCTGGCACGTCGCCGCTGGCGGAGAATGACGCGTCGATCGCCGCGGTGGTGACCGATGATGAACTTCAAGTTGACGCGCCCGTATGGGCTCGATCCGATGTTACCGCGCTTGCCAAAAAGATTCTCTCGCTCACTCCAGAATGATACGGTCACAGAAGTGGGCTGGCTCTCAGCCGAATCCCAACGCGGCGGCGGTCTGATAGGTCACCAGCGCTGCCACGTAGGCGAGCGCCGACATGTAGCCTAGCTGCAACAAGGGCCATTTCCAGGAGCCCGTTTCACGGCGTGCGACCACCTGCGTCGGCAAGCATTGCATCGCCAGCACGTAGAAAACGAGCAAGCTGAGGCAGGCTGCTGTAGTAAACACCGGTCGTCCGTCGATATGTTTGCTCTTGCGCAGACGGTCGATGAGCAAACTTCCCTCCTCGGTCGCTTCTTCGCCAACGCCGTAGAGCACGGCGATCGTTGAAACAATGACCTCGCGGGCGGCAAAGGATGTGATAACGCCGACACTCATCTTCCAATCAAATCCCAACGGAGCGAAAACAGGCTCCACAGCCCGGCCAAACTGGCCTGCGAAAGATCGCTCCAACTGTGCCTGATCGACAAGTCGAGCCGCGGCATCCTCTTTGCCATCACTCACCAGCTCAGCAACATGTGATTGCAGCTCGGCAGGCATCTGTTCGACCGTGGTTTTCGGATAAGTGGCCAATGCCCAGATCACGAGCGAGATGACCATAATCGTGGTCCCGGCCGTCTTTACGAAAGCTAGTGCCCGGTCGAGCATGAGCAAGAAGGCGTTTCGGAGCGATGGCATTCGATAGTTGGGAAGCTCGATGACCAGCGGTTTCGTCTGTCCTTTGAGGAGTGTCTTCTTAAAGATCCAGGCCATGGCCAGCGCCGCCACGATTCCCAGCGCATAGGCCGCGGTAAAAAGCAACGATGCTTTCAGCGGCTCGTCAGGAAACAAAAGCGCCATCACCATGGCGTAGACTGGCAGGCGCGCCGAGCATGTCATCAGCGGCAACACCAAGATCGTGGCCAGCCGATCGCGCCGGTCGTCGATGACCCGGGCGGCCATGATCGCGGGAATCGCACAGGCGTGCGCCGACAAAAAAGGAACGAACGCTTTTCCCGGCAAGCCGACGCGATACATCAGCCGATCCATGACGAATGCCGCTCGGGCCAGGTAACCCGAGTCCTCTAGCAACCCGAGCATGAAGAACAGCATGCAGATCTGCGGCAAGAAGACGAGCAAACCGCCGACGCCGCCGATCACGCCGTCGGTGAGCAGGCTGCTGATATCTCCCGGCGGCAGCCACCGTCCAACCGTCTGACTGGCTAAGCCAAACCACCCGTCGATCAGGTCCATCGGGTACTGGGCCATCCAGAAGATCGCCAGAAACGTAAGGAGCATGATCGCAGCAAAGCAGCCGAGGCCTACCACTTTGTGCGTCAGCACACGATCGATCGCTTCAGAACGTCGGCCGTGGGCGGAAGCGTCGCCCCGCGATGACGCGGCGGACACGGTCTCAGCCCAATCGTATCGGGCTGCGTACTGACAACCATGGCAAGAACTACACGAAGCCAAACTTGGATGGACCGCCGGGGCGGTCTGCTCCCTGACAAGCCGCTCCAGTGCCGCAGCAAGTTCGTCCAAGCCACGACCTGTACGTGCCGAAATCGGTACCACGGCGCAACCGAGCCTCGTGGTCAGCTCGCTCAGATCAAAATGCAAACCATGTCGGTCGGCCGTGTCGCTCATGTTCAAGGCGACCAACGTGGGCAGTTTAAGATCGAGTATCTGGCTGGTGAGGAAAAGATTTCGTTCCAGATTGGTCGCGTCGATGACAACGACCACCGCGTCGGGCCGGGGCCATCTGGCCAACTTTCCTTGAATCGCTTCCACGGCGATTCGTTCGTCTGGCGTTACCGCATCGAGCGTGTACAGTCCCGGCAGATCGAGTAGTGTTGCCTTCTGGTCGCCAAGCTGAATCCGGCCGCGGCGGTGCTCGACCGTCGTGCCGGGAAAATTCGCGGTCTGGGCACGCAAACCGGTGAGTCGATTGAAGAGCGAGGTTTTGCCGGCGTTGGGATTACCCGCCAACGCAATCGTTAATGGCCTGTCGGATGACGGCAGGACCGGTAATACGTTCTCTTTCAACGTTGAACTCACCGCGACGTTAACCTCAGGAAGCGGGGATCGGCTCCACGACGACACCCGCCGCCAACCTGGCTGACAAACCAACCCTGGTGCCCAAGACGCGGACGATCAGCGGGTCACCCGCTTGTACGAGCTGCACCTGCCGGCCTACGCAGATCCCCATGGCTTTGAGCCTGGTGGCATCTTCATTGGGAACTTGCAGAACGGCTATGCGAGCGACTGCATCGGGGGGAAGCTGTTGAAGCAACACGGTTTCTGGAAACTTTCGATTAATCGTCAGTGGGACTCATCGCAGGTGGAAGGTATGCGCAGTCCGGCTCTTCAGCAAGGGGGTTGTCCGTCAAGGCATAGGCGCGGGCCCGACTGCCTCCGCAAATGGTTCGATACTCGCACAGCCGGCACTTTCCTTCGAGGCGATTGGCATCACGTAGATCCTTGAATAGAGGAGATTCCTGATAGACCTGCACCACGTGTTGCTGTGGAGACCGGCCACAGAAGATGGGCATGAAGCCGCTAGGATAGACCTCGCCGGTGTGACCAACGAACATGACGCCCTTGCCGTCATTGAGACCGGCTGCTCGGAAGGGTGTCTGGGCGTCGCCTGCGGATTGCGACAAACGGTCCTGCTGCATCGAGAATCGTCGATAGTGGGGGGCTTCGGTCGTCTTAATATGGTACGGCTGCCGCCTCGATTGGTGCCAGAGTTTCTCAAAGACTTTTTCACTCTCGCTCGCCGAGAGTCGCAAAGAGTGTTGGGCGCGCCCAACTGGCACTAAGAAGAACACGGACCACAGTACGATTCCAAAATCGACGAGCAATTCTGCCATCGCATCGATCTGGTCGACATTCTCCGGCGTCAATGTCGTATTGACCTGGGTCGGCAAGCCGGCACGTTGTGCATCTCTTAATATCTCCAGGCTTCGAGCAAAGCTGCCTTGGACGCCTCGAATACGATCGTGCGACTTCGCATCGGCACCATCAATGCTAATGGCCATGCGATGGATCCCGGCGTGCTGCAAGCGCTCGATCGCCTCTCTTGTAACCAGGGGAGTAGCCGAAGGTGTAATGGACGTTACCAAACCAGCTTCGGTCGCATGGTCGATCAGCTGAAAAACGTCGTCCCTGCAGAGCGGGTCGCCACCGGTGAGCACGAGCATCGGGGGCTGAGGAAACTCGGCCAGTTGATCGATCAAGCCAAGCGACTCTCGTGTCGACAGTTCGTCAGGATGCGCGTGAGTCTGGGCACAGGCGCGACAATGCTTACAGACGAGACCGCAGGCTTGGGTGACTTCGTAGAACACAAGCGCCGGACTGCGACGGAAGTCGTGACCCCGAAAGCCGACCCTGCGATTCGGTTTCGTCTCTGGTTGCGACTCTGATTGCATATCTACTGCAGTAAGTTCCTGCAGACCTCCACCTGATGACTGCTCGACTAAAGGGCCTGGCTTTGACGTCTGCTACGAAACCTGGGCGTCCGTTTGTCGCCTCGGCATATTGGAAACACTGAGGCCCACGGAACGACCGAGTTGACACCCTCAATGTAGCGGGGCTATATTGTGGATGTCAAGGTCCGATTATCCTTAATTGGCCGGGAGGTCGCTCCGTAAGGGGTTCGTAAGGGGACACTGCACCATGCCCAAGAGCCAGACCCCACTGCCGGAACACGAAGAATGCTGTATTGCCGTGATTGGTGGGGGGATCTCCGGACTGGCTGCGGCCCACCGGCTTCTCGAGCTGAAGCCTCGGGCGAAAGTAGTCCTGCTCGAAGCCCGTGATCGGCTTGGTGGGGTGTTGCGAACCGAGCGTCTCGACGGCTTCCTTGTCGAACATGGTGCCGACAACTTCATCACGACTCCGCCCTGGGCCGTCGAACTTTGTCAACGTATCGGGTTCGCCAGTGAGTTGCTTGATACCAACGAAGCGCATCGCCGCGCTTTCGTGGTTCGCAAAGGGGCTCTGCAAGGCATTCCCGCCGGCTTTGCGGTGATGGCTCCCAGTAGAATTTGGCCTGTCCTATCGACGCCTATTCTCAGCATGCGCGGCAAACTGCGCATGGCAGGCGAGATGTTCGTTCGTCGCCCCGTTGTCGGCGAATGCGAATCACTCGCTTCGTTCGTCCGGCGGCGGTTTGGCCGGGAGGTGTATGAGCGATTGGTACAACCTTTGGTTGCCGGTATCTACACGGGCGACCCGGAACTGCTCGGTGTTGGCGCAACGATGCCACGATTTCTGCAAATGGAAAGGGACCACGGCAGTTTGATCCGCGCGATATGGAGACAGCGCAAAGCACAGCGCGAAACTTCTAAGAATAGCAGCGGAGCACGGTATAGCCAGTTTTGTGCCCCACGCGAAGGGATGTCAGCGTTCGTACAGGCTATTGTTGACCGACTGACGGGGGCAAGCGTGTTTCTTGATTCACCGGTAGAGCGGATTGCTCTGACCAATCACGGCGGCTGGCAACTCACGGTTGGAGGAGATCAGCGCCGAGTAATAGATGCGGATGGTGTGATTCTGGCAACACCTGCACACCACAGTTCCTCAATGCTGCAGACAATCGACACGCAAATGGCACACGAATTTGCCAAAATCAAGTACGGAAGCTGTGCGTTAGTCTCACTTGGCTTCCAGCGCGAACAGATCGGGCATGCCTTGGATGGATTTGGCTTTGTCGTACCGCTGATCGAAGGCAGAGAGATTCTGTCTGCCAGTTTTTCGAGCGTCAAATACGCGGGGCGTGCCCCGGACGGTTCTGTGCTGATTCGCGTGTTTGTAGGTGGAGCCTGCCAGAGCGAGCTCGTGGAGCTAGATGAAGAGCGATTGCGGGAGTTGGTCCTGCGAGAGCTGGCCGACCTGCTGGCCATTCGAGGAAAACCGAAATTCTGTCACGTTGCGAGGCAGATACGGGCGATGCCCCAGTACTACGTGGGACACGAGGGTGTCGTGCAGCGAATTGAGGAGCGGGCCGCGAAACTGCCGAACTTTGCCCTGGCAGGCAACGCGCTGCACGGCATTGGTGTTCCCAGCTGTATTCACGAGGGAGAAAAAGCGGCAGAGAGCTTGCTGGAAAGGCTGCTACTCAGACGTCCAGATTCTTCACGTCTAGCGCGTGTTTCTGGATAAACTCCCGGCGGGGTTCGACCAAGTCGCCCATCAAGACGCGGAACAGATCGTCCGCAGCTGCAGCGTCGTCCATCCTCACCCTGAGCAGCGTACGATTGGTCGGGTCGAGCGTTGTTTCACGCAGCTCTTCGGCATTCATTTCGCCCAGGCCCTTGAAACGGGTGATCTGCATCCCTTTTTCGCCGGCGGCCCGGATCGCGCCAGGCAGACCGCGCAAGTCGTTCATTCCCGTCTCGCTCTCGCCGCGGCGAAGCGTGTAGCGCGAGCCCTCCTCGCCAGTCCGGTCTGTGGGAATGAGTGATTCGATCGAAAACCCCAATTCGTTCAGATCGCCTAGCAAGGTGTTGATCGTGCGAACCTCGTGCAGTTCGACGATCCTCAATTTGGCGCGGGTCTCTTTCAAAGTGTCGGCAATCTCCTCCTCCGAGGTCTGTCCGTTGGTCGAAGGGGCAGCAGCTGTGCCAGGTCCGTCGTCGACGAGCAGCTCTTGGCCTGTCGCCTCTTCTTGTTCTGCGACAAACACATCGAGCTGTTCGCGGGTGGTGAACCACAATTCCTGATTGCCAAGAAAGACATGATACACGGGCAGCCTGAGAGACTCAGGGTCTTGCCGCTCGGCATGAATCTTCAAACTAATGCCGCGGCGCTCCAAGGCGATGACGGCCTCTTCCAACGCGGCGACCGAGTGGCACAACTTGACCATTTTTTCGCCTTCGACCAGCTCACCGCTATTCTCAGAGCCGGGGTCGAACACCGAGTCGCCCAGACCTTGCTCTAGCAGCTGCGACCTCATTTCGTCTTCGGTCTGCACGTAATGCGTTTTCTTGCCTTTGCGGACGCGATACAACGGCGGCTGGGCGAGGTAGATGTGACCCTGCGAGAGCAACTCGTACATCTGCCGGTAGAAAAAGGTCAGCAGCAATGTGCGGATATGCGAGCCATCGACGTCAGCATCCGTCATGATCACGATTCGGCCGTAACGGCGCTTGCTCAGATCCTGATCCAAACCGATCCCTGTGCCGATCGCGGCGATCATGCTCCGCACTTCCTCGTTGGCCAGCACCTTGTCCTCGCGAGATTTGTAGGCGTTGATGATTTTACCCCGCAGCGGCAAGATGGCCTGATATTCTCGCAGGCGGCCTCCTTCGGCGCTGCCACCGGCCGAATCGCCCTCAACCAGGAAGATCTCACATCGGTCGACGTCGCGGCTGGAGCAGTCTCGCAGCTTGCCCGGCAGCCCGCCATGGGTCAGTGCGCCTTTTCGTTCGCGGATCAACTGACGGGCTTTGCGGGCACTCTCGCGGGCCTCGGCTGCGACGATGACCTTGCGGATTATCGCCTTGGCCGTCTTGGGGTTCTCTTCCAAGAACTTGCTGAAGAAGTCGCCAAAGGTCGTGTTGACGATCCCTTCGACCTCGCTGTTGCCCAGCTTGGTTTTGGTTTGGCCCTCAAACTGCGGGTGTGGAACCCTCACGCTGACCACGGCTGTCAATCCCTCGCGTACATCGTCGCCAGAGGGGACCAGGTCTTTAAACAGTCCTTGCTTTTTGCCATAGCTGTTTAGCGTCCGGGTCAAGGCCGTGCGAAAACCCGACAGGTGGGTTCCGCCTTCGGTGGTATTGATTTTGT
>Ga0315336_1004947_pt1 | contig 15107 bp, 14 predicted proteins | sample ASW5metaG_FD_204512 | JGI IMG/M metagenome (GOLD analysis project Ga0315336, IMG submission 204512) | Ammonia-oxidizing marine archaeal communities from Monterey Bay, California, United States - ASW #5 | ecosystem: Environmental > Aquatic > Marine > Intertidal zone | place: USA: California...
ATAATCGACACGCCAATTGGTATCGGGCAGGATGCGGTCCATGTAGGAAAGCGTACAGCCCAACGCGATGGGGGTAATGGTGAGTGCTCCGGTGAGAGCCTCGATATCGGCCTCAATCCTAGTAAGCCCCATGGTGATTTTGCGTTTTTGGCGTGCGTCCCACCATTCAGATTTCTTGCCTTCCTCGCGCCGTGTCTCCATGCGCCTAAGCACGGCGGCGTCAAGCAAACCATGGATCAGGGCCTCCTGCTGTAACACGTGGCGCCTAGAATCCGGGTCCCTTGGGTAGAGTTCCGGTTCCGGGCTAAGGGAATCCACGTACTGGCAAATCAGAGACGACTCGATCAAGGTCTCGCCGTCATCGGTGACCATGGTGGGGACCTTGTTGAGTGGGTTTTTATCCTCGGTATCATTGCCTTCGCCGCGAGCGTCTATCAACTCGATCCGGTTGTCTATGCCTTTCTCCAGGGCGGCGATGCGGACCATCCGGACATAGGGCGAGGTCGGCGCGGAATAGAGTTTCATAGATGGTTTCTCCCAGGATGGCCGGCCTAGTTTGATCACCCCTAATTTGCGTGTTGGCTGGCTCGTTATCCAAGTGGCTTTAAAAATTATCCTTACGTCGTCGGGTTTCGGCGAATACGTCCACTGGTGCGGCGTTTTCCATACCGATGGCGGCCATGAGTTCTGGCTCGGCAGCCCGCAGGAAGGGGTTAGTGGCGCGCTCGGCGCCCAACAACGAGGGCACTGTGGCGATATTGTTGGCGCGCATGCGATCCACTTCCGCGGTGCGCGCTTGAAGCGCGGTGTTGTCTGGCTCGATGGTGAGTGCAAAGCGGCCATTTGCCTGGGTGTATTCGTGGGCGCAATAGACATTCGTGTTGTCGGGCAAGGCGTGTAATTTGGAGAGCGCTGCCCACATTTGTTCGGCCGTTCCCTCGGACAGGCGGCCGCAGCCCATGGCGAAGAGCGTGTCGCCGCAGAACAGCGCGCTACATTCTTCGAACCAGTACATGATGTGGCCCAGCGTATGACCAGTGACATCGAAGACCTGGGCGGTCTCGGTGCCGAGCTGGTAAGTGTCGCCGTCGCCAACGGCGATGTCGATGCCCGGGATTCGCTTCTGGTCGGCGGTCGAGCCGACGATGGTGCAGCCATATTTTTCCTTGAGTTCCAAATTGCCGCCGGTGTGGTCACCATGGTGGTGGGTGTTGAGAATATGGGTCAGGCTCAGGCCAAGTTCCTCACATTTGACTATCACGGGCGCTGCATCGGCGGGGTCGACAATGGCGACGGCCCCCGAATCGGGCTCGTGGACGAGCCACAGGTAGTTGTCATTGCGCGCGGGAATACGGTGAATTTGAAGCGTTGCCATGGTGCCGGGGTCTCCATCTGTCGTACGAACGCGCGCCAAGTAAATCAATGTTGTGAAGGCGCACGTAAAATATCTGACGGGATACGGCTAGGTTAGCATTTTCGAGCTGCTTTCGACAACTGGTGGGGACCTTTGGTATGTTATGATCTCTAACATGTGGATGGACGTGGTCGACCTCAGAGATTTTTACGCCACCAGTCTGGGCCAGGTGGCGGCTCGCGCGTTGCGGCACCGAATCCGTGAAATTTGGCCTGATTTGGCCCACCGTAGGGTGTTGGGGTTGGGTTACGGACCACCCTATCTGCTTCCCTTTTTGGAAGATGCAGAGCGCGTGATTGCCGCGATGCCGGCTGGCCAGGGGGTCATACACTGGCCCAGGAGCGGGCCGGAAAGGACAGTGCTGGTGGATGAGGCGGAACTACCCTTTGCCGATAATTCCATGGATCGAATATTGCTGGTTCACGGGGTCGAAAATTCTGAACAGCTGCGTCCTATGCTGCGCGAGGTCTGGCGCGTGTTGAGCGATTCCGGACGCATGCTGGTGGTAGTGCCCAACCGGCGTGGTATCTGGGCGCGCATAGAACGGACCCCCTTCGGCCATGGCCATCCCTTCACTCCGGGACAATTGTCCCGGTTGTTGCGCGATTGCCTTTTCACGCCGACGGCGGAAGCCAGCGCGCTGTTCATGCTGCCAGCACTCTCGCGCATGGTGCTGGGGGCGGCAGCTACTTGGGAAAGAGTTGGTAACAGATGGTTTCCACATTTTTCTGGTGTCATACTGATGGAGGCGGGAAAGCAAATTTACGCGGCCAGCAAGGCCATGGCGCCGGCACGCCGGCGTAGCGTCCAGGTGCCGGCGGATATGGGGTTACCTCGCTTCGGCGGGTATTGACCCCAGCATGAATACCATCTGGACTGCGAATAGATTGGCGGCGGCAGACCAGGGATCAACCTCCCGGTAAGTGCCCGATGCCCGAACAGCGAAACATTTCTCGATTGCGATGCTCATATTTTTGGTTAGCGCAACAAAATCGCGGATGGTGCAGGGGTGGATATTAGGGGTATTGTACCAATTCTCGCCAAGATTTTCCCGAAACGGCATCCGCCCTCCAAGGGCGAATTGCAAACGGTTACGCCAATACCCCTCATTGGTGATCGACACCACCGCATGGTTGCCGATCCTAAGCAGGGTTTCCAGTGTACCCTTGGGATCGCGCACTGCCTGGATTGTCTGGCTCAAGACCACGCAGTCGAACGAGCCGGAGGGATAATCCTTAAGTTCGATCTCAGCATCTCCTTGGATTACAGACAGCCCCTGGTTAAGACAGGCGGCAACCCGGGTGCGGTTGACCTCGATGCCGCGCGCGTCGGCTCCCTTGAAATGGCTGAGATGGTAAAGCAATGCGCCGTCACCGCAGCCGACGTCGAGCACCCGCGCGCCGGACGGCACCAGGTCGGCAATAAGCTGGTGATCAACGCGGATGTGTATTTGCGGCTCTTTGTCCAGGTCCGCGCCACCGGCGGTGCCATTTTCAATGCTCATGGTCCAGCCGCCCCAAGCAGTTCCGCCGTCCCCCCCAGGAAGCCCCGGACCACCCTGTGGTAGTCGGCAATATCCATCAAGAAGGAATCGTGACCTTGGTCGGTTTCGATCTCGACGAAGCTAACATTGGCACCGACGCCGTTGAGCACCTTGACGATCTCGCGGTTCTCGACAGTCGGAAACATCCAATCGCTTGTGAAGCTAATGATGCCGAAGCGCACGCTGGTGCTGTCAAAGATATCGGTGGCGATGCCGCCGTGCTCCTCCACCATGTCGAAATAATCCATCGCCCGGGTGATATAGAGATATGAATTGGCGTCAAAGCGGTCGACGAAGGTGATACCTTGGTGACGCAGGTAGCTTTCCACCTGAAAATCGGCCTCGAACCCATAGGTGACGCGGTCGCGGGATTGGAGAGAACGGCCGAACTTGCGGGTCAGGGCCGATTCCGAAAGATAGGTGATATGAGCCCCCATGCGCGCGACCGCGAGGCCACGATGGGGACGCTTGCCCTCTTCCTGATAGCGGCCCGCGCACCAGTCGGGATCGGCCATCACCGCCTGTCTCCCGACCTCATGATGGGCGATGTTCTGGGCGGAGGTGCGGAGCGCGGTGGCGATGGGCATTGCCGAAAATACTCGCTCTGGATATCGCGCGGCCCAATCCAGCACTTGCATGCCGCCCATGGAACCGCCGATGACCAGGAACAACTGGCTGATGCCGAGATAATCGACCAACAGCTTCTGGACGTTCACCATATCACCGACGGTGATTACCGGGAATTCGAGTCCCCAGGGTTTGTCTGTTGACGGATTGACCTCGCTGGGGCCGGTGGTTCCCATGCAGCCGCCGAGAATATTGGGACAGATTAGGAAATATCGATCGGTATCAAGCGGCTTGCCTGGACCCACCATGGTATCCCACCAGCCCGGTCGACCGGTAAGTGGATGGGTGCCGCAAAAAAATTGGTCGCCGGTCAGGGCGTGACAGATAAGGATGGCGTTGGATTTGTTCGTGTTAAGCGTGCCATGGGTGGTATAGGCAACGTTGATGGGCCCCAATTGGGCACCGGAATTCAGGTCGAGTTTTGTGTCGCCCGCCAAGGTGACGAATTCACCAGGCAAGGTGCTTGGGTCGATTGTGCCGCCGCCCGTTCTCTGTGTGTCTGTATCTCTTGCCATAGTATCCGCGCCAGCCAGCCCTCCATTAAGCCCGCATATCCGCTTGACCATATAGTCCCAAGGGATGGGATTGCTAAGGAGGATCACTTGAACTGTCAACGTTTTCTTTGATTTTACAGTCTCTTGCCATTAAGACTAGCGGCCTGATCTTATGTCCCCGCCGCGCTTTACGGCGGGGTTCCGCTTTTGGGCCCGAGGTGATGGGCAGGATGTGAAATGACGGATAAGGAGCCCACCCTGGCGGAACTAAGGGGCGAAATTGACCAGCTCGATGATAAGCTGGTGGATTTGCTCCTGCACCGAACCCAATTGGTGCAGGATATTGGTTCGCTCAAGGTCGCCGACGGTAGTCCCGTGCTGCGTCCGGGCCGCGAGGCAGAAATCCTACGCCGGCTGTTGTCGCGGGGCGACGGGCTGGATGGCGCTGCTTTGGTCCGCATTGTTCGCGAAATTGTTTCCGCTGCTGTGCGCCAGCAAAGCGCCTTTTCTGTTGCCGCATCCATGCCCGATGCTGGCACGTCCTGTTGGGCGCTGGCCCGCGATCAGTATGGCGCGGCGACCCCAATCATACCCATGGCGGCGGCCCCCCAGGTTGCCGCGGCCGTGGCGGATGGCTCGGCGAGTATCGGTATTGTACCTACCCCCGTAAGCGAGGAGATGCAGCCCTGGTGGCCGCCGCTGATGGCCGAAAATGCACCGCGGGTGGTAGCCCGTTTGCCGATCGCCGAGGGGCTTGCCCCCACTCATGGCTGCACCGAGGGCTTTGTCCTCGCCCTGATGGCCCCTGAACCCTCGGGCGATGACCGATCTCTGATAGCTCTGGAAATTGAAAAGGGCCTGGGTAGATCTCGTGTGCATGATGGGCTAAAGGCGGCAGGATTCATAATTGGCTCGACCTGGTCCCACAGCGTTGGGGAACGTGACCATCATGACGGCACGCTCGCCGAGGTCGATGGCTTCGTGACGCCTGAGAGCCCCGCCCTAGCGGCCCTGGACGAGGCCCTAGGCGATGTCCTCCTTCGCGTCACGGTTATTGGCGCCTTTGGCGTGCCTCTCCGCTTAGAATCCGGTCCAGCATTGGCCGCACTATCCAAAGGGCATGGGACATGACTGGCCCCCACAACATTCAGCCGCGGCCCGGTGTGTTGGGTATCGAACCTTATCAGGGAGGTAGCTCGGCGTTGGAAGGACGGGACGAGGTCATCAAGCTTGCGTCTAATGAAGGGGCGCTCGGTCCGTCGCCTAAGGCCGTTGCCGCATTCGAGGCAGCATCTGCGCACCTCGACCGTTATCCTGATGGTGCCAGTACCGCCTTGCGTGAGGCTCTCGGCGGGCGTTTCGGGCTAGATCCCGCCCGCATCATCTGTGGTGCTGGGTCCGATGAGATCTTAGCTTTGTTGGCGCGCGCCTATGCGGGGGAAGGGGACGAGGTGCTGTATTCCGCTCATGGTTTTCTGGTCTACCCCATCGCCGCCCAGGCCGTGGGTGCGGAACCTGTGAAGGTGCCCGAGGCTGGTCTAAGGGCCGATGTCGATGGATTCATCGCCCGGGCCGGAGCACATACCAGGCTGGTCTATCTCGCCAATCCCAATAATCCTACCGGCAGTTATCTTTCCGGCGATGAACTTCGGCGCCTTCGCGCGGGTCTGCCCAAAGGCGTCATGCTGGTGCTTGATTCGGCCTATGCCGAATTCGTGACTCAGGCGGATTATGAAGCCGGCGCCACCCTGGTTGATGAATACGAAAATACCGTCATGACCCGGACCTTTTCCAAAATTTTTGGGCTCGGTAATTTGCGGTTGGGTTGGGCTTATGGGCCCGCTCATGTGATCGATGTGCTCAACCGGTTGAGGATGCCGTTCAACGTATCGGGGGCTGCTCAGGCGGCAGGGATCGCGGCCTTAGCCGATCGCGCCCATACCGAAGCCGCCATCGTGCACAACACGGTTGAGCTCGGCCGCCTTACGGAATCTCTGACCGAAGCGGGTATTTTGGTCCAGCCCAGCGCCGGGAATTTTGTTCTGGCCCGTTTCCCGGGCGGTTTGACCCAGGCCCAGGCCGCCAATGATTATCTCAAATCCCGCGGCATCATCGTTCGCAGCATGGAGGCTTATGGCTTGCCCGACAGTTTGCGCATCACCATCGGTCTTTCCTCCGAGGTGGATGCGGCTGCTGCGGTGCTGGCGGAATTCATGTTAAGGGAAGGAATGGCCCATGGCTGAAGATCAGGAAAAGGTACTCTTCCAGCGGGTCTCTTTGATCGGGCTAGGTCTGATTGGCTCTTCGTTGGCGCGCGCGATCAAGCGCCGCGGGCTCGCCAGCGAAATTGTAGGCTATGCCCGCAGTAAGAAGACGAGGGAAACGGCGCTCGGGCTTGGATTCATCGACCGGGCTGAGGAAACCGCCGCCACGGCTGTAGAGGGTGCCAATCTCGTAGTCATCGCTGTGCCCGTGGGAGCGACCGGAGCGATCGTCCAGGAAATCGCCCCAGCACTAAGCGTTGGCGCTATTGTCACCGATGTGGGATCAGTCAAGGGCGCGGTGGTGGAAGCAGTAGCGCCGCATATCCCCGAAGGTGTCCATTTTGTGCCCGGCCATCCGGTTGCGGGAACCGAGGAATCTGGCCCGGAGGCGGGATTTGCTGAGCTATTCGAGGGGCGCTGGTGCATCATTACGCCATCCCCGGGGAGTGACGCGGGGGCTGTGGCCAGGGTCGAGTCCTTATGGCGTGCTGTCGGCAGTGAGGTCGATCAAATGGATCCCCAACACCATGACATGGTGCTGGCTATCACATCTCATCTGCCGCATTTGATCGCCTATACCATCGTCGGTACGGCGACCGATTTACAAAACCACCTCCAACGTGAGGTCATCAAATTCGCCGCCGGAGGTTTCCGGGACTTCACCCGCATCGCTGCGTCGGATCCGGTTATGTGGCGAGACGTATTTCTAGCCAACAAGGATGCGGTGCTGGAGATGTTGGGCAGGTTCGACGAAGATTTGACTGCGCTACAGCGGGCCATTCGTTACGAAGATGGTGCGGCGCTGGAAGAAATTTTTTCGCGTACCCGCGACATCCGCCGCTCAATCGTCGAGGCGGGGCAGGCCTGAAGACCAGGGTTTAATGTCGTGATGGCTGCTGGGTAGAGGGCAGTGTGGCTCCTACCAGTGGATAAGCGGCAGCCGGGCGAGCCGTGCCGGGCCTACATAGATCACCCGGTTCTGGATCGATAAAGGCAAGCGGATAACCGCTTCGCTGGCTGGGCTTACGTGGCGCGCCATCATGTCAAGAACCAGCTTCACCCCGATCGCCACCCTTTCATGGACCACCCCGGCGGCGACCAGGGCATCCACTGTCTTGTGGTGGCCGGTGATCTTTAATGCTAGAGAAGCCTCGGGCTGAAGTGATTTGTCCAGGCTCAGGGTCCCGTCACCCGATAGCTTGGCCGGTCCCCAGACGAGGTCCAGTTTCTTGATTTCAAGAACGCCACCGTCTTTGCGCCAGCGGTTTAGCCGGGGCCTTTCGAGAGGCAGCGGCAGGTCACCCAGGACTTGAATTTCTGTGGCGAACTGTTGGAGTTTACGGCCCAGCAGCTTATCTCCCTCCTTAGGCAGGGTTATGCCGTCAAGATTTAGCAACAGCCCGGACGAGTACTCCGAACTCGCGGTTGTTTTTGTTCTCACATAACCGAATATCTGCATTGACGCGGTGTCGGCAACGATGCGCTGGCCGGTAACCGAATCACGGATGACTAGTTTGCGAGGCGCCACTTTGAATATACGTGGGGCCCCGTTACGAGTTTCGGTGAATTCACCTGGGGCTTCGGTCGCCGTTATTTCGAGATTCAGCGGTTGGCGCCCGATGTGGAAACGGAGCTTATGGGTGCCCGCGAGATTGAAGGTAATGCCGCCGGCCCGCCACGGCGAAAACTGTGCCTTGACCTGGTCCGCACGCCATTCCCAAAGGCCCCGTTGTGTGCGGCCGGTGAACTTAACGCCAGAGATCTCGGCGTTGAAGGCGAAGGGAAATCCGGTAACGATGATGCCAGCGGTGACAAAACTGCCTCCGATGCCGACCGACTCACGGGCGATGGTGTCGATGCGTTCGCGAACCAGATCGGCACCGAGGAACCAACTGGCCGTGGCGCAGGCGACCGCCATCAAGAACAGGGCGAACGACCAGAAAGAGATGCGTGCGCCGAGATGTCGGGCGTTGGGTTCGCTCATGTTGGTTTTAGCGCCGGGTTGGAAAATATGTAAGCTGTCATTCGGACCATAAATGATTTACGTGCTGGAGACTGTAGCGGGAACGACGCTGAGGATAAAGACCTGTGGTCGTGAGTACAGATCGACGTCATGGCTAAACAGAATTGTAAATTTTTGTCTATGGGTCCTTTATTTAGGATCTTGGATTTCTTGTGGCTGGTGGGTATCGCCATGTGGGTGGTGGACAACGAGACGGCGGAAGTGGTCAATTATGTAGAGGTGCGGGAGCGGGTGACCGAGGTCTGTCTCGCCCGTACCTTTCTGATACTCTGAAGGATGCAGTGCGCAGAATGCGCGTTGAGGCGCTAACTTATATTACCGACCGTACCCACCACCAATACGCGAGAAAGTTTCCCGCTACCGAGGAGGCGCGGCTGATCAAGGCGGTGCCGGCCGGGGCGGGTGCAATATAGATTGATTGGAATCCACGGCACGACCTGTGGCGGAGATGGGCATTCCCGATGTGCAGCTTGCGGCGTTCGTGCGTTTAATTAGAGAAGGGGAAAAGGCGGGTGCGAGATCATCCACATTTGGAATAGTCGCAGGACAAGCACAGGTCGCAGCCTTCCTGGTGGACCATGCTGGCGGCACCGCATTTGGGGCACTGGGTGAGACCGGCCATAGGGTTGCCGTCTTTCGGTGCCGCTCCACTTTGCCCGCCGGAGGACGCTTCCAGAACCTTGGCAGCGATGTTTTTCTTGGCCGCCATGAAGCCGATATCGATCAGGTGGTTTTCGATGACATTGCCGATGGCGGCCAGAAGCGATGGTACGTACCGGCCCCCCATCCATTGGCCGCCGCGCGGGTCGAATACCGCCTTCAGTTCCTCCACAACGAAGGATACATCGCCGCCGCGCCGGAATACCGCCGAGATCATCCGCGTCAGCGCCACTGTCCAGGCGTAATGGTCCATGTTCTTGGAATTGATAAAAATCTCGAAGGGACGGCAGCGACCGTCCTGGATCACGTCGTTGATGGTGATGTAAATAGCGTGGTCGGATTCCGGCCATTTGAGCTTGTATGTCTTGCCAGGAAGTTCGCCTGGACGGTCGAGCGGCTGGGTCATGTAAACCACCCCGCCGGCCTCGAACTGGTCCTGGGGCCGTGGTGGCGGCGTGCCCAAAGGGAGCTCTTCCTGGCGCGTGTCGTCCTCGCCCACGGCCGCCTGGTCCGGCTTCTCCCCCGGAGTTTCTAACACGGCACCGGTGATCGTGTTGGGCCGGTAAGTGGTGCAGCCCTTGCAGCCCGATCGATAGGCCTGGAGATAGATGTCCTTGAAGTCGTCGAAGGAAATCCCGACGGGGACGTTGATGGTCTTAGAGATGGAGCTATCCACGTGTTCCTGGACTGCGGCCTGCATGACCACGTGATCGTTTGGTGAGAGGTGCTGGGCATCGGTAAAATAGGACGGCAGTTCTGTCTTCTCACCGAAGCGCCGCTGATAGAGGCGATAGGCATAATCGTTTACCTCCTCGTCGCGGCGTGTCCCATCGGGTTGCAGCACATGCCTTGTATAGGTGAAGCTGAAGACCGGCTCCAGACCAGAGGAGACGTTGCCGGCGAACAGCGAAATGGTGCCGGTCGGTGCAATCGAGGTGAGAAGCGCGTTGCGGATCCCGTGCGCAGCGATGGCCTGGCGCACATCCTCATCGAGCCTGGTGATGCTTTCGCTAGAGAGATAGGCGTCACGCTCATAAGCTGCGCATGGCCCCTTTTCGCTGGCGAGGTCGGTGGAGGCCAGATAGGCAGCGCGCTCGATCTCTTTCATCCATGTTTTCGTTAGTGCCACTGCTTCCGGGGCGCCGTAGCGCATGCGGCACATGATCAAGGCATCGGCGAGTCCGGTGACGCCAAGTCCCATGCGGCGCTTGGCCTTGGCCTCGATCGCCTGTTGGGCGAGGGGAAATCGCGAGACGTCGATGGCGTTGTCCAACATGCGTACGGCGACGGGGACGATTTCGCGTAGCCGATCGAGATCAAGATGGGCATTCTCTGTGAAGGGGTCGCAAACCAGCCGGGCAAGATTGAAAGATCCGAGAAGGCAAGCGCCGTAAGGCGGCAGGGGTTGTTCGCCGCAGGGGTTGGTGGCGTTGATCTGCTCGGCGTAATGGAGGTTGTTCAGACGATTGATGCGGTCGATGAAGATGACGCCCGGTTCTGCGCAGGAATAGGTCGCGCGCATGATCTGGTCCCAGAGGTCACGGGCCTGGACTGTCCGGAAACTGACGCCGCCAAAGGTGAGCTCCCAGGGAGCATCGTTGTCGACTGCCTCCATGAAGTCATCGGTCACCAGCACAGAAAGGTTGAACATTCGCAACCTGCCCGGTTCGCGCTTGGCCTCGATGAAGGATTCGATATCGGGATGGTCGCAGCGCAGCGTCCCCATCATGGCACCGCGGCGCGAGCCAGCGCTCATAATGGTGCGACACATGGCGTCCCACACATCCATGAACGAAAGCGGGCCCGAAGCATCGGCGCCGACACCGTGGACCGGTGCGCCTTTGGGCCTGAGAGTGGAGAAATTGTAACCGATGCCGCCCCCTTGCTGCATGGTTAGCGCCGCTTCCTTAAGGTGCTCGAAGATACCGGTCATGTCATCGGGGATGGTGCCCATGACGAAGCAATTGAACAGTGTCACGTTACGCCCACTGCCGGCGCCGGCGATGACGCGTCCGGCTGGGAGAAATTCGAATCCTTCAAGGGCGTCGTGGAAACGCTGGGCCCAAGCGGCGCGCTCAGTGGGCGCCTCGGCCTTGGCCAGCGCTGCAGCTACCCGGCGCCAGGTATCATCTATGGTTTTGTCCACAGCGCCTCCCGCCGCATCCTTGAGGCGGTATTTCATGTCCCAGATTTGCTGGGATATGGCCGATATGCCGGTCATCGGAGGCTCCGTTTTCGGGGTGATGGGAGAGAACCGCTGTCCCGGTATCGGAAAACCTCTACCTGGCCCCGGCCTTAGCACACCAACCCATTGAAAAACATAGATTAAACTATAAATTTTTTAAATTTTAGGACAGCTATAGTAAGGGGGCTACAGGGGTACGTCAAGGATATGTTCATGTTATGTTTCCACATGGAATTAGCCACTCAAGTCCTTGGTGAAACATATAAAATCGAGTTATGCCCAGTTTCCACCATACGTGGGTCGTGCTTCATCCACGGAGTTATCCACATGTAATTGGGCCGCTCGTGTTTGTGTGCAAATGGTCCAAATCGAACTAAGTTTCCCTAGACGCAGGCTTCGGCTTCCAGGCGCGCGGTAGCAGCTTCAACCCGCTCGGAGAGGGTGACGAGGAAGGCGGCGCGGTCTAGCCCGGGAGGTATCGGGTCGAGGAACTCGACGATGATGGTTCCGGGCTGCTTGTTGAAGGCCCGTTTGGGCCAGTACATGCCGGAGTTGAGTGCCACCGGCACAACCGGCACGCCCGCGCTGGAATACAGGGCGATGATGCCCGGCTGGTAAGGCAGAGTTTCACCCGGCAGTATGCGTGTCCCTTGGGGAAACATGACGACCGATCGACCGTGTTTGAGGGCGTCGACGGCGCCGCGGATCAGACCCCGCAGCGCGCTGGCGCCACCCTCGCGGTCAACCCAGATGGCACCTGCCCGCCACGCGAACCAGCCATAGAAAGGGATCAGACGCAGTTCCTTCTTGCAGATCATCGCTGGGTCCCCTAAATAGGCCGGGAAGAACAGGGTGTCCCATGCAGATTGGTGCTTGATTCCGAAAATGATCGGGCCATCGGGGATGAGGTCTTCGCCGCGGACCTCCCATTGAGCGCCAACGATCACCTTGAGAAGCCAAATGACGTAACCTGACCATTGGGCCCCGGCCCAACGCATGAAGGCGGGTGGTAAGACGATAAATGGAAATACCACTATCCCGATCGCTATGGATGATAGGTAAAAGATGACGTTGAAGAGTAGGGCACGGATGAAAATTATCACGGTTTTCCCCTACCAGAACCGTACCAGGGCGATAAGATATTTTACGTACTCGCTCACTGCCAGCCTGAAGCTGCTCCACCGGAACCACCAGTCCTCAGCCTTGAATCCCTGGGGAAAGACCGGGTGGGGGATAATTTTTATATCCTTCATGTGACGTTTGAATTCGAGGAGCGAGCGGCGCATATGGTAGTTGGCTGTGACCAGCCGGAGCGACCGGAACCCCTCCTTCTTTATCCAGCGTGCGGTTTCGGCAGCATTGCCTTTTGTGTCGTCGGCGGAGTGGCCCAACGCCATACAGCATTCCAATTCGGGGCCTTGTTTTTTGACAACATATAGAATTTTAGCGACATCAACACCCCGGTGGACCCCGGATATAAAAAGTTTTTGAGCTAGGCCGCTGGCGAGCAGATTGACCCCAACGGCAAGACGGCCGGCTCCACCAGTCAAAACCACCACCGCGTCGGTGGCGTAATTAGTGTTGGTGGCTGTGCGGGGTAGGGTCACTGCGAACCAAACTAATCCCATGAGCCACACCGCGCTCACGATGCCACCAAATCCCACCCATAAGAGGGAACGCCACCTCTTTCTTAGTTTGGGATAAGCATTGCTTGTCATGGTAGCCTCTTCAAATCACTAATGACCGTGACATGGGTGGTGATCATGACGATGGCAGTGATGCCAAGGGGGACCCCGGCGAGAGCCAGCCACTGGCCGAGGCTGAGGTTTAACCGGGGCAAGAGGCCGGCGCCGACGGCGCCGGCCATGTGAGATAGGGCGACGACCGTTATAGCGGTCAGCCCAAATCCAATGGCGCCGCCTTTGAGCCCGAGCCCGAGTGCCTCAGCCTGGAACTGCCGGGAGACGTAGCCGTCTTGGGCCCCCATGAGGTGCAGCAGTTCGATACCATCGTGATGGATGGCTAGGCCGGTGCGGGTGATGAAGACTATGGTCACCACCGCAGCCAGAGCGACGAGGAGGACAATGGCGATGGCTACCAGTTCGACGGCCTTAGCAAATGTAATCAGCCGGTTGAGAGATTTTTGGTGATCGTCGATGACAGTGCCGGGAACTGCGACGGATAGGATGTTAGCTAAGGCCTTGAGGTCGGGTCCTATGTTGGTCCGGACCTTGACGTCGATCAGCCGAGGTAGGGGCAGGTTATCGCCGCCCACCCCTTTACCGAGCCAGGGCTCCAATAGGGTGGCGGTTTCTGCCTTGCCCAGGGCCCGGGCGGCGATAACGCCAGGCGTATTTCGCAGGATTGGGAGCAGTTTTTTCATGGCATCGCCCGATACCCGGGAGTTGCCTGGAGGGACCTGGATAGTTACGGTCCCCTTGAGTCCGTTGTCCCAGCGCTCCACAGCGGAGGCGAGGCTCATCATCCCGGCAAGAGATAGCCCAGCCAAGTAAACGATCATCGCCACGAGCCAAGGCATTAAGTGCCGCGCGGGATCGGAGTTAAGGGCGAGATCGTTTTGGCGCAAGAACATTAGGTACTCTCGGTGTGCTGCGAAGACCCGAGGAACGGACCCGATAATTCACCGTCGGCCAAATGCAGGCGAGGGTGGTCGAATCGCTCCATCAGATTTTCGTTATGGGTGGCAATTAAAATTGTGGTGCCGAGACGGTTGAGTTCCCCAAATAAGCGCAGAAGCCGCAGTGCAATGGAGTCGTCCACATTGCCCGTGGGTTCGTCGGCAAGAAGAATTTCGGGGCGGCTGATGACTGCGCGGGCGATGGCAACCCGTTGTTTTTGGCCTCCCGATAAGGTCAGCGGCGAAGCGTCGATGCAGTCTCGCAGGCCGACCCAGCCCAAAAGTTCCGCAGCGTGGATCTTGATCCTATCCCAATCCTCACCCTTGATTTTGAGAGGAAGAGCGACATTATCGATTACGCTCAGGTGGTCGAAAAGCCGAAAGTCTTGGAACACGACACCGATTTTCCGTCTCATCACAGCCAATTCACGGCGATTGGCGAGGGTGACGTCGCGGTCGAACATAGTTATTTGGCCGTGGGAGGGTTTGTGGGCCAGGTAAATCAGTTTCAGCAGCGACGATTTACCTGCCCCCGAAATGCCGCTCAGGAAATGGAACGAACCGAGCTGTAGATCGAAGTTGACATTGCGTAGAACCTCGCTCCCGAGACCGTAACGCATGCCAACGTTCTGGAATCGAATCACCACGGCCCTCAAATTGCATTGTCATCTAGGCACAGTATATACGATGTGCAAGGATCTGGGTGGGGTAGAAATTGTTAATATCCGCTCGCCTTTAGGGAGATCTTTGGGCGCTTGCTCTGTGTCTTGCCATGGCCTGGCCCAAGACTTATAAAACCTGATTTTGCGGGAAAGGAAGCCCGCGCGTGTGGAGTTCGTATCCGTGATCATCAATTGCCCCTCTTGCAAGAGCCGTTACAAGGTCGAGCCAGAGCAGTTCGGAGCGAAGGGGCGTCGGGTGCGTTGCACCGCCTGCGGTAACTTGTGGAAGGAAAAACCGCCGGAGGACTTCCCCCAGCCTGTCGAACCCGAGGCATCTCTTGAACAGGATGGTCGGGAAGAAGTTTCTGCGACCGAGGCCACCGCCAATTCGAGCGTGGATAGGTTAGAGGCGGATACCAACGAGGCATCTGGGGGAAAACGTGGGAATGCTAGGGGCTGGGCGGCTTTAGTCGTCGTGGTCGGCGCCATTTTCATAGTTGGTGTCCTTGCGCAGGAGTCCATCGTCCGCTATTGGCCGCCCGCCCAGCGTCTCTATATGGCGATAGGTTTTCCCTCTTTCGAATCAAAGTCGAGGTT
>Ga0315336_1004948_pt1 | contig 15107 bp, 17 predicted proteins | sample ASW5metaG_FD_204512 | JGI IMG/M metagenome (GOLD analysis project Ga0315336, IMG submission 204512) | Ammonia-oxidizing marine archaeal communities from Monterey Bay, California, United States - ASW #5 | ecosystem: Environmental > Aquatic > Marine > Intertidal zone | place: USA: California...
CTCTGCATGAGTCGCACCCCGAGATTCACTTTCCGGATCCTCAGCATTCAATTCGAGTAATGGCACTGTCTGCACCGCATTCCCAGCAATCCCCTTCACTGAGCTGTATACGAAAGTTGTATTCAACAGCACCCGCTCTATTTGCTTTTCCCTTTTCTTCCAGATATTAGACATTGCGCGTTTTTCTGCTGCCAAATCGGATCCCATCTGCGAAAATCCCTCAACGATTGCCTCAATCTGAAGTTTGAATTCGTTCCCTGTTAGATAATCGTAAAGTAATCCCATCTTTTCGCCTTTATTCTCTTGCGCCGATACGGCAACACTGAGTTGCACGATATGCTCCCTCAACACAAGACAAATATCCTTATTTTTTGCCGAGGAAGGCCTTTCTCGGTAATGGACCCACGCTTCATTAGCCAGGCAGGCGAACTTATTTGATCGGCGGCTCAGGCAGCTCTGACTCGCCGCGCTCCAGAACTAACGTGCAATTCATGGCGTACCAGGGCACCTCGATTGAGGAATCCCCAGGATGCGGCTCATCGTGTCGCTGGTATCTTGCTATGAGCGCCTCCGTGACCCCAAACTGAACGTCTGATTCGAGTTTCTCATCATCTTCAGAATAAATCTGTGAGATCAGCGTCTTAAACCCTTCCTTAAAAGCCAACGCGTGCAGGTGTGCCGGGCGAAAAGGATGACGATTTTGCGCCGCCAGCAACTTTCCCACCACGCCGTCCGTCGGTATCGGATAACCGGAAGGCTTGATGGAGCTGAACCAGGCATGGCCGGTCTCGTCGGTAGTGAACTTGCCGCGCAGATTCATGTCGGCCTGCGTAGGATCTTGACTCTCATAGAGCCCAACCGTGGATGCATGCCAGACATCAACCTCAACGCCTACAACCGGAGTCCCCTCAATGTCCACGTAGTACAGGTCAACAAACACACAGGCACCTGGCGTTTTCGAACGTACGATTGACTCTCCATTTTTTGTTCTTGGTGAATTCAGTCGCCAGAACGGACCAAGCATGGATTGTTTGGTCTCGAGCTGACCATCATTCCCGTTATTCAGCAAGCAAACCAGAGAAGAAACCCCCAAGGAACCCGCCATCAACACCATCTCGTTGTGGGTGTTAGTTTTGTGTTGGCCGATATCGTTGAGTAACTCTGTCGCGGCTCGGAATTCTTTCTCCGTCAACTCGACGTCCCTGACAAATCCATGCAGGTGCTCAATGAGCGAGGTCATGATCTTTCGAAGCCGAGGATCCGTGGTCTGCTCCATGACTTCAAGAACGGCCCGCGTGACGTCTTTCTCATTTTTAATAATCATCGATTCATTGACTACCGGTGGCGCGCCCGAAGGGATTCGAACCCCTGACCTTTCGCTCCGGAGGCGAACGCTCTATCCAGCTGAGCTACGGGCGCAACCTTTTTCAATCTGATGCGCCCATGCATAAACACCAATAAGAAAGGCCCCAAAACCAAGACCTCCTAACCTAATACAAAGCGAACATCACGAAGGTCCTTGTAAAAGACAGAAGACCAATGCCCATCAGCAGCACTGAAGCTGGAGTCAAGCCAGCCCTCGAGTAGATCCATATTTAAGGATCCCCCTAGAGCATATAGACAATCTTAATCTCTAGGTGGACGGGGCCGTGCTTCATTTACGCGAAGCGCGCGCCCATCAAGATCTTGTCCATTAAGCTGACTGACAGCTGCTTCGCCTTCGCTCTGATTTGGCATCTCAACGAAACCAAATCCTCTGGACCGACCCGTATCACGATCCTGAAGGATCTTGGCTGACGTCACTTCGCCATGTTCCGCAAAAGCATCCCTTAGCACTTCTTCGCTAAGCGTATAAGATAAATTTCCAACATAAATATTCATTAAAAAACTCTCACGCCGTTAAACAATTCTAGTGCACCGACCAACGGTGCTAGATCGAGCACTAGTCCGATCAGCCGCTTTTACTATTCTACGCAGGCCCGCAAGGTATCCCGCTACTATTCCAGCCAATCGTTTCCAAGGAATCGCCTAGTGGCGATAGCGTCACTCTACGGACCGCCATCATGACGGTCAATCCCCCACATGCCATTCGATTGCATCTTTTCCGCCACAACTAGGGCCCGACAACGCCAAGAAATGATCAGCAAGATACATAAAGAGGCCAACCAGACGAAAAACCCAACTTTTAGCGTAAGGGCCGGCAGTGGAAATCCTGATTCCGCTGCAATCTCGCGCGCGGCAAAACTTGTGAGAGCAAGCACTAACCCGAAACCTGATACTACTCCAGCGAACCCAAAGAAACGTCCAGCAAAAGCCACCACCCCAATAAAAAACAGCGGATTAGCGTACCAGGCCAGCAACTTAACTCCGATCCCCTGCCAGCCGACCTTCAAAACATCCCAGCCATTAAGTACACCCGCCCCCTCGACTGCCAAAGCCGGCAATGCAAGAGAGATTGCCCAAATAACCACAACCAGAACCACTGCCAACCACCTCAGTTGAGTTGGGCAACCCTTGGTCATTCGGTTTCCAGAGAATTGAAACCTATGATACGTAAGGCTTCTTGCAACTGGTCATCGTCATGTGCCAGACCAAAATTGCCATTTTCACTGTAACGAGCCCTCACAGGCCCCGCAAAAACCAAAATATCAGGCTTAATGCCAATACCATTAATAATGCTCCCCGACGGAGTGAAGTACCGTGACGTTGTGATCTTAATTGCCCGTCCGTTAGTTAAAGGCATAACAGTTTGGACCGAACCTTTACCATAGGTTCTTTCCCCTACTAAACGTGCGCGCTTATGGTCCTTAAGTGCCCCAGCCACAATCTCGGATGCCGACGCCGAACCACCATTTACCAATACACTCAATTCCGCTCCCCTCAGGATATCCCCGCGGGTCGCAAACTCTTCAAAACGACCATCCCTCACTCGTCCGTTACCACGAACAATTAACCCTTCATCTAAAAAGGCATCGGCCACCTTTACTGCGGCCCCAAGTACGCCCCCGACATTATCACGTAGATCTAAGACGACCCCCAGCAAATTTGGTTTTGAGCGCTGCATTAGATGATCAACTGCGTGCCCAAGATCTGAGGGGGTACTATCAGAGAACCCAGCCAATTTAATGTAGCCATAACCATCACCCAAGTACTCTGAGTAAACAGTCGTCGCTTGAATATTGGCACGAACCAATGAGAAATGTAGCGTTCCTTTCTCTCCCTCGCGTCGCACATCAACCGTTACAGCCGTACCTGGGATGCCGCGAAGACGCTCGACTGTCTCCGCTAGATCCTCCCCGCCCACAGCTATGCCGTCCACTGAGACCACCACATCGAGCGGGAGAATTCCTGCACGTTGCGCTGGAGCCCCCTCCAGTGGAGAAACCACCGTAACCTGGCCACCTTCGAGAGAAACATTCAATCCCACGCCCGCATAACTACCAGCTGAATTTCGCTGAATCTCTGCATATTCTTCTACAGTAAGGTAGTGCGAATGTTCATCCAGCTCTGAAAGCATCCCTTGGATAGCTCCCTCTATAAGTACATCATCGTCTACGGAATCAACAAATTCATGGCGTACCTGCTCCATAACTTCAGCCACAGCCTGCATTTCATCAACAATCTCAAATCTGTCCTCCGAAAATAAGATCTTGTGTTGGGAAGGAAAAATGCTTACAAAAAATATAATTGCTCCTACAGCTGCGCCTACCAACAAACCAAAAATATTTCTTAAATTTGAAAACATTTTTCTTCTAAAGGGCCTCAGCCATTTAATGTACTCACCTTAGCACAGGCCAAAAAATGCAGATATCGAGAACCCTTTCACACAGATTTCCCGTTAACGCTCCCTTACCTCGCGTCAATCCAAGAATGAGGATTGATGGGCTCACCGCTGTGGCGGATTTCAAAGTAGAGTGCTGGTTGAGCCTGACCCCCCGACTGTCCCGTAAGGGCAATTGTTTCGCCGGAACTAACTCGTGCCCCTAACTCAGTCAAAATCGTTTCGTTATGGCCATAAAGACTCATGTAGTCCCCACCATGGTCAACAATGATTAGCAGGCCCAGTCCTGGTAACCAGTCTGCATACACCACTCTCCCATAGTAAACAGCGCTTACTGACGCACCAAGCGGGGCTTGTAGTAACACGCCATTCCATGTCAGATCTCCGCCCGCGCGGGACTGCCCATAATCCCGCAGCAATGGACCCGCTACAGGCCAGTTTAAGGATCCTTTTATGTTCGAAAAGGAAGGCTCTTTGCTTTCAGAAAAAACCTCTAGGCGATCTTGTATTTTTACAACTAACTCGCTCAACCGCTGTGCTTCTTCCTCAAGCCAGTTGACCTCCCCACTAGAGCGCCGAATGGCTTCATCCATACGGGCAAGCATAAGTTCCCGCTCTTCCTGTGCATTCTCGAGTCTTTCAAGTGCCCCTTCCTGAGCTTGCTCTAGTTCCAGTAAAGCCAAAGTCGTTTCATCAACCTCACTAAGAAGCTGGGCTAGAGTATCAATATTGTTAGTAACAGCATGTACACGCATACTACGAGCTGTGTTGAGGTAGTCGTGATACACCAGCATGCGACCGAGCCTGGGCAAACTTTCCTGACTGAAAAACAGTTTAAGCCTTTCCTGGCGTCCTAGCAGGTAAGTGACTCGAACCTGTTCCGCCAATTGGTCGCGCGCATGGTCTAATTGATCCTTGGCCGCTTGAATTTCTCTGGACAGGCCTTCCCTTCGTGTAGCCACAGTGGCTTTTTGCGCGCGCAACTCACTGAGCCGCCCAGATACATTAGAAATTTCCAGTTCTACCGAGCGCAAACGCCTATAGCCTTCCTCGCGGTCTTCCTGCTGCTTTGCAACGCGTTCCTCAAGCTCTTGAAGTTCTCTAAGCACCCCCTGCAGCGCCCACCCTTCTTCAGTCTGCCCCCAGACCACCAGCATTGCCCAGCCTTGCGTGCCAATTAAAAAAATTAAGACAAGCCGTTGAATCATTTTATGTACAGACATCTTTAAAGAAGCAGTTTATTCACTCAGCACCCTGAGGGAAATGGGCTGGCTGCTATAATGTCGCGCCGCAACTAAAACAATATCATCACTATGGGCCAACTGGCCGAATTCGCTGGAAATCATCCCTACCTTGTCCTCGGCCTGTTTGGGGCCTGGGGCGCCGTAATATTCTATGAATTGAGACTAAAAGCTCGGGGAATTACACAGGTTTCTGCAACTGATGCGGTAAAATTAATCAATAAAGGCGCAATAGTTGTTGATGTGAGGACCACTGATGCCTATGAGGCTGGGCATATCGTTAATGCTCGAAACGTTCCGTTGACGGGACTTCCAGACAAACTACTCAAGCACAAAAAAAAGATACTTTTGGCAGTCTGTGATACCGGAGCAACCTCTGGTAAAGCCGTGAATCTTTTGCGCAGAACAGGCTATGAGAAAGTTTTTAGCCTTAAAGATGGGCTCAGGGGCTGGCAAGGAGAAAATTACCCCCTCGTAAAATGAATGAACCTAGGAAAAACACAGAAGGTATCGTGATCTACACGTCCTCAAATTGTGGTTATTGTGTAGCCGCGAAAAGTCTTTTGCGAACCAAGGGTGTGGACTTCATAGAGATCAACATTCTTGTAGACCCAGAGCGCCGTCAAGAAATGATTGAGCGTAGTGCAAAACGAACAGTGCCTCAGATTTTCATAGGCAAGCGACATATCGGCGGCTTTGAAGACCTAAGGGAGTTGGACAGAAACGATGAGCTAGATAACCTTTTGGCGGGCTTTCATCTCATATCTTCCGAGTGACGAAAACAACGTATGACAATTGAGCCTCCAGACACAACTCATGAAAGCACGGACAAACAATTTGTGCTGCAAAAAATATATGTTAAAGATATTTCTTTTGAGTCTCCCCGCACCCCAGATATTTTCTCAAAAAACATATCACCCCAAACCCAACTCAACATCAAGTCCAGCGCAAAAGAAATAGCACCTGACTTGCATGAAGTCATCTTAACTCTGACGGTTGAGGCGAAAGACAAAGATCAGACGTTGTTTTTAGTAGAGTTACAGCAGGCTGGGGTCTTCTTGATTCGGGGCTACAAAACCGAAGAATGCCGTGCCTTGGTAGGCAGCTATTGCCCTGGGTCCCTTTACCCCTTCGCACGCGAGGCTGTGGCTACAGTGGTATCTAAAGGAGGATTTCCACAGCTCCTGCTTCAGCCGATCAATTTCGACACCCTATACGCACAGGCCTTGAAACAACAAGCCTCTGATGACGATAGCGTGGACGGGCAATCGTTAGCAGGTACATTTGGAGAACCTCATTAGCACCAAAAGCCGAATCGCGGTGATTGGCTCCGGCTCTTGGGGAACCGCGCTGGCCATTCAGCTCGCGCGCGCGGGTAGAGACACAGTGATGTGGGGCATAGAAACGCATGAGATCAAGAAAATGTCTCAGCAACGTTCTAACATAACGTATTTACCGGGTGTAGATTTTCCTGACGCACTCAATGTAACCACCGAGCTCGGAGAAGCACTCACTGATTCTGAAGACATACTTGTCGCGGTCCCAAGCCATGCGTTCCGAGAAACTTTAGAGCGTCTTGCTGCATGCCAGATACCGGTAAAATCCCTTGCATGGGCCACCAAAGGGCTAGAACCTGAAACAGGACTACTACCACACCAAGTAGCTGAGCAAATCATGCCGGCACAGGTTTTCACGGCAGTACTTTCTGGTCCGACATTTGCTGCCGAGGTCGGAGCGCAATTGCCCAGCGCTGTAACGATCGCCTCAAAAAACGAAGCCTATGCATTACGCCTAGCAAAATTGATTGCTACTGACAATTTTCGTGCATACCCGTCCTCTGACATGGTTGGGGTTGAGGTAGGGGGCGGGACAAAAAATGTCTTAGCTATTGGCGCCGGACTCTCGGACGGACTTGGTTTTGGGGCCAACTCCCGCGCTTTGCTGATTGCGCGGGGCCTTATTGAGATGGTACGTCTGGGAGTCTCTTTGGGCGCCCAAAAGGATACCTTCATGGGCCTTTCCGGTGCGGGAGATCTTGTGCTTACATGCACTGATGATCAATCACGGAATCGGCGATTCGGCCTTGCGCTTGCTCGGGGAACCACGATTGAGGAAGCACTACGTGAGAGTGGTCAAGTTGTGGAAGGCTACTATGCCGCTAAATCAGCTTATCTAGTCGCAGCGCGACAAAAAATTGATATGCCTATCATAGAACAAATTTACAGGGTCATATACGACGGGATAAGCCCGGAGAAAGCAGTTGCTAATCTGATGCGCCGCCCCATGACAACGGAATAGCCCGATGCTGTTAGGGACTAGAGTTAGCTCCTTCGAACCCCCTCTGTCGCCACGCCTCATAAAGTACCACTGCGGCACAGTTAGACACGTTAAGACTGCGATTCCCGGGTCTCATCGGTATGCGGAGAACTGCAGGCTTTGGAAACAAAGCCAAAACTTTTTTTGGTAGGCCCCGCGTTTCGGGGCCTAATACAAAAGTGTCTCCTGTAAGAAAATTTGACTTAAAAAGCGAGCCGGTTCCTTTTGTGCTCAGTGCGTAAATCCGTTGAGGCTTAATTTGTGCAATACACGCTGTAAGTGTTTTATGTTCCAATACATTAGCTAGCTCATGGTAATCGAGCCCAGCGCGCCTGAGACTTGCTTCATCCATCTGAAATCCTAGGGGGTGAATAAGATGCAGCGACGCACCGACATTGGCGCAAAGCCGGATTACACTCCCGGTGTTGGGAGGAATTTCGGGCTCATATAAGATTAGATGGAACACATCTAGGAGTATGACAGTTAATCCGCCTTATAATTGGCTCAGGACAATGCCGGATTTCGAAAAAACATGGGTAGCTCTCTAAAACTCAACTTCTGCGGTCTCAGCCTTCACTCCCCGATCGTACTTCTATCTGGCTGTGTTGGCTTTGGAGAGGAATATACCCGAATCGAAGGCTTCTCCAACCGAGAGGTCGGCGCAGTTGTACTGAAAGGCACCACATTAAATCCGCGCTTGGGCAATCCCCCCCATCGAGTTTGGGAAACGCCGGCTGGTATGCTTAACGCAATTGGCCTACAAAATCCTGGCGTAAAAGTTGTTGTCCAAGAAATTCTACCTCAATTGGATTTCTCTGAAACGCGATTTATTGCCAACATTTGTGGGTCTACCGTTGCTGAGTATGCCGAGGTAACCCAATATTTCGAGGATTCGCCCATTGATGCCATGGAAATTAATATTTCGTGTCCCAATGTAAGGGAGGGCGGCGTAGCGTTTGGAAATGATCCAAAAATGTCAGCTCGGGTTGTGGAAGCCTGCCGAAAAGCAACAAAAAAACCACTAATTACAAAGCTGTCTCCTAATCAGACAGATATTGCTACTAATGCGCGCGCCTGTATCGAATCCGGAAGTGATGGCCTATCCGTTATAAACACCGTCATGGGCATGGCTATAGAAGTTGATACCAAACGACCCATTATCGGCAATGTTCAGGGAGGACTATCTGGACCTGCAATCCGTCCTATCGCGTTACTCAAAGTACACCAGGTTTATCAAGTAGCCAGACCCCTAGGAATACCAATCATTGGGCAGGGAGGGATAGAAACAGCTCAAGATGCCATTGAATTTCTAATCGCGGGCGCTACAACGGTGGGCTTGGGAACGGTCCTATTTTGGGATCCCACGGCCGCAAAAAAAATAAATGCTGGAATTGTTGCCTACCTTGAGAAACACAGCATAACAAGCATAGAAGAGTTGGTAGGAACGTTGGATATTGATGAAAAAGATGATTTGCAACTAAGCGGCTAACACAAACTCATCGCATGTGGAGTTCAACCACATCTCCGTCTGCTAAAGAGTGTTCTGGCCCTACCTGCTGTCCATCAAAGACGTCCTTGCCCCATGCGCGCGCATATCTAAGCGAACCCGCTATGTCCTTGTGAACAAGACGTGCTACATCGAGTACCGTCGAACCACGCTTCACAGTAAATGGTCTGTCCATCTCGGGTATTTTTCCTGGTGTCTTAGTGTAGACGCGGACAATTTCAAGCCCCCGGAACAGCAATGGACCAATCTCATTTAGTCCCGCACTGCTCTTGCTTGAGGTAGCGAGAAGGGGAAAGCGGGTACCTAGAAATTCTCTGAGCAAATTTATATCCTCAGCACCCCGGTCTAGGTCTATTTTGTTAGCCACAAGCAGGGTAGGTAGATAGACCCGAAATGGATCCGTAATTTCTGCATCTGCGTTAATGGGGGCTTGGGTATCCGGATCCAACCCTGGCCAGCGCTCTATTAAGGCAATTTTCTTTTCCTCTAAGCGCTCACATATCATGGCTATGTGATCTGTACATCCTGGGTCAGATATGTCCACTACAAGCAGCGCCCCCTGTGCGGGCTGTAGTGCATTTACAAACCATCCTTCCATGTAGTCGGCTGCGATTGGTGGAAGATCAATTAGTTGAAACTGAATGTCCTCAAACGCGAGCATGCCGGGCATAGGCTTTTGCGTAGTGTGGCCATGGGGGCCTATTTCAGCCCGCGACCCTGTTAAATGCCTGTGTAGACTAGATTTGCCAGAATTTGGCGGGCCAATTATAGCCAACTGGGCTGCTCCTTCCGGGCGAACTGTATGTGCTGGTCCTGATCGCGCTGCTCCCTTCTTCGGCCCCGTGAGTTGTTCTGCAAGCTGCTTGATCCGGCTCTTAATATCCCTTTGTAGATGCTCTGTGCCCTTGTGCTTGGGAATAGTGCGCAGCATTTCTTTAAGGCAAACTAGGCGCTCCCCATCCTCTTTTGCTTCTCGGAAGGCCTGTTCGGCTTTTTTGTATTCTGGACTGAGGTTAGCTGGCATCGTTATGAGATTATGCACCAAAGAACAAGTAAAGCTCTCTGTCATCCGGCATGGTTTCGCAGCATATTTAATTTGCCCTATCGATAACCCGGCCTTTCGCGGTATTGTCCACCGATGAGCGTTCATCCCACCGCCGTCGTTTCAAGAGAAGCGATCATTTCTCCCAAAGCTGAGATCGGACCTTTCTGTGTTGTTTCTGGGAGGGCCCAAATTGGTGCCTATACAACCCTAGATTCTAATGTGAGAGTAGGAAGCCCCCACGGAGAAGTCATCATTGGTGAATACAATCACCTACAGGCAGGAGCGGCCCTTGGTGGGCCACCCCAGGATCTCGCACACGATGACAGTCCTAGTAAGCTCGTGGTCGGTGACCATAATCGTTTTGGAGAATGTGCCACTGTTAGTCTGGGGAGCAGCACTGGAAGCGGAGTTACACAAGTTGGCAACCATTGCTTCCTAATGGCCTATGCCCATGTTGGCCATGATTGTCTAATAGGAGACGAGGTCGTAATTACTAACCTTGCTCAGCTTGCGGGCCACGTTACTGTTGAGAGAAAAGTAATCGTAAGCGGTATGGTAGGTTGCACGCAGTTTGTTCGGCTTGGAGAACTTTCTTTTCTCACTGCAGGTACGCTGGTTAACAAAGACGTCGCGCCTTATTCCATCGCAGACGGGCGGTGGGCATCCTTGCGCGCGGTGAACCGCGTAGGACTACAGCGTGCTGGACTGAGCGCTAGCGAAATAAAAAATATAGATCGTGCAATGAAAATTCTTATGAACAATTCTTTCACAATGGAAGAGGTGACAAAAAAAATTGTCAGTGAATGCCTACCATCCCCGAATATTGATCATTTAACGAACTTCGTTCGAACATCCGAAAAGGGCATTTTAAGAGGATGAAAAATTTACGTGTAGCAGTCGTAGGAGTGGGATACCTAGGTAGATTCCATGCTCAAAAATACCGAATGCTCAAAAACGTAACCCTTGTCGGGGTTTGCGATCTAAACTCCACCGTCGGTCAATCGGTTGCCCAAGAGTGCGCAACAGAATTTTTTTCTAATCACACGCTACTCGCAAACAAAGTAGACGCAGTGACCATCTCGGCAAACACATCAGCGCATTTCGACCTTGCGCGCTTCTTTCTTGAGCGTGGTGTCCATGTGCTTCTGGAAAAGCCCATGACGGCTACCAGCCAAGAGGGCACCAATCTTACTAAACTAGCTGACGATAGCGATTTAAAATTGCAAGTAGGGCATGTTGAGCGGTTTAATCCCGCACTGCTTGCGGCCAAAAAACGCTTAAGCGATGTGCAATTTATCGAGTGCCATCGACTTGCACCCTTTAAGGTCCGAGGTGCAGAGGTGAACGTCGTACTCGATCTCATGATTCACGATCTGGACGTAATTTTATCCCTCGTAGGCGGAAAACCGATAAATGTATCAGCTGTAGGTATTCGTGTGCTTACAGATAGCATAGACATTGCCAACGCTAGAATTGAGTTTGATACCGGCGCCGTCGCTAATGTTACTTCTTCCCGCGTTTCACAGAACGCGCAGAGAAAATTTCGCGTTTTTCAGCACAAGCAATATCTTTCAATTGATTTCGAGGCCGGAGATTTAAACCTGATAACTTACGACGATAGTGCAAAAACAGACGAAGACACGCTTAAGAACGAACGTTGGAGTCTTGAGAAGGAAGATGCGCTGCTTGCGGAGGTTAGCTCTTTCACTGAATCAATTTTAGAAAACCGCCCCTGCCAAGTTCCTGGGCTGGAAGGCGTGTTAGCATTAGAATTAGCTGAAACTATAATGCATGCGATTAATCACTCAGTCGCATCATAGCTCCAACACATCCCTAAAAATTTACTAGGCGTAAAAAATATTTCGCGGCCGGTGTTGTATGTCTTATTGTTGAGGTCTCAATACCTAGTAAAGTTCTTCCAGCCCGTGCTCTTTTATTTTCCGCGTTAACGTGTTGCGGCCCCACCCCAAAATCTTTGCTGCTTCCAGTCTCTTACCGCGTGCCTGGCGCAAGGCCACAAGAATCAGCGCTCGCTCAAACGCGGGCAACGCCTCCGACAATAGTGGGGAAGCCCCATCAGAAACTAGCCGGCCCTCTGCCCATTCAGTTAGCCTGCTGGTCCAATCTGTAGATAGACCGCCCAAGTCCGACCCCAAAAGATCGTGGTGGATATCTCGGGCCACTACTTCTTTTCCTGTTGCCTTAACAGTGATGCGCCGGCACATGTTTACCAGCTCACGGACATTCCCCGGCCAGTTATAGTTTACAAGGACCTCCAAGGCCGCCCGACTAAGCGTCTTTGGTTCTGCACCCAATTCGCTAGCCGCTTGGTTCATATAGAACTTTACGAGGTTAGGTATATCTTCCCTCCGCGCTCGTAGCGGAGGAACTTCAATTGTCATAACGTTGAGTCGATGAAAAAGATCTGCCCGAAAGTGTCCTTGTCTTATCTCTTGATCCAGTTTTTGGTTAGTGGCTGCAATTACTCTTACATCAACTCGTACCGGCCTCTGTCCACCAACTCGGAAAAACTCGCTCTCTGCAAGCACACGCAATAAGCGCGTCTGGAGATCCACGGACATGTCACCAATTTCATCTAGAAAAAGAGTACCCCCGTCAGCCTGCTCAAAGCGTCCTATTCTTTGCTCGGCCGCCCCAGTGAAAGAACCCTTCTCGTGGCCAAACAGTTCTGGTTCTAGCAAATCCTGGGCAATCGCAGACGTGTTAAGCGCAATAAAGGGTCTCGCGGCTCTAGGAGAATTCTGATGCAGGGCGCGCGCAACGAGTTCCTTTCCGGTTCCGGACTCACCCGTAATCAACACATTCATGCTAGAGCGTGACAGTCGGCCAATGGTGCGAAAAACTTCCTGCATAGACTGTGCGTGCCCAATCATCCCGGGTACAGCAGCCGGTTGCTGGGTGTCTCTCTTCCCTCCCACTCTCTGATGCGCAGCATCTGAGACAAGCCTAATGGCCTCATCCACATCAAACGGCTTCGTTAGATACTCGAACGCCCCACCCTTGTACGCTGCCACAGTACTATCGAGATCCGAGTGGGCTGTGATAACAATCACCGGCAAGCCTGGGTAGTTTGTGGTTACGCGATCCATAAGTTCAAGCCCGCTCATTCCTGGCATGCGGATGTCTGTTATCAGGACATCGGGTTTCTCCGCCTCCAAGGCCTCAAAAAGATCGGTGCCTGATTCAAAACAGCGCGGTATCATACGAGCTTGGTGCAGAGCCTGTTCCAGTACCCAACGCACTGATTCATCATCATCAACTACCCAGACAGACAACGCCGATGGAATCATGGCTTTGGTGCTCCGGCGGGGGCGGAACGACTTGGCAAACGCATTTGAAACAGGGTAAGTCCGGGCCGAGAATCAAACTCAATCAAACCTCCGTTGCGGCTTACCAAGTCTTGAGCAATGGTCAGACCAAGCCCGGTCCCGGTGTCCCGGCCAGTGACAAGCGGATAGAAAATCGTTTCTCTAATGTCCTCTGGTATTCCCGGTCCGTTGTCCTCCACCTCAGCTGATAGCACCAAACGATGCTGCTCTCCCACCATCGAATAATTGGAAAGAGCCCGGGTTCTGAAAGTCATTCGGCCTGATGCACCGAGCGCCTGCAGGGAATTTTTGGCCAAATTGAGAAAAGCCTGAATTATCTGGTTACGATCAACCCATATCTTGGGAAGGCTTGGGTCATAGTCCCTTGCCAGCTCAACACCCGCTGGTTTTTCTCCTTCGACAAGATTGGCCACATGCTCCGTTACTTGGTGCAGATTAACCATCTCTTTATTCTGCTCACCCCCTGCACGCAAAATTCCGTCGACTAAAGCTGCGAGTCGATCCGCCTCCTCAATAATTACACGCGTATATGCCTTAAGTTCTGATGTGGGTAATTGGCGCTCCAATAGCTGCGCTGCACCGCGAAGTCCACCTAGGGGATTCTTAACCTCGTGGGCTAATTGACTAACAATTCGCCGACTTATCCGCCGTTGCGAAATGAGCTCCGCCTCCTTCCGCGCTTGCCGGTCCGACTGTCTGTCGAAAAGCTCTAACAACACACAGCCACTTTTCTGCTCAACCGGAGCAGCCCTGCAATCTAAAACAAGATCGCGCCCAGAGACCCTAACAACAAGCTCCCGGCCGCCATATGTTGCCCCAGCATTGGCTGCCCTCTGACATAATCCCTCTAGCTCTTCGGGAGAAAGCACCAGTTCCGCTATAGGCCGACCAATTGTTTGACGCTCACTCAGTCCTAACAGGCTTTCTGCGGCCGCGTTTACGTACAAGATCTTAAAATTCTCATCAACCAACAAGACGGCGGTTGTCATCGTCCGCAGAATTTTGTTAGCCGTTAAGCTACTTTTGAGGCTATGTCCCACTAAAAGACCTGTTTGGTGTGCTGTTCCAAAACAATTCCTGTTTTAACGGCTAGCGCCTCGGATGCCAATTCGGGCTCATTGATCCGGACCGCGATTTTTTGACGCCACCAACACGACTACACTGCAGGCCTGCAAAAGGCGCATTCCCAATATGCCCCATAGCTAGACAGGCCAACTCAATAAGTCTTTACAACCAGGTAGAGCTTCATGCGCCTAGTCCAGACTCAAAATCACCGGCACCGGGCCCTAAAAAAGCTAGTGAAGCCCCTCCCCGAAGCTCGCCAGCCGTTTTAGGTTGGATAGGCGCTAGATCAGCTACAGGCTGTAGTACATAGAGAACTCAACCGGATGTGTGGTCATTCTAAGCCTCGCCACATCCGCGGATTTGAGTTCGATATAAGCATCTATACAGTCACTTGTGAACACATCACCAGCTGTCAAAAACTCCCTGTCAGCATCTAAGGCGTTAAGCGCTTCTTCAAAAGAAAAAGCCACAGTAGGCAGTGAGCGCTCATTTTCCTCTGCCAGTGCAAACAGGTCGTCGTCAGTCGCATCTCCAGGGTGTATCTTATTTTGTATACCATCCAATCCCGCCATAAGCATCGCTGAAAAACCAAAGTAAGGATTCATCGTTGAATCTGGGAAACGAACCTCAATACGACGTGCCTTGGAATTAGCAACAAAAGGAATACGTATTGAAGCGGAGCGATTTCGGGCTGAATACGCTAGAAAAGTTGGTGCCTCAAATCCAGGCACAAGCCGTTTGTAGCTATTGGTAGAGGCATTAGTAAATGCGTTTATTGCTTTAGCGTGCTTTAAAATACCAC
>Ga0315336_1004949_pt1 | contig 15099 bp, 9 predicted proteins | sample ASW5metaG_FD_204512 | JGI IMG/M metagenome (GOLD analysis project Ga0315336, IMG submission 204512) | Ammonia-oxidizing marine archaeal communities from Monterey Bay, California, United States - ASW #5 | ecosystem: Environmental > Aquatic > Marine > Intertidal zone | place: USA: California...
TGCGAAAGGTCGAAGGAATGAATCGCAGTTTGATCGGCGACATGGATGACGCGGCGATTTTTGATAGGGCGCTGAAACAGGCTGAGATTCAGAACATCATCGATAACGGGGTGCCGACCACGACAACCACCACGAGCACAACGACCACGACAACCACCAGTACAACGACGACGACTACGACGTTCTCATTTCTGGTCCCGTATGAGGAGTCCTTCGAACAGTACATTGACGGGGCGCCAATTGCGGACATCAATGGTTGGATCGGTTTGCTGCACGCGGCCAGCGTGTCAACCGATGCCAACGCATTGGCGAAGTTGTCAAATTATTCGAAATCAGGCCTGGATTACCCGATTGAATGGGCGACTCACAACAAGATTCTCTGTGTTGATACGTCGCATGTCATTTCGAACCGTATTTCAACCGGGATCATGACCGTATTCGCCGATCTGCTGTGGCTGCCGGTATTGGGTAACGCACCCCGATCGGATTCGAATGATCAGCTAGCGATGTACGTCAACTCCAACGGGAGACTGACCATATGGCACGACGACTCTGGAACGTACGAATATCACGAGTTGGTGGGGTCTCCGGCAATCGGCATCTCCGAGTGGATACGGATCACGATCGAGCAGAATTATAGTGGAAACCGGTACCGTTTAAGCGTCAACGAGAGCGAACCGATATCGGATGCAAAGGGCTGGAACGCGCCCTTCGGCGGGACTCAACCGGGTCCTTGGTTTACCATGGTGCAGAAAAACGGTTTCATGAGCGGGTTTTCTGTACATGCCGGCAATGAGACAACATGCATCGACGATTTGCAGGTTGAATTTGAGAATCCGGCAATAACGGAGTTTGAAGAATGGTCCGAACAATTCAACCTGCCTTCCGATGAGGATGGTCCGGAGGATGACCCTGATGGCGACGGCGCGACCAACAGTGAGGAGTGGAACGCAGGCACGAATCCAAATGACTCAAGCGAGGTGTTTGAAATCACGGCGATCGAAAGGCTAATCGGCAGTAATTGCGTAACGTGGGTTTACGGAACAGACACGACAGTCACTACCCCATTCACGATTTGGCGCGCTACCAGCCTGAATGACTTGGTATACGAAGTCATACAAACAGGTATACCGCGCGATAGCAGTGCCAAGTCGACCTTCTACGACACGGACCAGACGGCGCGTGCGCCGGAGTACCGGGTTGTCATCAACCCGAAGACCGACCCGTAGGTGACTGCGCCGGTCGTGTGGCGTAGTTTGTCTGCCCCTCGGTGATTGTGATGTGCTGGTTGGCGGAAACATCACGAAACTCCTGTGTTGACCCGTCCGGCCAGCGCACGTTCAGGTAGTCGATAGAATCCGCCTGTCCAATGCCGATGATCATTTCGGGCGGACTTTGACCCATGAAACTGTTGACCGGAAACAGATCCCGAATGATACGACGATCACCTGTACGGATCTCGACGCGAGCTCCGATTCCTGCACGATTGCTTTGTGTCCCGACCAATGTGACTTGAATTCTATTTCCCGCATCTGGGATTCGGTTCAAAAACAGCCTTAGGGGACCACCCCCTGCCGAAGCGACGAGTAGATCGATCGCGCCATCTCGATTGAAATCTCCGGTCACTACCGAACGACTGTCGGAGTCAATATCGGCGCCCGACGCAAACGAAGCATCGATAAATCGTAACTCTCCCAAATTGATAAATGTGCGATTGCGTTCGTAGGCACTCAGATTCTCCCCTGCCGCGGTGATCATGAACGGATTTTCATACCAGAACTCCCCGGCCTCGGTGTCGAGTTCACCGCGTGCAGGAATGATGGCAAATCGATTCTGGGGTTGTGTCACGACACCCCTCCACAAGCAACTTCATCCGTCGGGCCTACCGCGGTTGAAGCTCATGAAGCCAGTCGTCGCGTAAATGTCAAGCAGGCCATCGCTATCGAGATCGACGAATGCCGGAGCGTGTGCCCAGCCAATTTCATTCACCCCAGCCGACAGGCTTTTATCATCGTAGCGCTTGCCCCCGATGCCGGGTGAATACAGTCGGTTGCCTTCGGCAGAACCCAGAATCTGTGCATACATCCCCGGTGGATAGTCCTGCTCGGATACGTGGGCCATAATGCGAAGGCCCATTTTCGAATACATGTTGGCGACGTAGAGTTCCAAAGAACCATTATTGTCGAGATCGCCTGAGACGACACCCATGCTTGTCGAGTAGTCCTCGATACCCGAGCCTCCGCCGGCGTCTCTGAATTTTTCCGTGCCGTCATTGATCAGAAGCACGTTGTGACCGAAATCGTTAGCGACGTACAGGTCCGGATGGTGATCATCATTTGCATGGAACCAGGTTGCAGCAAAACTTCGCCTGGGTCCCCCATCCGTCCCGGTGCTGGCGGTAACATCCATGAACCTGCCTTGACCCATGTTCTTCCATAGCTGGTTTGGAGCTCCGGATTGATTATCACCCACATACCCATCGGTCAGCTCGCCCTTGGTATGCTCGAAATGCTGATACAGGATGTAAAGGTCCAACAAGCCGTCGCCGTCATAATCAGCCACTGCCGCACCCATGGGGTCGTAACCGATCTTGAGTCCAGATGATTCAGTGACATCTTCAAATTGTTCGCCGTCCACGTTACGATAAAGCGATTTTCCCATCAGGAGGTCCGGATATTCATCATTGTCATAGTCGATCCACGTCGCGAGCATCGAATCTGTTGAGAATTCTGTGTCGGTGTGCCAGGGATGAAGGCCAAGTTTTGCGGCGACGTCCTTATAGCGCTCACCCCTTATGGACCAGAGAAGACGCGGCACTCCATCCAGGCCGGCAACGGCGATATCAAGAAATCCATCACGATTGAAGTCGTCGACGGCCATTTGGGCAGTATAAAACTGAGCGTACTCGGGTGTGACTTTCCAATTGTCGTAGAGCGGAAGTTCCGCAAGACCGGCTTTCTCGGCTACCTCCTCGAACAGCTGCGCCCCGCTAGTTCGGAATGTTTCGGACTGCACTACCCACAGTTCGAGGATTTGGCCGGCTTTAATGTCCTCTTCGCGTTTGAAGCGGCAGTGCACACGGTGAATCGACTCCATGGAAACACGAGATCCGTCATTCGCCGATCCAGTTGCCGCTATAAGCAGTTCCACGTGCCACAGGTTCTCATTCTGTTCTTCGCGATCGATATGCAAGACTCTGAGTTTTGAGCCCTCAATTTTGTCGAATGCCTTGAGCAAACCGGAAATATGATTGGCCCACTGCGCTGAGGTAACACGCGCTTCATGGTCTCGGGTTGCGTGACGCGTGCGCTCTGTCAGAAATTTGTGTTGTACGCTTGTTTCCGTAGATGGATCGGGAAGTTTGGCCACAAAGCCTGGCAATGTCAGTTGGGTAAGTCTGCCAGTATCGTTCCCTTCGATGGCCCGCATAAAAGTCGTTCCAAATTTTTGCTCGAGTTCGAATGCCCAGTGCTCGATCAACCATAGGTAGTCCTGCTTCTCCTCCGACAGACGGGTGAACGCTTTGGGATCTGTTGGTTTGGAGTCACTGCCACTTGGTTGTCGGGCCGCAGCAGGCTGTTCGGGAGCAGATCGATCATTTGCCAAGTTGGCGATGAGGATGATGCCTGCGGCAATCACCACAGCTCCAATCAGGACCGAGAATGCAGGCTTGTTAAGTTTCACGATACAATCTGGATGAGCGAGGTCACCTGCCTAATTCTGAGCCAGCGCATTGATAATTGTGGGTAACTCCTTGAGGCCCTCGCCCGAGACAACAGCCTGAACGCGCCTGTCTCCGTCCACAACGAAAGCCATAGGTAAAATGACTCCAAAACGACCCATGTCGAGGCAAAGTTTTTCGAGGACCTCGTATGCCGGCTCTGTGACCAAAAATACGGGGAACGATAAGTTCTCTTCCTCTGCGACGTTTCTGATTCTCTGGAACCCCGTAGCGCTTGCCATGTGAATTGCAATCGATGACGCTGTGAGGTTTGTTCCGGAATAATCTCTAAGGAAATGTTCAAGTTCCGGGATACGTTCCCGGCAGGGCGGACACCACGTTGCCCATAGAAAGATCACATTGATTGCCTTGGGCGTTTCGATTGGAGCAATGCCATCTTCGCTGAGACACGCAAGTTGCATTTCGGGAAAAACAATCTCGCCGTGGAACTTCGAAACAATATTGGTTTGAATCTCAGGCACGATTGGGCCGTAGATTTCGGTGTGGGGGTGATACGCGTACCACACATGCCATTCCGACAGGTAGCCATCGAGCCTGTTTAATTCCTTGTCTTTTAAGGGGCCGCGCACGGCCAGGCCTTCAAAAGTCCAATGGGTGCCCGTTTCTCTGTCATGCATGAATGTGCTTTCTCCCTCGGCAGACACATCAAAGGTAAGGACGCGACCCTCGAGCGTTCGTTCGTACCCCGACATTTCGTATTCGCCACGCGCAAGGACGACGACAGGCAAATTGTCGACCTCGTCGTTCACAAGGTTTCCGGACGTGCTTACTGAGACCATGGGAAAAGCTCTGGATGTACCCTCGCTCTCAATTCCGTAGACAAGCGCATGCTCCGGCAGGCGCGTGTCCCAGGAATCCATTCTCTCGATCATGTCATCGTCGATTCCCCACTTGCCGGGTGCATAAAAGTCGCCATGACCTTGTCGCAGAAATTGGTGGCCAAAGACGACACCCGAGTCCGGATGTCTTTTCTTCCACTCCGCCCAACGCGTTAAAACGATTGGTAGACGTTCTAACTCTTCACCTTTCCTCGAGCCCGAAATCGAAACTCCGTCAAATGGCGACCAGAGGCTGCCTGTTTCGCGGTCACCCAGGAGAATCGTTCCGTTATATACGCCGACGGTTTTCATGCTGAGCAACTCGCCGTTAATGCTCCTTCGGAAGGCAGATGCGGCAGAGCACTGCTCGCAAAATGAAATCAATACCGGTGTCTGCCCTATAGTGTCGTTGACGACATGGTAGTTCTTGATGACCCACCAAGGATAGGCGCGTGCGATTCCCGATACCACGACGCCGAAAACGTCATCCGCGTCGCGCATGTGATAGTCGGTCGTCTTGACAATTGGATCATCCAGCGGCGTTAGTTCATGACTTGCTTCCTGACCATGAATGTGATCATGAATGGAATCCTTTAGAGGCTCTGATACCTTCTGGTCGACTGGCCCGTCATGATGAGCGTGTCCGGCCGCCCCATTGAGTTCCGCCTCGCCGTGATTCGAGCAGGAGGAAGTGCCCCAAAGAATGATAAGGAGACAGATCGGGGCGGTAAAATGAGTACTCAAATTCATGGAAAGGGGTGCGGTCGCTATGCCATTCGCTCAAAGTCAAGATAGTAACATGATCGAATACAGCGTGCCAGCAGAACAGGTAGAGGATGTTCAGCAGCCATGAAGACCCCAACAATCAGCTATCTTTCGAATATTTATTTTGGAACCGGCCAATGTTCGGAGATTCAAGATATCCTGCGCCATTTGTCCGTGAATCAACCATTGATTGTTACGGACCCGGGGATCATCAGCGTCGGTCTGGTCAATCGGCTGGGCCTGGATTCGGCATGCATTTTTTCGGACGTCGAGACCAATCCCACCGAAAAAAACGTAATGTCGGGTCTGGCAGCGTACCGCGAAGCTGAGTGCGATGGGTTAGTTGCATTCGGAGGAGGTTCCTCCATTGACTGCGCTAAGGGAATTGCGGTCATGGTCAATCATCCGCCACCATTGCATCAATATGCATTCGTGAACGGAGGGCTGACGCGAATCACCTCCGAGAGACCTCCGCTGATCGCCGTTCCCACAACCGCGGGTACCGGAAGCGAAGTTGGTCGTGCTGCGCTGTTGACTCTGCAGACCGGAGGAAAGGTTGCGTTGCTCAGTCCGCACTTGATTCCGGACGCTGTCATCTGTGACCCGGATCTGACGCTTGGGTTGCCCCCGAATCTTACTGCCGCGACGGGCATGGATGCTGTCTCGCACTGCGTCGAATGCTTTTTAAGTCCTCGCCTTAATCCCGTTGCGGATGCCATTGCTCTGGATGGATTGAAACGTGCATGGCGCTGGGTGCAGATCGCCTGGAGCGATGGGAGGAATCCTGAAGCGCGAACAGAAATGATGATGGCCGCGCTCGAGGGCGGCATGTGTCTACAAAAAGGTCTGGGGGCTGTGCACAGTTTAAGTCACCCGCTCGGCGGTCTGAAAGGAAAGCACTTACATCATGGCATGCTCAATGCCATATTTATGCCTCATGTGCTGGAGTTCAACTTTCATGCGTGTGTTGAAAAGATGAGCGTTGTTGCTGACGCCATCGGGGCTGAGAGGGCTGAGGACGTGCCTGAATGTTTCAGAACTATGAGCAAGCGCCTCAACCTGCCTTTGCGTTTGAGTGAAATGGCTGTTGAACAAGGCGATTTAGATCATCTTGCTGAATTGGCGCTTCGCGATCACTGCAATTTGACGAATCCATGCAAAGTCACTGTTGATCAGTATGCGGCACTTTTTGAAGCCGCGCTATGAGTCCATGACACTGACTAAACGATTTCCTGCGAGCCCCGTTAGTTGCGCGGTGAGCCGACTTCGCCTGATGGTTGCAGTGAGCCAGGGGGTACCGCGTCTCCATTTTTCTTCCACATGAGACGAGGTTGGAAACGGCGCGCCCTCATGACGCACCGAATTCGACATGGCTTCTATTGCGCAGCCACGGGCCGCGTCCGCCGAAGTTCGCGCTTGAGCCAGAGAAAACCCGAGAGCGTTTCAACGACATGAACAGGACGAATCGATGATTTCCCCGATCGTCTTGGCCTGTGTGTAATTGCCGTTTCGCGAATGGTGAATCCTTGTTGTTCAGCTTTTGCCAGGATTTCCGTATCAATCAAAAATCCCGAAGAACCGATGTGAAATTGACGCAACCGATCGCTACGCATGAGTTTGAACGAGCAATCAATGTCTCGTACGGGAATATCAAATAATGTGCGCGCAATCACGTTAAACACCTTGGCTGCGACTACTCGAGTTAAGGAATCCTTGCGCTCCTTCCTATAACCGACAATGAAATCTGCATCACTCGTGAACTGTTGCAGGATGGCTATTTCCTGAGGATCGTATTGACCATCTCCGTCCGTGTAAAAGATCCAGTCGTATTTTGCCGCTGCGAACCCGTCTCGCAGGGTCGCGGCATATCCGGCGTTCGTCGGATGATGAATGCACCGAATCCGTCCCGGATGCTTAGCCGACATGCTCTCGATGACATCGCCCGTATGATCCCGACTGCCGTCATTAATGAGAATAATTTCTCCATCTTTCCCGTGTAAGTACGCGAGTAGTTCCACGGTCACGTGTTCAATACATTGTTCCTCGTTGTACGCGGGTATGATGATGCTCATGTTCATAAGGGCAATGGTTGTTCCTGTTGGGGCAATCGACGGCGGGCTTGGTCCTCTATTGCTTTGCGGCGCTCATGATGCGGTCGAGCAGGCCGCCAGATGCGCAATATCCGGAAAGGTCCTGACCTGTTAAGGCGGCCGGCAGCGCCCACAGCATCATGGTCTGGTAGTAGTCCGTGCCGATGTTGCGCTCTCCCGTGTCGCCGTCGACCAGGTTCGGCATATCCCAAGGGTGACGTTGCCTGATGACGAGCATCTCCCAGTGCTTGCGTGCCAGTTCCAAGCCGAATTCTTTTTCGCCTGAATAAATGTACACCATCGCAAGCAGAAGTAATTCGGCCGAAAACATTCCATATCTTCCATACTCGGCCACCTTGTCATCTTGGGGCAGGGGACTGCCATCCGGACGTGTGAAATTAGCAGCACCTACTTCAGGCGTCAGAGCAATATTGCACCGTTTGATTGTTTCCAGGGTCGTCTTCACTCGTTTTGCCGGGAACGCCTCACCAACGCCATGAAAATGAGAGGTCCATTGTCCGTCCAATTGATACGCCATCACGTCATCGGATTTCTTGCCTGTTTTCTTCTCGTAGAAATTGAGGTAATAGCTCCCGGTCCACATCTCTTCTTCCATCGCGCGCGCGCCGTCGGCGTACCATACCCGGCATTGTTCTGCGTATTGACTGTCGGCCATAGTCTCTGCCATACGTTCCACGATGCGAAGCCCTGCCAGTCTCAGTCCTCCCATGTGCGCTGCCATGCCGGCCCACTCACCCATTTCGAACCACTCCATACCGCCGTTGTCCGGCATGCTGATGACAGGATCCGGGCCGGTACAGAGATTCATTGTATACGTGTAGCAGCGCTTGGCGGATTCGTAGAATTCTCGGAGAACGGAATCGTCGGCGGTTCGGCGCCAGACACGATCCAACAGGTCTACATAGCAAAATCCGTTGAGCGATACCTGGTGGGTATAAGACGGTGTCGCAAAGTCAGGAAGATCTGCGAATTTTCCCAGAGAGAACGGCACTTCGCCATCTTCCATCTGGTACTGTCGCATCAATGTCAGTGTGGAAATCGCCAGCTCCGGGTAGAAGACGACGACGGGCAGGTTTCCATACCAGTCGCATGGCATGCATGCCATTTGTGGACATGCTCGCGGGCTTTCGAGAAGTCCGAATGCACCATCGCGGTAGCAGAAGTCACCCAAAGGCGACTTCGCCTGGGCCCAATGACTGCACTCCGCGATCATATACAGGTTGTTAACGAGGGAATCGCGCAACCAGACAGGAAGCGAATGTTCATCATAAACAATCGACTGCCAGGACAGCACACGCCTCAGAAGCGAGTCGTGATCTTGCGCCATCTGGCGGGCGACATCGAGGGCGTTGCTGTAGCGGGTCGCATACATCTCGGTATAGTAGTTTGTGTCCTCTTCTCCCAACCACGCCCGCCTTGTCATGCTGACAACCTGTAGGTCATGACCCTGACGCTCGGTCCACCGTACATGCTTTTCGTGACCACCTTCCCAGACAGGCGCATACCATGTGAGCAAAAACCTAACTTGTATTTGTTCTAGAGGCTGAAGGCTGAAATCTACGGCGGCTGAACAACTTGAATCCCGTTTTGCTTGGCCGCCGCAATCTGCCCGCGTGCCGGGTTCCGGCAACTCGCACGAGATCTTCGACCAGGCGTCCGGACTGCTGCTCAATCCGGCACCGAAGCGGGCGACTTCACGGTCAAGAACAGCCAGGACGTAGCTGACGCCACCGCCGGACGAAACAAACATTCCCTGAAAATCTTCGTTGATGAATTCACGAGAGAAATCCGCGGAACGAGCCTCCTGGGGATCGGGTCCCGGGAAATTAAAGGCGATAGTTCCATCGTGCTGCATCTGTGTGTCGTTGCATAAATGCACCTCAAATACAGTGGCAGGAATGTTTGATAAATGTGTATCGCCGGGAAGCAGAGGGGCCCAGGCACGCATCGCCACAGACACAGGCGCGCTGGTTTCGAATTGCATGTCCGCCACGGGATAGTGCCCCCAGTAATGAATCTCCTTGGCAGCCTCTACGCCTTCGATTCGGGCGACGGAGACGTGGTCGAACTTGGGTTTCTTTCCCCACGCGGCGGCGGGTGAAGTGCACCATTCGATATCGCCGTCGTCGACAAACTCTTGTGCGGCCAGAACCCACGTCCTTTCACCCATAGACAGTCCAAGTATCGGTTGACAGTTCGGTAGTTTGCGAGGTGTGAAGGAGTATTCAAAGCGCGGAGAGGTTGCGTGGAAAATGCTGCAGAATCCATATACACCGCGCGCATCAATGTCCAGACACCCCGTGCTAATGCCTCCCAGGGCAACGCCGCAACACGGCGGTTTATTGGTATCGTAAATGACACCGCTCACAGGCTCTTCAAAGCCCAGTGCCGGGAACTCGAGCCACCTCAGAGGCGGCAGATCAATCGGAAATAGGGGGGCATCACGTGTGACAGTCATGGTTAGTGTTTAACATGAGTTCATTTCGACGATGCTGTAGCGGCTACAGGCCCAGCGTTTCACGCGCCAGGCTGACGACTCCTTCGAGGCAGCCGGGTTCGAAAGGTGACTTCAAGCCGGCGCTTTTTGCAAGTGACTGGAATGGCGCTTCTCCACCGCGTCGACACAGCGCGTTGTAGGCGTTCATGGTTTGTGTGAAATCTTCCTGGGACCGCTTCCAGAATTGCAGCGCACAGATCTGCGCCAGGGTATAGTCAATATAGTAGAACGGACTGAGATAAATGTGGCGCTGTCCCTGCCAGCGGCCGCCCTTGGCGGGGTACGCCATGTCGCCGTAGTCACGATCCGGCAGGTACATGCGTTCCATTTCCTGCCACATGCCGTGCCGTTCGTCCGGCGACGCATCGGGATTCTCGTAGACAAGGTGCTGAAAGTGGTCCACGGCGACACCGTACGGAAGAAATATTAACGCACCGGCGAGATGCATCCTGCGAAACCGGTCGGCATCATCCCCGAAAAAGTTTTCCATGTGCGGCCACGTAAGAAACTCCAGGCTCATCGAGTGGATCTCGCACGATTCGTACGTCGGGCACACGTAGTCGAAAAGCGGTTGCTCGCGGCTCAGGTACATCTGGTAGGCGTGACCCATCTCGTGCGTGAATACTTCAACGTCGCCCATCGTGCCGTTGAAATTTGCAAAGATGAATGGCAGGCCGTAACTGGGGAAGTCGGTGCAAAAGCCTCCTCCGCCTTTGCCGTCGCGAATTTTGAGATCCATCAGGTGTGAATCACACATCATACGGAAGAAGGAATCGATTTCTCCGCCCATGCCGGCAAACATTTCACGGGCACGGTCAAGCATCCAATCGTGATCGCCCCTGGGTTTTGGATTTCCGCGAGGATCATGCAGCGCCAGGTCCCAGTCGTACAGTTTGTCCAGGCCGAGGTCGGCAGCCTGCTCTTTGCGCAGTTCCCGCACCAGGGGCACAACGTGCTCACGGACGGCTGTGCGATAGCCTTCGACGTCTCGACGGTCGTAGTCAATCCTGCACATGCGCTGGTAGCCGAGGCCAACATAATTGTCAAAGTCCAGCTTTCTCGCCATCCCGGTTCGCAACCGGACAAGCGCATCAAAGATGCGGTCGAGCGCCTCGCTGTTGTCGTCAAACCACTGCCACGTGGCTTTACGAGCTTCATAACGCAATTCGCGATCCGGTTGCTGACTGAACTTTCCGATTTCCGAAATGTTATAGGTTTTTTTGCGCAGCGGAATCTTTGCGGATGCCGTCAACTCGATGTATTCCGCCTCGAGCTTGAGTTCGGCTACGACGTCTTTTTCGATTGCCGGATCATATGTTGTGACGTGTGCCTGCCAGAGTGACAGCGCAGTTTCGCCCAGGTTTGCGGCGATGTCCTCGCGTTTACTGCTGGACAGGATTTTGCGCTTAAAGCGCACGGAGAGGTCCATCAGCATTGGCGCCATCTCGTCGCAGTAGTCGCGGGCCTGCTTGTAGTCTTCGTTGGTCGTGTCCTGGTTGAAGCGCAGATGCACCAATGACTGCCAGGTATAGAGCCGGCGGAGATAGTCATCCCATCGACGGATGACTGCCACGCATGCATCGGTGTCCGTCGCGGCATTCAGCGCGGTTTCGAAATGCGTGTATTGTGCTGCCACGTCTTCATATGCGGGCGCGGGAGCATCAATGTCATGAAAGTCAACTGCAGTCATTGCAGCGACAATCGAGTTTTCTCGGAGTCATCAAACGTATCAGCGGGATTGAACCCCGAGCAAAGGTTTTCAAAACAATCTCATGAGACCCGGTGAAAGTACGAACGCCATATTGAATTACTGGAACTTGTGAAGCGGTACCGGGTCGTTCATCAAAATATTCTTGATTGAGGTCAGCGTGCTTTCCTTCGGGTCGAAGAAAGTTTTTACCATCAGATCAGTGACATCAACGTATTCGATATCCGGACGCTCGTAGACAATTGCCCACTTGGAAACAATCATATCGACCTTGGCCTCTTCCGCAACGCCAGGAATCATGCCTTTGACAGTCTCCAGAATGTCGCCGATCGGACGGGTGCTATGAGCCTGCGCGCGAATGGGTCCCATCAAGACTGAAAGTTGCTTGTCAAATTGTCTTGCCTTTTTTTCGTCGCCATCGGCTCTCGCTTTCTTGGCATCGACTCTGAGTTGTCTCATTTTGCTTTGGTACTCGTCCGACTGTCCGTGGGAGACTGCTAGCGCGCGAGAATCATATATGCCGACGCGGATTAGTGATCCCGAGCTTTTGTCCTGTGTCTGCTCGGATTGAGCTTCGCGAGGAGCGGGAATCACCCCTGCCGGAGTTTTCGTTTCCGGCTGTTTAGCATCAATGTTTCCTGCGGATTGATTTGTCACAGTGGTTTTCTGTGCACCCGGTTCAGCACAGGCCGTTTTGCAGATAGTCAATCCACCAAGAAAAACTATCAGGGCACATGTAGTTGCATATCGATTCATCATACCGTCGTCTTTCATGCGTTTTAGTAGATGCTCAACCGGCTTTCGCGCGAACCGTCGAGCTTAGTTCAGAGTAGTAAAATTAAGATTCTCCCGTAATTCTTGCGATCCTGTCCACATCAGTCAATGAAAAGATACCCGCTTCTTTTCGTACCTGCCGACGCTATAGATTCCCGATGGAGGTATCCCTCATCTGCAGAAATACAGCCATAGTAGCTCGATTCCATATTTGGGCCGAATGGCGAGCTTTCCAAGTCAGTTGAGTGGCAGGCTTTCTGGCCGATTGCCGGTATTTGACCATTATTTTGCGTTACCACCGCAGTGGCAGGGTAATTGATCCAGCGTCGAGTATTCAGAAATACCTCACATTGGAATGACCTATTCGTGTTACACGACACTAGCCCGCATATCTCACACTTTTCCTGCTACGACCGCAGATCCCCCCGCCAGGACGTGCCGAAACCTTGACTCGCCAATTTACAGTGTGTCTACACGGTTTCATCGGCGAGTCAATGTCTCGACACTTCCTAGCGGGAGCTCCACGGTCTCGCGACGAAAAAGTGCGAGATATGCGGGCTAGAAGCTCTATCCCAAAACCATGTGAGTGGTGCGGTGAGGGCACCGCGTCTCCATGTTTTTTCCGATAAAGGCAGATCTGGGGCCGGCGTGCCCCAACGCCGCAGAAGTTCTTGGGTAGCTTCTCGCAATTCGATTGCAGTGGAATTCTTTCAGGACGGATCAAGCGGCTGCACTGATTGCTCATTGTAGGTCACGTAGCGCTCTGCATGCGTCCACAACAGAAAAAAGTGCCTGAGAACCTGGCGGTAAGAAGAAGACTCTATTCCTTAACAGCAGGTGTGTATTCTAAGGAACATACATAGGCACGCGCTATCTTTAAAACCTGCTATCAGCAAAAATTCCGCCAACAGACAGTATAAATCCGACTCGTCATGTAGCCTTATTCACGATTTCTCTCGTGTTCGCTTGAAAGCTCTTAGAGATTTATTCGTTGTTGCCACTAGAAACATGCACTTGATATTTGTCTATTTGTTTTTCTTCTGCGCCTTCAGCGAGCTGATTTATTGGGGAATCTTGGGCGCCCCCAAACTTTTTTTGTTAAAAGTTTGAAAAGAATTTGCAAAGACACGAACAGTGGTCTAGCATTTTAAGTGTGGTTGGCCAGGGGCGATCGGGGTGGGACTATATAGATCGCCTTAGCAGGCACATTCTTACGGGGGAAACTACTCGTGCGTGGTTACGCAGACGCGTTCGATAAGCACCTGAATTGAAACTACCTGAAAAACAACGGGGGAGAACTATGCACTCATTCCGAAGCAAAGAACTGATAGTCTTGGCGCTTGCCGCTTTATTGGCTGCGGGCAATGTAATTGGTGGCATTACTACGACGACAAGTACCTCGACGTCGACCACGCTGACCACGACGACATCTTCCTCAACAACTTCTTCGTCAACCACGTTTTCTACAACAACGACGACAAGCTCGACGACGACATCAACGACCACGTCAACCAGCACAACCTCAACGACAACCAGCACGACGACAACCAGCACGACGACGTCCACGACGACAACCACAACCACGACAACAACGACCTCGACGTCTACAACGACGAGCACGACGAGCACGACGAGCACAACCGGACCGTACACGCCGGCGTGCGTGTGGTACCCGGTGGAAGCCTACGGTGGCACTCAGAGCGACACGGTGCCGGATGGCAGTGGCGAAGGCCAGGACGGTCTAGCCGATGGCGCGGTGTTCCCGCTTGGGACAAGTCCGGGTATTAACGGCAACTCGGCAACCTTCCCGGCCAGTGACATCTACATTGCAGGCGAAGTACCGCCTTCGGGACTGCGGTTCGCGAACCAGTCACTGGCGCTTGGCACCAACGACTACACGATCATGATGTGGGTGCGTGCAACCGACGCGTTCCATCCGGGCATTCCGGACGGACTGGTAGCCACGGCGACCTCAGGACTGTTCGATCTGTTCCTGAGTAAGAGCGGCAGGATTGAATACAATGTGAATCCTGACAGTGCCTCGATGAACTCGGTCAATGGCTGTGACATTCCGGTGGATTCGGAGTGGTACCACGTGGCAGTAGTCGTGAATCGTGACAATGACTTTACGGGCACGATTGAGGCCGAAGACTGCCTGAGCGTCTCGAAGGACGCGACGATGTACTCGGCGGACGCGGACGCGGGCAATGGCCAGGGCGAGTTCCTGTGGGCGGGACGTTCCAGCAACGGTGCGTTCAAGCGTAGTGCGCTGGCATTCGATGTGTCGGGCATTCCGGCCGGTGCGACGATCACCGGAGCGGTGCTGCGACTGCAGGTGGACCGCATGCCGAATGGTCAGCCTTCGCCGGTACCGGTGGATCTGCACCGACTGCAGAAGGACTGGGCGGAAGGTATCTTTGATGGTGCCAACCATCCGTTCTGCAACCCGTTCTGTGACCAGGGCGGTCGACCGGCTCAGGCCTCGACCAACGACCTGACCACGACGCACAACTTCTATCCGGACACGCTGTGGGATAACGCGGGCGGTGACTTCGCAGCTTCGAGCGCGACGGCCCAGGTACCGATACCCAACGCGACGGTGACATGGAGTTCGGCCCAGATGGTGCAGGACATCCAGGACTGGATTGACGGGACCGAAGGCAACTACGGTTGGCTGCTGGTGG
>Ga0315336_1004950_pt1 | contig 15097 bp, 10 predicted proteins | sample ASW5metaG_FD_204512 | JGI IMG/M metagenome (GOLD analysis project Ga0315336, IMG submission 204512) | Ammonia-oxidizing marine archaeal communities from Monterey Bay, California, United States - ASW #5 | ecosystem: Environmental > Aquatic > Marine > Intertidal zone | place: USA: California...
CCGCCGCGCCGACGTCGGCGCCATGGTCGCGCACCACCTGGCCGGGGCCTCCCCCATGCCGTACCTCGACGTCTCCGGAGGAGCGCAGTCTGGCCCCTACGGCGCCGATCTCGGCTACGTTGGCCACGAAGATCAGCTTCGCCGCCTGGTGGTCGACAACCTCTCGTACGGGGATCGGGATCGCCCCCGTCACCACCCCGACGCCGACCAGGAGGCCCTGATCCGGGCGTTCGTCGAGTCCCGGATACCCTCGGGCGACCGGGCGGCGCTGGGGCTCAACGCGCGGCGCATGGACTCCTTCGGCGTCGGCCTCGAGCGCAGCCATACTGTGGAGAGCTACGCGGCGTTCTTCGAGCAGGCGGAGGGCCGCGAGTTCGCCAGCCAGGCGGGAACGGCGGCGAAGTCCCTGGAGCAGGGGCTGGCCCGCGCCGCCTATCTCGAGGTCGAGACGGACTTCGACACCCACTCGTCCAACTGGAAGCAGGCGGAGGAGTACGAAGTCACCTTCGATGCCCTGCTGTCCCTCATGACAGAGCTCGAGACCCGAAGTGGAGCGTCCGGTGGCACCCTCCTCGACGAGACGGTGGTGATGGTCTGCAGCGAGATGGGCCGGACCCCGCAGCTCAATGACGGCGGCAAGGGGCACTGGCCCCACACCAGCTGCATGTTGGTGGGTGGGCCCATTCGGGGCGGCACAGTGGGGAGGACCGACAACGACCTCAAAGGGATTGCGATGGACGCCAGCACCGGCCTCGACAACGCCCAGGGCATCGAGCTCGCGGCGGAGAACGTGCTCGCTGGCATCCTCGATACAGTCGGAGTGGATCCTTCCCTCGAGTTGCCGAATGTGACGCCGCTAACCGCGTTTCAGAGGTGAGGAAACATCGCGGCGGCGACGGCAAGCCAGTGCCGCGGCGATGAGCCAGCCGCCCATCCAGCCACCGGGATCGATCGTCTGACATCCGCAGATCGACCCGATCAGGCCCTTCTTCTCCTCTTCGAGACCGGGCTCGCCCTCGGGGTCGGGACCGAAGGGTGTCGGCTGGCCCGGATCGGTGCCGCTGGGCTGGTCACAGAGATCCGGCGTGCCGTTGCCGTCCACATCGACGCGGTCGTCGCCACCCGGACAGACATCGCAGTGATCCGGCATGGTGTCGCCGTCGGCATCGATCCGATCGTCTCCACCGGGACAGACGTCGCAGCCGTCGGGGCTCACGTCTCCATCGGCGTCGATGTCATCCGGGAATCCCGGGCATAGATCGCAGCCATCTGGCGTGCCGTCGGCGTCTTCGTCCACCGCATCGGAGGCGTCGGGACACACGTCGCACAGGTCTCCCCAGCCGTCTCCATCTTCGTCGGTCTGGTTGATGTTGAAGATCGATGGGCAGTTGTCGCAGCTGTCCGGCGTCTGATCGGAGTCGGTGTCCAGCGGGTCGTAGAGGCTGTCGTCGCAGTCGACCCCTCCGCAGGCCACGTCCTCGAAGCCGTCGCCGTCGTCATCGCAGCAGAAAGACTCGTCGAAGCACATGGAATCGGCGCAGTCGACGAGCCCATTGAAGTTGTCGTCGACGCCGTTGTCGCAGGTCTCGTCGATGTTGCACACGGGCGACGCGGTGCAGTCGGGATCGGCACAGTCGATCCACCCGTCGCCGTCGTCGTCGATGGCATTCGTGCAGTCCTCGACGTTGCAGAGCGGCTCGGCTGCGCACTCGGGATCGGCGCAGTCCATGAGACCATCGATGTCGTCATCGATCCCGTTGAAACAGTTCTCCACCGCGCATATCGGCTGACCGACGCAGGCGGGGTCGGCGCAATCGGCGAGGCCGTCGTAGTCGTCGTCGAGTCCGTTGTCGCACACCTCGGCGGCCGCGCAGCCCGGCTCGGTCTGGTCCGCGTCGAGGGTGTAGTGGCCCTCTGCCGGACCACAGGAGTCGTTGAGCAACGGCGAGATGTGACCGAACGCCTCGACGACCACCTGCACCGTCTGGCCGGCGACGCAGTTGGCCTGGACCACCTCGTCCGCGAGACCGGCATTGGAGGACCCCGCGTGACACGATCCCGAAGGATCACAGTCGGAGATCACGAACAGATCCAGATCGCAATCGAGGCCGGATAAGGTGACCTGCATGTTTCCGGTCGCTGGACAGACCAGGTCCCAGGTGTGGTCGGGACCGGGCTGAGTGATGACGACGCCGGGCTGGATGCAACCGTAGAAGTCGAGCTCGTTGGGGTTCGCGTCGAACACCTGGCCCTGAACCTGCGGACCACAGGTGAGATTGCCCCGGACATTGACCCCGACGCAGCTGGCGTGGGCCTCACCTGTGGACAACAAAAGGCCGGCGAAAATCAGTGCGCTCACGATCGCTCCAGGGTTGCCATTTCCTAGTGCGGCGGCCATCGATCCCCGGGAATCGGACACATGCTGAGGCATCCTGAGTCACGTTGTCTCAGTTCTGTTATGCCTCTCCATTCGGAGGGAAGCATGGCTGAAGAAAAGACGTATCTGGAGCTGTCTCAAGCGGGCGGCGGATCGCACAAGTTCTACGAGGTGATCGTCAATGGTGCCGACGTGACGATTCGCTATGGGCGGATCGGTGACGACGGGCAAAGCAAGACCAAGACCTACGCCTCCGCCGAAGCGGCTCAGAAGGACGCGGCCAAGAAGATCCGGTCGAAGACCAAGAAGGGCTACGCCGAGGCGGTCATGGGCGTGCGGAAGAAGCGGGCGGTCACCAGCCGAACCGCCATGTTCCAGTCTCAGGGCGCGGCGCCGAAACCCAAGAAGAACAACAAGTCCCCGCTGCTGTGGAAGTTCCACACCAAGGCGAGCGCGCTCGGCATCTTCATCGACTCCGAGCGGTGCTGGATCGGCAACCAGAACGGCGAGATCTTCGCCCTCGACAACAACCAGCAAGTCGTGGCCCGCTTCAAGCTCCCCGACGGCGTCAAGGCCATCGTCGCCGACGACGACTTCCTGTACGCGGGGTGCGACGACGGGTCCGTCTACGACCTGAACGGCAAGGTCCCGTGGGCCGCCTACGAGATCTCCGAGGACATCGACATCTACTGGATCGACATCAAGGACGGCATCCTCGCCATCTCCGACGCCGACGGCCAGGTGGTCATCGTCAACCACGAGGACGAGTCCCAGTGGGCGAAGAAGAGCCGCGGAGACAAGGGCTGGATGGTCCGCTGTGACGAGATCGGCGTCTACCACGGCCACAGCAGGGGCGTGACCATGTACGACTGGGAGGACGGCTCCGAGATCTGGTCCCAGCCCACCGACGGCTGGGTCGGGTTCGGGTGGCAGGAGGAGTCCATCGTCTTCGCCAGCACCGCCAACGGCAAGGTGCACCGCTTCAGCAAGCAGGGCGGCGACGAGATCGTCTACAAGTGTGACGCCTTCCTGTGCTCCTGTGCCGCGGCCGAGGACGGAAAGTACGTGTTCGCCGGGGACACCTACGGCTACCTGTACTGCTTCAACGAGGCGGGAGAGCGCCTGTGGAAGCTGAACAGTGGCTGTGGAGTGGCCCAGTCCATGCAGTACGTCGACGGCCGCCTCTACATCGTCACCAACCAAGGATACCTGGGTTGCGTGGATGTCAGCGACGAGGCCATCGAGAACGCCCGAGCCGGCAAGGTGCCGAAGGCGTCGAACATCTCCGCGCCGGCGGTGGCGGCTCCGGCAGCGTCCGCGGCGGTAGAGACCACGTCGGACGCCAGTGGTGGCGTGGTGGTGGCCTGCTACAAGGACGGATCGAAGCTCCGGGTGCGGGTGGTTTCCGAGGGCTACAATCCAGATTGGAACTGCCAGTTCCCGAAGAATCTCCGCGAAGAGGGCGCCCGATTTGTCGTCGATGAGATCCGCGAGTCATCGGGCGGCTACTACCGGGCCTATGGAGACATTCGCAAGCTCACCGACTGATCCGCACGTGGGGGTCGAAGTTCGCCGCGCACTCCGAGTCTTCTGAGAAGTCGCGAAGGGAGATGGCATCCCCGGGCAGCTCGCCCTCGTCGATGAGGCGCTGGGTGACCTCCTGGACGCAGCGTCGGTATTCGCCGTGATTCGCCCACTCCGAGACATACGGACCGTCGCACGGACAGATGGCATCGACGATGGCAACAGGATCGCACTGCCGGCCGACGTAGGACTCCACCAACGCGTTGGGATCGAGCAGGTCGACCACCGGCGGAATGGCGGTGAGCTTCACCTCGTCGAGCGTTCCATCCATGTACTCACCGCCGGCGACGGTGCCATAGGCATCAATGGGACCTGCCGTCGGGTGGATCGCCGTTCCCTGGTAGCTCAGCCCCAGCCCGGTCACCGGCGTATAGGTGGTGGTGACCGACTGTCCGTTGGCCTCAACCGTCAGGTTTCGACCATCCCATTCGACGGCCACCGCGGTCCAGACGCCCAGGGGAACGGAGCCCGGAGCCGTCTGGAGATGGGTCCACGGCCCACCACACGGGTCGTCATTGCCGATGAGTCCGCTGACCGACCCGTCCGGCTGCACCATGAGCCAGTAGACGCTGCGGCCGACCGGGGTGTCGTGACCGGGCAGGATGTACTCGGGTGCCATGTCCTCGGGCTCGGTGTTCACCCAGTGGAAGGTGGTGTTGTGGAACACGTGGATGTTCGACGACGGGTAGCTCTCGAGGCGGATCATCGCGTCGATGCGACCCGTCGCCGGAAACAGCGAGGCGTCGTAGGGCACCGTGACGCCGCCGGGGATGTTGGAGAACGGATTGTCGGCATGCAGGTGGTCGTTGTCGGGATGCCAGCCGCGGAGGGCACCGCTACCGGACCAGGCGTCGTCGGTGAGCTCGAGGCGACCCTGAGTGACGCAGGCGTGGTTGCCGAACCCGCTGGTGTCGACGACCTCCCGCGGGAAGGCCGAACAGCCGGGACCGAAGCCCTCCTGATCGAATTTGTACTCAGCCACGACCTGCGCAGACGCAGCGGCCGGCAGGGCCAAGGAGAGGAGAATGGCGCTCAGAAAACGGCGCGAAGGTGACGTGTGCAAGGTCATGGCAACTCCCTTTGAAGGTGGCCCGGCCTATCCATCCGAGAACCCAAAAATCGAGCGTTGAAACACACTGGGGCAGCCTGAGACAGGTTGTCTCAGCTGGGACGGCTGCTACTCGGCGAAGTCGCTCTCATCGAGGCCGAGCCTGACGAAGATCTGCTCCCGCCGTGCCTTTGACGCAGTACCAAAGAGCCAGCCGGTGCCGAACCAGAGCATCAAATTAAACGACAGCCAGCACACCGACACGCCCATGGACAGCACGGCGCCGAGGGCCTCCATGCCGGCACCCGCGGTCACCAGTGTCACCAGGCCCATGCAACTCATCACCACGCTGAACATCGTCGACACGCCCATCAGAAGGGCGAAGGTCCTCACATAGGTCGCAAACGCCGCCTTGATGGAAAACGGAAGATCGACGCCGCGGTATCCGTCTTCATCCTCTCCAGTGACGAAGATCGTGCCAATGGGGATCAGCGGGATCCAGAAGATGTGGATGAAGCGCGTGCTGACCACGCCGAGGCCGTCGATGGCGTCGTAGCTGCCGTACATCCGCGTGCCGTAGATGATCATGGTTCTCCCCTCGCCGTACTCCACTAGCCTCGCGAATCGCTTGTCAGCCCAGAATTTGAGACAATCCATCGTGGAGGCCCGATGAAAAAGAAACTCATGATCGCTGCGGGCGCGGTATTCGCGCTGATCGGCGTACTCTTGGCTTCGGTCCTGGGGTTCGTCTTGTTGACGTGGGAAAAGTCCTACGAGGACGTGCCCTACCCCACGCTCACCGCGAGCACCGACCCGGCCGTGATCGCCCACGGCGAGTACCTGGTGAAGGGCCCGGCCCACTGTTCCAACTGCCACGTCGGCCACCTCGACGATGTGATGCGCGCCGACGCCGGCGAAGACCTGCCCATGCAGGGAGGCGCGGCGTTCGAAATGGGACCGCTCGGGTCGCTATGGACACGAAACCTCACGTCCGACAAGGAGACGGGTCTAGGCCGTTTCAGTGATGCAGAGCTGTTCCGGATGATGCGGCACAACGTGCGACCCAATCACAAGGCCAGCCTGGGCCCGATGATGCCGTTCCAGAAGATGGCTGACGACGACTTGATCGCCGTGGTGTCCTACCTGCGGACCCTGGATCCGGTGAAGAACGAGATCCCCGAACCCCAGTGGGGCATGCTCGCCAAGGTTCTCTTTGCCTTCGGGCCACCCGCACCCTTCGCACCCGTGGTCGGACACGAGTGGCCCGCCAAGGCGCCGGCCAAGGGGCGCAGCGTAGAACGCGGCGAATACCTGGCTAACAACGTGGCGAACTGTGTGGCGTGCCACACGCCCATGGACCCGATGACCATGGAGGCCACCGGGCCGATCTTCTCCGGAACCGATATCGCCGAGCCCTCCCCCTTCGCCGAGGGAAAGGCCTTTCGCGGCCCCAACCTGACCTCCCACGAGACGGGCATCCTCAAGAACTACAAGTCACCCAAGGCCTGGGTGGTCCGGTTCCGGTCCGGGCGGGCGATCCCGGGCTCGTTCATGCACTGGGGCCCGTTCTCGCGGATGACCGAGGACGACCTGGTGTCGATCTACATGTACCTGCAGACCGTGCCTCCGGCAGACCACGAGGTCGGGCCGATCGTCGAGACCCTTTAGGGCGTTACAGGGGCGCGATGAGCAACTCCGACCTGATCCTGACCTCTACGGTGAACGGCGTCACGACGCTGCGAATGAACAACCCGCGTCGGCTCAACGGCTGGACAGCGGACATGATGGAGGTCCTGCACGCCCGCCTGGACGAGGCCGCGGCCGACCCAGAGACCCGGGCCGTCATCCTCACCGGCACCGACCCCTACTACTGCGCGGGGGTAAACCTCGGCGGCACCATGCGCATGGCCCACCCGCGCAAGCTGCACACGATGATCGTCGAGCACAATCAGGCGCTCTTCGACGCCTTCATCAACTTCGACAAGCCTCTCCTCATCGCAGCCAACGGGCCGGGAATCGGGGCCTGCGTGACCTCAGCGACCCTGTGCGACGGCATCATCGCCTCGGAGAAAGCGACCTTCTCCACTCCGTTTTCATCCCTCGGCGTCGCGGCCGAGGGGTGCTCGACGATCCACTTCGAGCGCATCATGGGCAAAGCGGCCGCCGAGCGCATGCTCGGACCGGAGGGCTGGAAACCGACCGCGGCCGAGGCCCACGAGACGGGAATGGTCGAGTGGCTGGTCGAGCACGAGACCCTGCTGGCCGAGGCTCAGAAGATCGCCGAGGGCTGGGTGGACGAGGGCAGAAAACGGACCTTCCGAGGCGGATCCACACGAGAAGAGCTCCTGGCCGTGAACGCCGAAGAGTCGATTCGGGTCGCCGATTCGTTCCTGGATCGGCCGTTCCTCAAGGGGCAGTTCAAGTTCCTGTGGAAGAAGAAGAAGCGCGCGCCATCCCTGACCTTCATGATGCTCTGGCTCTCGCACCCCGTGTGGTCTCGCCTGCGCTAACCCTCGATCTGGCCACGAAGGCGGGCGAGCAGCCCCCACTCCAGCGACCCCGGCCCACCCCCGAGGGTGGAGACCAGCGCCTCGGCCTCCGCGAGGACTGCACGCGCGGTGGACATCGAACCCGCAAGGACCTCGACCTCCGCCCTCCTGCACAGGATCTTGGCCCGTTCCAGTGGATCCTCCAGGTCTTCGGTCAAGGCCATCGCGCGGTCCCCGTGGCTTCGTGCCGTCGCCAGATCGCCCTCCAACGCGAGCACCACCGCAAGAGGCGCGAGCATCGCCGCGACGGGCAAGGCGTCGTCGTCACCCAGAAGACCCAGTGCCTCGTTCAGGAGGGGGCTCGCCTGCTCCGGCTTGCCGTTGTCCAGCAACATCTCGGCGAGATTGCCCAGTGCGAACGCGACGTAGCGGTCGTACCCGCGGCGACGCAGGGCATCGATGGCACGCAGGTAGAGGTCTCGCGCGGTGTCGATCTCGCCGAGGTCCTCGTGGATCAACGCCATGTTGTTCAGCATTCGACCGGCGGGTAGACCGCCTCGGGTCCGACTCTCCAAGCTGAGCTGATAGTTGATAAGCGCCCCGCCGAGATCGCCCCGATCGCGCTGGATGTCGGCGAAGATGGCCCGGTTGGCCGCCTCGAGGATCCCGTCGCCGAGCGCCACTGCGGCATCGAGACCCACCTGCCCTGTGGCCAGTGCGGAGTCTCGGTCCCCGCGGTGGAGCTCACACAGGGCGATGCTGCCGAGGAGCCCGGCGGCCCGACGGCGATCACCGGCGGCCTCCGCCAACTCCAGCGCGCGTCGAAAGCAGACTTCACCCGTCGCCGCGTCGCTACGCTCGTGATGCCAATGCCCGAGCGCATCCAGGATCCGGGCTCCGAGATCGGCGTGGCGAGCAGTGTCGGCAACGGTACTGGCCTCCTCGAAGTGGGCGCGGGCGCGGACGCGGTCCCCTTCCATCTGAAAGGCCTCACCCAGCGCGCACAGCGACAGCGCTTCGAGCCGCGTGTCTCCAAGCTCACGTCCCAATCCAAGCGCCTCGGTGAGCGCCTCGATGGGCTGGGCATCATCGCTTCCACGCTGCGCAGCGCTGGCGGCGGCATACAGCAACCAGGCGCGGCTGCGCGGCGACAGCGCCATTCCCAACGCCCGCTCGACGAGCCTGGACGACGACGCGACCGGCCCGTTTCGCCGGAGGATCTCGAGCAGGGCCAGGAGGCCCGACGCCGCCATCTCCCCCCGATTGTGGTCGAGTGCCCATTCGACGGCATCGAGAAGATTGATGCGCTCGTCGAGGAGGAGCCGGGTCGCCCGGACCGCGCCCTCTCCGACCAGACTCGACATCGCCTCAGGCCGTCCCAGCCCCGCGAACCAGTGCGCGTGCCGCTCCGGCGCATCTGGAGCGAGCGGCTGGTGCTCCAGGGCGTATTCACGAACCGATTCATACAGCGCCAGGCGCAGATCTCGGCCACCGGAAGGCACGGTGTGAAGCAGACTCTTGTCCCGCAGAGAGAGCACGACATCGAGGGTCAGCAGCTCGCCCGTGGGCGCCGACACCACCGCTTCGGCGGCATCGACCGTGAATCCGCCGCGGAACACCGACAGATGGACCAGCGCCGACTGCTCCTCGGGCGTCAGCAGCTCCCACGACCAGGCGATGGCCTGATGCAGAGTCGTCGACATCCCGCGCAGCAGGCGGAACCGCTCCGTGAGACGGTCGCGGATCTGCGCCACACCCAGAACCGTCGTGCGCGCCGCCGCCAGCTCGATAGCGAGGGGCAACCCGTCGAGTCGGGTGACCAGGTCCTCGAGCGATCCATCTGAAGGGGGCTGGAATGTCGAGCGGGCCAGACGCGCGCGGTCGACGAACAGTGCCACCGCCGCCGCGCGCTTCAGCGGGCCCACATCGACCACGAACTCTCCCCGGATCCGCAGTCGCTCCCTGGAGGTCACCAACATGAGCGCCTCGGGAGCGGCCTCGAACCAGCCGACCAACAAGTGTGCAGCCACGGATGCCACCTGCTCGAAGTTGTCAAAGAGGACGACGAGACGCCCTCGACTCGAGAGCGCACCCCCGATTCGCTCGGTCGCAGCGACAATATCGGTCCGCGACGACAAAGCCAAGCCCAGGCCCGCAGCCACTGCATGCAGGACGTCCGACACCGTGCGCGTGCCGGTCAAGTCGCAAAAGCAGGCGCCACCCTCGAGGGAGGCCCACAGTGCAAACTCCTTTGCAATCCTTGTCTTTCCCGCTCCAGGGGGTCCGACCAGTGACAGGATTCGATGGCCGTCCTGGTACAGCGCACGCAAGTCCTGGCGGACCGTCTGACGACCGAAGAAGGCGTTGGTTTCCACCGAAATGGGGGGCAACTCCGGTATCGAGAGCTCCGGCAGCACTTCGGCGGCCGGCGCAAACCGATAGCCGACGGCCTGAATGGTGATGATGTGGGTCGGATCGCTCGGATTGGGTTCGATCTTCAGGCGCAGCCTGCCGACCGTGGAGTCCACGGCGCGGGTGACGACGGGGGTCGAAAATCCCCACAGGTCGGCGAGGAGCTGCCCCCTGGTGACCGTCTGTTCCGGCCTTTCAGCGAGGTATTTGAGGACCTCGGCCTCACGAGCCGTCAGGCGCGTCACCTCGCCATCGCGGGTGACCCGGCACAGGGAAAGGTCTACGGTGCAGTTGCTCAGACGGAGATCGCGCAAGATGCGATCCTATCAAGAAAGTGTGGAACCCAACCCCTCATCGGATGTCCCTCCTCACACATCCCCGAGAGGTAGACCCATGACGCGCATTCTCCCCGCACTCGCCGCAATGATGTTCCTCGCCAGCCCGAGCCTGGCCCAACAAGAGTCGAAGCGAGCGGTCAAGTACAAGGAGCGGACCGAGATCATCTTCGACGGTGTCGACGTCCAGGGAGAGCTCGTCAAGCCCCAGGGCAAGCTCATCATGCAACCGCGCAGAGAGAGCTTCAATCCTCTCATTCGCCTGCGCGAGGACTTCGACAACGAGATGAAGAACTCCGTCGACGAGGTCAAGTAGCCCTCACCGACGGGACCACTCCAGATCCACCTCGAGTCCGTTCGACCTCGCCCACACACCGATCACGCGAAGCTCATCCGCCGAACAGGACCGATTGGTCTTGCGCCGCGCTTGCACGACGCGACCCGAACCGAGGGCGACCTCCACCGTGGCGAGGCGATGGCCGCGAAAGCACAGGGACCACAGCGAGACCTTCCGGTCCTCAACGAGGGCCTTGTAGGTCCAGACGCAGTTGCTCATCGCATCGCCTTCGTCGTGCAAAGCACCCGGAGTGAGGATCTCCTCGATCGTCCACGGACCGCTGTCGTACCCCCACAGTCCGGAGGTCGGGAAGGCGTCGCCATCGCGGCGCAGTTCTCGCAGTGCGCACCGGTCCATCTCGTCCAGCACGGACGAGGGGGTGCGGCCGCGAAGAATGTTGGCGCCCCCGTTCTCGCGCGCGCGCAGCTCGGCGAACGCCAACAGCACGTCGAGTCGCCGATCGTCGAGATCCCACGACGCACGTCTCCGGCAGAGCCAGGAGATCACGTCATCCCAGAACGGCTCGCCCGTCACACCATCCACCGCATGCAGACGACCCAGCCGAGTTTGGCCGAGCTTCACCGCAAGCTCCGACGGGCCACCGTGGGCGGCCACCTGAGCCATGCGAAGCGCAACAACCGGCGCCAACTCCGACTTCGCGCACAGGAAGAGGTGACACATGCGGCGGGTCAGGGGTGTCGGCAGTGCAGTCGTGCCGACCAGGGATCGCAGGGAGCGGCCTCGGCCTACGTGGGCGAGGATCTTGACGGCCCACTCGTCCTCCACCGGAACGCGGGCGAGCTGTACGGGACGGATCTCGAACGCCTGGAAGAGGAACCGCGGAACCGGGAACTTCTCCAGTAAGTAGGCCGCGAACCGGCGACGTCGGCCGCGGGTGTCGGCCCACGCTGTGATCCAGTCCTCCGGCTTCCGCACCCAGGGCTGCCGCGCGAGGAGAACCAGCCAGGGAAGTTGGTTGGGCCGGGTCAGTGACGGCGATTCCGGGTGTAGCGCGCGCACGAGTCTGACGACCCGATTGGAAGTCTTCGCAGCGACGCCCGCGAGCTTGAGCAGCTCTCGATGAGAGCGGAGCACATCGGGCAAATCGGACCGACGAGCGCGGCGGGCGACCGTCTGACGCAGGGCCTGCTCGACGGCCGCACGGGTGCGCTCCCGGTCGGCTGTGGCGCGGATACGGGCATCCCTACGGGCGGATTGGCGCGCCTCGGCACGGAGGCGCAGCTCCTTGTGGAGCTTCTGGCGGTTGCGGCGTGGCATGGCTGACGAGACGTCGGTCGGTCAGCGATGCCCTCCCAAGGGGAGCGCGCGCCGGGACCGGTTGCGAGGTGCGGGCATACAGCCCCCATCAAGAGGTTCACCAAGGGCTTAGGCGGGCGGCCCCTTCGCTGCAAGATCTCGCCGCTGCGTTAGTCGGCCCACGGCGGAGGCTGAGATGTTGTTCCTGTTGCTCAGTCAGCTCGCGGCGGCGGAGTCACTGCCGGGGCTGACCCTCGACTTCACGACAAACGAGGCGGGCGAGTGGGTGCTGCCCGAAGACCTGCCCGAACCCCTGGCGTCAGCCGGAGCCAAAGCTGGTTGGAGGCTGTCTTCCGTCGATGGATTGGTGTTCGAGGACCCGCTGACGATACGGCGCGAGGTCGCCAAGGGACCCGCCCGGGAGGTCCGGCTGCACTTCGACACCGGGGGCGCCGAGACGATCCTGGTGACCTGGAGGGTGCCGCTGGTCCAGGCCGAGTTCGTCGAGACGCTGGCGTGGCCCACCGATTTCTCTGGAGTGGAGGCGGGCTGGGTGCGAGATGCATCGGGATTTCCCGGACTGCTCGACGAAGGCAGCGCTGTCTACCCGATCGACCCCCAGGCCGGCACGCTCACCTCCGGAGGGTCGGGAGATTTGGAGCTGCTCCTCTCCGAGGTCTTCTGGACCCTGTCGTCGTCGACGTGGAGCGTGTTCACGGACGAAGCGGTGACCTGGGGAACGGCGGAACAAGCCCGGGAGACATTGGACGGCGCGGCCCGGGTCTCGCGCTGGAAAGACGAGATCGGCGACCATCTCCTGGTGCCCTCGGACGCGGGAATCGATGTCTACGCCGTTCACTTCCCACGGGGAACGCCCACTCTGCCGTCCTGCAATGCCAACGTCCCCGAGACCTGCCTGACCTCTGGACGACAGATCATCGCCCAGCTGTCCGACCGACCGGGCGCCCTGGATGAGGCGAATCTCCAGCTCGGCATCGCCTGTAGCCAAGGCGTCTACGGAGCTTGTTTCGAAACCGTCGCCCTCGCCGAAGAAGCCCTCGCCCCCCACGCCCGTGCGTGCATCGACGACCGCGACCTGCCCGCGTGCAACCGCGTGGCCGAGTCCAGGCTGGAGCTGCAGTCAGAGGATCCGACCGACGAACTGGTCGGCATGCTCGAGTACGCCTGCAACCTGGAGGGATCGGGAAGCCTCGGACAGCGCCTGCGGCGGCTCGAAGACGTGGGCGCCGGATGCATGATGTTGTCGGGGGTCTACGACACCCTCGACGTCGCCGGACAGGCCCTGCTCGCCCTCGATCAGGCCTGTGTGCTCGGTCGCGCCGAAGCCTGTGAGCAGGCCGCCGAGCGACGCCACGCCGCCTTCGCCGCCCGCACCGTTCGCGAGTGCGAGAGCGAAGATCTGGCCATCGCGCCGTCGTGTGTCGAGCTCGGAAGACTGCTCCAGGAGGCGCCGATCGAGACGGCGACGTTGGACGAGTTCGGCGCTTTCCTCCGCGGCTGTTCGCTGGGGTCGGCCGAGGGTTGTCTGTCGCTCGGAGACTACGTCGACCGCTGGGGTATCGACAACGAGCGCGTGGTGAAGGCCGAAAACGAGCTCGGTGCCTCGTGTGCCGACAGCGAGCTGCGGGCCTGCCTCGGCGCCGGTCACCTCCTGGTTCGGCACGATCCCCGCAGCGCCGCCTACGGAGAGGCCTTGGAGCTCTTCGACAAGGCCTGCGAAGGCGGGCTCGCACCCGGCTGCATCGCCGGCGCCCGGCAGCGGCGGATCAAGGCGGCCAAGTCGGTCGAAGCGCCAGACCAGGCCACCATGTGGGGCAGCGCCTGTACCCTCCACGATCCCGACGGATGCGCGGGTCTGGGCGAGCGGCATGTGCGCAGCAAGGAGACGTGGCCGAACGCATTCGACGCCTGGAGCCAGGCCTGCATGCTCGGAGAGGCCCACTCCTGCAGCGAGCTCGGACAGCTGGTGGTCCGCAGCCACGAACCGGCCTGGACCGACGAGCAGCCACGCGATGTCTACCTCGCCCGCGGCTGCGACAACGGAGATCCGGAGGGCTGTTTCTGGCTCGCCGACGACCAGATGGAGCCCAGGGAGCAGCCTTCCGAGGCGACCTACCTGCTCCTCGAGAAGTCTTGCAAGGGCGACTATGGAGACGGTTGCGCGTCCCTGGCCGACGTGCATCTCGACCGAAAGACGAGCTTCGACGATGAGATCGCGGCGAGACATCTCGACTCGGCCTGCGCAAATGGCCACTACGACAGCTGCCGCATCCTCGGTACCATGTACCTGCGTGGCAAAGGTGTCGAGCGAGACCGGCGGCGGGCCAACGAGCTGTTGGAGCGGTTCCGCGTCAACGCCCGGCGCAAACACATCCGCGCCGGAGTCAGCCTCGGCATGGTCAACGTCGCCGGAGCGGAACTCGAGCTGGTCGCACCGATTCCGGTCGGTCCCGCGGTGTCGATCGTCGGCCAATACACCTACCTGCCGAAGATGGGCAGCGTGCTCGTGCTCCTCGAGGGCGACTCGGCGCCAAAGACCCCTCCCGATTTGACGGTGCTGGGCGCCTCGGCACGGATCTACCCGAACACCCAGGCGCGAGGGCCTTATGGCTCGGTCGGCGTCAACGACATCACGGCCAGCGGGGGCAGCGTGAAGCGAGAGCGCAACCGCTTCGGGTGGAGTGCCAGGGTGGGTATGCGAACCGACACCAAGGGGCTGTACACCGGCATGGAGATCGGGCTCGGGCAGTACGGGCTGGTGCGGCTCAAGGACTTCGACGAGGACGAGAACGGAATCATCCCGTTGGTGGTGCCGACCTTCGCCTTCTCGATCGGCTTGGCCTTCCTCTAGCGCAGAAATTGCCCATACATATGGGCAAACGATGACTTTGGAACTTTCTTTGGACCGGTTTCGCGGAGTCCCCTGGCTTATCGGGTTGGTGCATCCACGCCGTGATGCACCAACCCGATAAGCCACCAGATCCAGCCGCAGCGGTCAACGCTTCGGTCCCAGCGAGCCGCTAGCGCTTCTTGCCCTTCTTGCCCTTCTTCGTCGGCTCGGGCTCCGGCTCCGGCTCGGGGATCACCGCCGGCTGGAGCTCGCTCGTCTCGGGACCGGTGACCACCAGCCACAGCCCGCCCTGATGCGCCACGTACGCGGCCTCGAAGTCGTCGATCACCGCCGCGAGCAGGTGCTCCAGGTCCGAGCGCGTCGCCGGGTCGACGAAGGCGTCGAGG
>Ga0315336_1004951_pt1 | contig 15095 bp, 14 predicted proteins | sample ASW5metaG_FD_204512 | JGI IMG/M metagenome (GOLD analysis project Ga0315336, IMG submission 204512) | Ammonia-oxidizing marine archaeal communities from Monterey Bay, California, United States - ASW #5 | ecosystem: Environmental > Aquatic > Marine > Intertidal zone | place: USA: California...
CGTTTTGGACCGTCTGCACTAATAGAGGATGAATTGATCGTATCGGTGCCACTTGCTCCGGTGCATTTTTCGGAAGATAGGTGTGGAAATTTAATACAACATCTGAAGGGTTCTGCGGATTGCGCAACTATCCGACCCTAGATTTTATTTTTCACAGAGAATAATTAGGAGTAATTAGGTAATGGCTGTTCAAAAAAGGCGTAAGACATCTTCTAGGAGAGATATGCGCCGCTCGCATGATTCGCTTAAGCGCCCGACTTTGTCAGAAGACTCGACTACAGGCAATACTCATCTTCGTCACCATGTATCTGCTGATGGCTATTATCGGGGGGGAAAAGTTTTTGATATCCCAGATCAGGATCAGGATCAGGATCAGGAGAAGCAGGGCTAAGGCGCTGGCCTCTTAAGCCATGGGATATGCCATCCGGGTTTCCCCTAACCAAAATTATCTCAATGAACCACAAAGCCACAATTGCCTTGGACGTTATGGGTGGTGACCTAGGCCCAAAGGCCGTGATTCCAGCTGCTAGGGCCATCCTGGAGAAAGATGACTCGGTCAACCTTGTATTAGTCGGTTTGCCGGATATTCTTGAAAGTGCGCGTCACCAAGCTGGCGATGAAGCCGGGGACAGGCTGAGTTTTCGGGTAGCTGAGGAGGTGGTCGAGATGGACGAGCATCCTGCGGAGGCTTTAAGGAAGAAAAAAAATTCTTCCCTTCGGGTGTCCTTGGAGTTAGTTAAGGATGGTCTCGCAGATGCCTGTGTAAGCTCTGGTAATACGGGAGCACTGATGGCAACCGCGAGGCATGTGCTCAAAACATTGCCGGGGATCGACCGCCCAGCAATTATATCTGCGGTGCCAGGATTACAGGGCCCCATTTTCATGCTGGATCTTGGTGCGAATGTAGGGTGTACTCCGCAACAGTTATTTCAGTTTGCCCTCATGGGATCAGTGGTAGCGGGATATATGCTTGATATAGAGCAACCCCGCGTTGGCTTGCTGAATATCGGCGAGGAAGATATTAAAGGACCTACAATAATCAGAGAAGCGGGCGCCCTATTATCTGCGAGCAGCCTTAATTATGTGGGGTTCGTAGAGGGCAATGACGTTTTTTGCGGCAAGGCTGATGTCGTGGTCACTGATGGCTTTGTGGGCAATGTTGCAATCAAGACCATGGAGGGGATCGCAAGCGTATTTGAAACTTTCTTACGGGAGGAATTTCGGAAGAACGTGGTGCGGAAGTTAGAGGGAATTTTTGCGCACAATGCACTCGGGGCCATTCGCGCGAGACTTGATACAAGGCGATACAATGGAGCAAGTCTCGTTGGGTTAACCGGCGTAGTGATTGCAAGTCACGGGGGTGCAGATAAGTTTGCATTTGAAACAGCCGTCAATACAGCAATTGTGGAGGCGCGCAAAGGTGTGCCGGGACAAATAGGAAAGTTGATCGAGGGCATGATCTAAGTATGTACTCCCGCATAACTGGTACAGGGAAGTATCTTCCTGATCGAGTTTTGAGTAATCTCGATTTGGAAAAGACATTAGATACTTCAGATGAGTGGATTAGATCTCGCACGGGCATAGAAAAACGCCATATAGCAGCAGAAAATCAGGCTACTAGCGATCTGGCCTATGAGGCAGCGCGTATAGCAATCGATGATGCTGGTTTGTCCCCTCATGACATCGATTTAATTCTTATTGGTACTGCAACTCCTGATTTGATTTTTCCTAATGTGGCTTGTCTCGTTCAGAAAAAACTAGGTATTAAGGGTGCGGCTGCTTTTTCCCTAGAGGCTGCTTGCTCGGGTTTTGTGTATGCCCTAACCGTTGCCGATCAATTTATTCGAAGCGGACAAGCGAGTCACGCTCTTGTTATAGGAGCGGAGTGCATGTCTCGTATAGTTGATTGGACTGACCGGGAAACGTGTGTACTTTTTGGCGATGGTGCAGGAGCAGTAGTTTTAGAGGGAGGAGATGAGCCGGGCATTATCGGCTCAAAGCTTGCTGCAGACGGTAGTCGTTGCGATCTGTTACGCGCATCGACAGGGATTACAGATACTGAAAACAAAGGCGAGTCTCCAATTATTCAGATGAAGGGCAATGAGGTATTCAAGCTTGCAGTCAAGACCTTGGGGAGTATTGTAGATGAGATACTTGAGGAGAATCAGTTGACGAAAGATGCAATCGATTGGCTAGTTCCTCACCAGGCTAACTTTCGGATTATTCAGGCCACTGCTAGGCGTTTAGATATGCCGATGGAGCGAGTTGTTCTGACGGTCCAGGATCATGGCAATACTTCAGCTGCTTCGGTGCCTATGGCATTGGATACGGCAGTCAGGGACGGTAGGATTCAGCGTGGACATTTATTATTACTTGAGGCTTTTGGCGGAGGTTTTACGTGGGGTGCTAATCTGGTGCGATTTTAAAAATTAAGAGATGACTGACTAGATATAGTGGTGGTTTAAGGTTATGAGATTTGTGGGATTTAAAGTCTTATTAGTCGTCTCAGCATTGGGTTCATTCACCTCTGTGCTAAGTAGGGAGCTAGAGATTGCAGGGGTGAGCGAACTGGTTGGTGAAATTCAGGTCATTAAGGCCCGACACGAAGACACCTTCATAAAGATCGCGCGTCACTATAACCTCGGTTACCAAGAGTTAGTACTAGCTAACCCAAACATTGATCCTTGGTTGCCGGGAGAGGGTACTGATATCATCCTCCCTACGCGCTTCGTGCTTCCCTATGCGCCTCAGCATGGCATCGTGATCAACTTGCCTGAGCTTAGACTTTATTATTTTCCGGAAGATAGTCCTGGTTTCGTGATAACGCATCCAATCAGTATTGGCCGTATGGATTGGGGAACCCCTTTGGGTATTAGTCATATTCAAAGTAAGGCATTGAAACCTACTTGGTACCCCCCGGAATCCATTCGTAAGGAATATGCGCTAGATGGTCGTTCTTTGGCTAGAGTTGTACCACCGGGACCTGACAACCCCTTGGGCGATCATGCGCTAAGGCTTTCGTTGCCGGGTTATTTAATACATGGAACTAATAAGCCTTCCGGAGTTGGTATGCGAGTTACCCACGGATGTATCCGGATGTTTCCTGAAGACATTGAGGCTTTGTTCAGTCGCGTAACAATCGGAACACCAGTGTACATTGTGAATCAGCCATACAAGATCGGGTGGGTAGAAGGCGGCTTTTATTTGGAGGCACACCCGCCGCTAAATGAGGAACTAAGTGACGGCTGGACAATGACGGCATTGACCCGTGCCTACGTTCTAGCTACCGAAAAACGTAAAGCGGGTATGTTTAGTTGGCGTCTGGCAGAGCTGGTGGCCGAGCGCGGCCTTGGGACGCCTGAGTTTGTGTCTGCGGAAGCAACTACTTTACTGCATAGTTTTGAGTAAGCTGCGACTTAGGGAATAAAAAATCCGCCGATGCCAACAACGGCATCGGCGTCATATATTTCTCAACCCTTTACTTAGATAGGGATTGCTCGAACATGCGATCAACTTTTTCATTAGTCGCATCACAACAGGCTTGAGCAGCATTAGCCGCAGATAGCGCTTGGTTTGCGGTACTTTGAGCTCCCGAGGCCATCTGGCGAGCCTCGCCCGCTTGGCGCTGGGCGTCACTTGCCGCACTTTGGGCACTTTGTGCCATCGTTCGTACTGCGTTGAGATCCTCTGCGGTAATGGTTGCACAACCGGCAGCAGTAACTAAAACAGCGAAGAACGCGCTTAGCCGAAGTTTCATGGTCATTAGTTTTTCCTCTGGCTGAATAACAGAACAGGGGCAATTATTTCCTAAAGCGCACGCCACTGCAATTAAAAGAAAAACAAAGATCTTATTCTGTGTAACTTAATTATTTTTTAAAGTTTTGTTGGAGTGCAAATGACATTCGATTAGGTTTGGCAATAATTTGTGATAAGCGCTAGAAAGTTGCGGCTAGGAGGGCTGATTTTATAAACCTGAGCCCTCATTGCAAAAGTGGCAATTATACCTTGATCCGTACAAACAACTGTATATAATACCAGTATATGTTTATATATACAGGTAACTGAAATGCATAGCTTAACTTCTCGACAAGGGGAGGTTCTTTTTTTAATTCAAAGAGTTATTCGTGAAACTGGTATGCCACCTACGCGCGCTGAGATTGCTGAGCAGCTGGGTTTTCGTTCGGCGAATGCAGCCGAAGAACATTTACGAGCTTTAGAGCGCAAGGGGGTGATTGAGCTTCTCCCTGGTACTTCTCGGGGCATTCGGCTCAAGGATTCGCTAAGGGATCAGCTGGGGTTGCCATTAATAGGGCGAGTTGCTGCAGGTGAACCACTGTTAGCGGAACAGCATATTGAAGATTATTATCAGATTGACCCCCAACTGTTTACATCAGATCCTCATTTTTTACTTCGTGTGCATGGTATGAGTATGCGGGATGCGGGCATTTTGGACGGAGATCTAGTAGCGGTACATCGCTCACCAGAGGTAAGAAATCGGCAAATCGTGGTGGCTCGTTTGGAAGAAGAAGTAACCGTCAAGCGTTACCGCCAAGAGGGCCATCAAGTCTGGCTTTTACCGGAGAATCCTGAATTCAGTCCCATTCATATCGATCTTCGGGAGAAAGCCATGACTATTGAGGGTGTAGTTGTGGGTGTTGTTCGAGACACCATGAAATAGATTAAAAACAAAAAGCTATAAAAACTTGTTGTGAGTTTGAAAAATCTTATTAGGCATCCAAGAATTAGGGGGGACTGCCTGGAATCCCGCAGATTAGGCGAGTGAACAAAAATTATTAGTCTGCTATACAGTTGTATGGCTCAACCGCAACATCGGGTAGCCAGACCCAGGCTTTTTTAAGTTCTACCGGTTCGGTAAACGTAGCCGGGTCCGTAATTATTAATTGATATTCAAGCCTACTTCCATCCTGTGTGGGTGTGAATTGTTCTACGAAACTGATATCACTGCTGGTTCGAATGCCACTGCCTTTAAAATGTCCCCAGTTGTTATGCGATGTTTGTATGACTAAGGTCTCATCGTCCCAGTATCCCGTAGAATGGCCGTAGATCGAGGGTTCTGGCTCCAGGACGAGTTGGTCGTTCATATGGATTACCCGGACGGTATCGTACTCTTCTATGCGCATCTCGATTGTGTCTCCGCGATCCACAAATTCCATGGGATATGGGTTGTTCATGATCCCAGGCATACCCTTCAGTCCGCAGTTGAGGAGCGGGTCATCTGTTATTGGGTCAAACGCTTTTTGTAGTGCACGCGCTTCAGCCGTGAGCGGGTAGTCTCGCAGGTCCAAGAACCCAGTGCGCACAGCTTCACTAGGTACGGCCTGGGCTTCGGCGGAAAATGTGGTGCTCCAGATTCGGAAAATGCCACGTTCCGACGCTGATGTGTTGCCGTTCTCTGCAAACCACCGTTTATTGGTTCCCCATAACCGATCTGACCAACGAAGATCTGCGGGTTTCGGGGAGAAGGTAAAGACAAACTCTTCCCCACCGGGAAGAAGCATGTTGTTGGCAAACATCCCTTGGCCACGTCGTGCCAGCCAGCCAGCTACCTTCACCGTATCCCCAATGTCAACAAACGGTTCGGTGACGTCCATCCGTCGCATAATGCTCAGAGAATGGGTTTCTATGTTCCATTCGGTTTGCCTGCCAGTATTGTCTTTGACTCCTAGGGTGAAGGCTATATGTGGATTTCGCCAGAGTATATTGGTGATTTCACCTTCGAGTTCTTTTGTAATGCTCGGATCAAAGTTTGCTCCGACGTTATGGTGGGCCGAAGACACCATCGGTAGGATCCCCAGCACTACTAATACACCAATTTTTTGGGCGCGCATATTTTTCACCTCATTGCTCAAGCATTTGCGGGTGCTCATCATTTCTTATAGCCGCACCCCAAAGAACCACAGTTATAGATATTATATATACTCTCTCTGGTTTTGGTCTCTACGCTTGAATTATCGTTAAAATACGAGAATGAGATATTGCAGTCTTTACAGCTATGGGAGAAAAAATGTGCATCAATAGAATCTGCATGGCTTTTCTGGCGATATCGATTGCTGGAACGGCTTTTGCTCAGGCTGATTTTCAAGGAATCTGGAACGCGCAGCATCCACGGCGTATGGGGCAGCCTTCGCCAAGCGATGTCAAGCTTACCCCGGAGGGGCAGGCCGAATTTGAGGATTTTAGTGCGGACAAGGATCCGACGTTACGGTGCCTGATGCCTGGAATCCCCTTGGGCTTGGTAGATCCATACCCAATAGAGATCGTACAACAAGACCATCAAATTTTGATTCTCTATGAACATTTTCATCAGGTGCGCCGTATTTTCATGGATGGCCGACAAGCGCCCGATCATTGGTTGCCATCGTTTATTGGTTACTCGACAGGTCATTGGGAAGGCGAGACCTTAGTAATTAAAACTACCCATATGTCACCGGACAATTATGTCTGGACAGCTGGTTTTCCTTTTTCAGGCGATGAGTCGGCCTACGTACTAGAACGGTATAACCGTGACGGAGATGTATTAACCTTTACGGGGGAAGTACATGACCCACGTTATTACGAGGAGCCGTATGTCGTAAATGGACGATGGATTTTTGCGCCGGACGGTGAAATTTGGGAGTACGAGTGTATCCCGGAATTCGGGGGTCTCGGTTAAAAATGGAGAGACGAGAGCTATGAGATGTTTTAGTGTGTACCTATCCTTGGTGATTTTAGTATCGCTTGCCGGTTTTTCTGCAGTAGCCCATCACAACGGGGGTGTTTATTTCGACCTCAGTGTTGAGTTACAGCATGAAAACGTTACGGTGGTAGATTACAAATTATCTAATCCTCATGGGAGGCTCATCTACCTAGTTACAGATGGTGATGGTAACGAAGTAGAATGGAGTGCGGAACTTGCAAGTGCCAACAACTTGAGGCGTAAGGGCATAGGGAATGAAATGCTCCGTTCTGGAGATAAACTAAAACTAGTTGCTGGGGCACCCGGACTGACTGAACCAAATTTTATGCGTTTGTCGCGAGCCGAGTTTTACAACGGAGACATTGCTGCATTTTCGGGCGGAGGTGCTGGGTTTAGGCGAGCGGGTGAGTAGAGTTTCTTGCTCTAGAGGATCAGCTGGTTAATTTGGAAAATAGGCAGCAGTACTGCCATTACAATAGCCAAGACTATAAGTCCCATAAAGATAATAAGGATGGGTTCAAGCAGGTTAAGCATGGTAGTCAGGGTACTATCCATTTCTTTTTCTTGGTGAGTGGCCGCCCTTTCTAGCATGCTGTCCAATTCCCCACTTGCCTCACCACTTGAGATCAGATGGATACTCATCGCTGGGAATACCCCAGATTTATTCAGCGCATGACCAATAGCACTACCCTCACGTACACGCATTGTTGCTTCTTCGACAGCATCTCGCATAGGTAGATTGGAAACCACAGACGCGCTGATGCGCAGTGATTCCAGAACCGGTACTCCGCTGGAATTTAGAATGCTAAATGTTCTCGTAAATCGAGCGGTATTCAGCCCCCGATTTACTTTGCCTAGCACGGGTATTTTCAATATCCACCTGTGGGCACGTTTCTTTGTCCCTTCGTTCGCAAGAGAGCGGCGAATAGTAAAAACAAGCATCCCTAGAACTCCGAGGATACCAAACCACCAGTGTTGAAGAAAATCAGAAAACCAAATTAGACTCCGCGTCAACATTGGTAAGCTTTGTCCGCTAGTTTGAAATACACCAACCACTTTGGGTACTACGTATACAAGCATAAGGACAATAATAGTTAAGGATAGGCCCGTAAGTACCACTGGATAAATCAGCGCATGATTAATTTTCTGGCGTAAACTGTGACGAGATTCAGTGTATTCTGCTAGACGGTCAAGGATTGTATCCAGGCGCCCTGATTGTTCACCTGCCGCTACCGTCGCTCGGTAGACGGCAGGAAAGATTTTACGAAAATCACTCAGACTTTCAGCTAAAGTATGGCCACTTAGAACTTTAGCTTTAACACCTAGTGCGACACTTTTAATGCGAGCTTTCTCTGATTGCTCACTAACGGCTTGAAGTGCCTCATCTAGAGGTAGGCCTGCTCGAACCAAGGTAGCCAACTGGCGTGTAAATAGCGCCAGATCTAACGCTGAGACAGATTTTCTAACGACAAATTTTTGACGGGTAATATTTTCCTTTGTCCTTGTCTCCACTACCTCCACGGGAAATAGCTTTTGCTCGCGAAGTGCTTGACGGACTGCTCTCGAGGTCTCGCCCTCAAGAGTTCCTTTGTATTCTTTGCCAGCCTCATCAAGGGCGACGTACTGATATGCGCCCATTAATCGGTCCGGGTTACCCTAAGGACTTCCTCTAGTGTAGTCATTCCCTCGGTTACTTTTTTCAGTCCATCTTCAAGAATACTCGGGCCCTGCCTGCGCGCGTAGTTTTCAAGTTCATGTTCACTGGCAGCATTGTGAATCATAGTGCGGATCTGATCGTCAACACTAACCAACTCATAAATTCCGCTACGTCCTTGGTAGCCAGTTTCGTCAGAAGAGGATCGATAGAGGGTTGGAGGCTCAGAAGGATTAGTGTTAAGTATGCCGCATTCATATTTTGTGGCTTGATAGGGTTGCCGGCTGTGTGGATTTAAGACCCTAATAAGACGTTGTGCTAGTACTCCAATGAGGCTTGAAGAGAGAAGAAATGGCTCCACACCCATATCTCTCAAGCGAGTGATTGCCCCTACTGCAGTGTTGGTGTGCAAAGTTGAAAGCACAAGGTGACCCGTAAGACTCGCTCGTATGGCAATTTCTGCTGTTTCTAGGTCCCGGATTTCACCGACCATAACTACATCAGGGTCTTGGCGCAGAATTGCCCGTAGGCCCCGCGCAAAAGTCATTTCCACCTTCCTGTTAACTTGGGTTTGCCCAATACCATCCATGAAGTATTCAATGGGATCTTCCACTGTCAAAATATTTCGACTGAGATCATTGATACGCTCGAGTGCCGCATAAAGTGTTGTAGTTTTTCCTGATCCCGTTGGGCCCGTCACTAGCAGAATGCCGTGAGGCCGATGTATAAGTTTATCCATGACTTTTTGGTTATTTTTTGACATTCCTAAATGCTCAAGATTCAATCGACCAGCCTGCTTATCTAGCAATCGAAGTACGACTCTTTCCCCATGTCCTGATGGAATCGTGGAGACCCGTACATCCACGGCCCTGCCCGCAATGCGAAGTGACATCCGTCCGTCTTGAGGTAGTCGTTTTTCAGCAATATCCAGTTTTGACATTACTTTTATTCTTGATGCTACTAAGGGTGCTACCGCACGGCGAGACTGAAGGACTTCTTGGAGTGCACCATCAATACGAAATCTTAAAACTAAACGCGTCTCATAGGGTTCAATGTGTATATCAGAGGCATTTTTCTTTACTGCCTCAGTAAGTACAGCATTAATGAGACGAATGATTGGGGCCTCATCCTCGCTTTCCAGTAGATCTGATGGTTCCGGGAGTTGTTGGGCTGCTTCAAAGAGATCCGTTTCATCATCTATGCCTTCCATCATAGTTTTGGTGGCCCCACTCTCATAAACAGCCTGAAGTCGGGCATCAAAAGTATCTGGATCTACAATAGAAAAATGTACGGGACCTTTGGCATACCGCCGTACTTCAGCAAGACTTAAGTAGGAGGATCCTTTGCGATAAATTACTGAGGCACAGTCGTCATTCGCTTTCTCCACGAGTACACCGTGGCGTTTCGCAAACGCAAACGGAAGACTTAACTTTTCGCCAGCCGGGAGATTCTTTTTTTCTACAATTTTGTCGCTAGTTTCCATCCTCATCTACCTCTTCCAACATTGGTGGTAGTTCAGGAAGAATTGGACGACTCGCATCTCTCATAAGCTGGACAGGTTCTTCTGCTTGTTCTACTTGCAAATCTCTGATGTATTGATATTTAGCATCGGTCTCGAAGCGTGCTTGTATATTATCTCTAAGGATTGTTGGTCGAATAAAAACCATCAGGTTGGTTTTTATTTTCTCTGTTGAGCTAGACCGGAAAAGCCAACCAAGAAGCGGTATTCGTCCTAGTACCGGCACTTGTTGTTCGGTTTCTAGGAGTTGATCATCAATTAACCCACCTAGAACTAATATTTCTCCATCTTCTACGAATACCGAGGTTGTGATGGTTCGATTATTGGTAATAATATCTATTGCCCCAGCCGCACCCGCACTAATGCTTGAAGTTTCTTGTTCGATATTAAGTTTAACGCCTGTTCCTTCGTTAATCTGGGGTGTAATTGTCAGGCTGGTGCCGATTTCTTGGCGCTGGATAGTTTGAAAGGGATTAATTGCTCCCTGTGCTGCTCCTGTGGCAGTGAATTGGCCGGTCAGAAAAGGTACTTCTTGGCCAACTGAAATTTCTGCCTGTTCGTTATCCATGGTTACGATGGACGGCGTTGAGATGATGTTAGTAGTGGCATCTCCTTGTAACGCGGTCAAGATAGCCGCCCAACTTGTTTCAGCCCTATTAATTCTACCCACACCGAAACTGATTCCTTGGGGTACCAGTGAAGTGTTTGGTATATCGCCCTGAGTGGCTGCTGCTACCTGAGCAATACCGGTACTTGTTGCGGGGAAATTAGTAAGACCAATGCCAATGTTGTCTTGCGCAGCTTCGACTGCCCAAGTTACACCAAATTCAGCGGCTTTGTCTTCTGTAACCTCTACAATAATTGCGTCAACTTTTACCTGAGCACGCGGGATATCAAGCCGGTCGATAACTGAATTCATGTCTTGGAGGATATTGGCAGGGGCATTAATCACAAGTGCGTTTGTTGGAGCATCAGACCAGATGGTGATCGCTTGAGATGTACCGCCTGCCCCTCCTTCGCCTAGAGCCCCAAATTGTGCCTGGAGATTAGCCGCTAAGTCCCCAGAGTTGGCGTAGTTGAGATAGCGAACACGAGTATCTCCACCACCCTCTGTCGGGGTATCCAGGTGAGCAATCAGGGCCCTATATCGCAACCGGCCGGACTGGGCTCCACTCAGAAGTAAGCTGTTCGTTCTCTCGTCAGCAGCTAGCTGGACACCAGGAGCACTGCCGGCTGCTGCCGAAGCTTGGTTGAGTGCACTTAGCATGCGAACAATCTGACTGGCAGAGGCGTTTTCAAGTGGAATGATTTCGATCTCGTCATTTCCTGCTTGGTCAATTCTTGCCACGATGTTAAGCATCCGGGCTACATTTGCGGCCCGATCGGCGATTATCAGCATGTTAGATGTCGTGTGTGCTGCCAGGTGTCCGTATTGGGGAACTAGCGGCCGGAGAATGGGCACTAACTGTGCAGCTCCAACGTTTTCTAGTCTTATCGTTTGGGTAACGAGTTGATCCCCAGTAGAGCCGGGAGGAGCGCCCGGCAGTTGTCTTGCGTTCGCATCAGGAACAATTTTCACTACATCGCCTGAGTCTAGCGCTACATATCCATGCACTTGGAGTGTTGCTAAAAAGGTGTCATAGAAGGCATTCGGAGTCATAGGAGAGAAAGACAGTAAGGTAACTTGGGCTTGTACCCTGGGGTCAACTACAAAATTTCTCCCAGTAACCTCGCCAACCGCTTCGATTATTTGTTGAATATCTGCTTGCCTATAGTTAGGCATTATTTGTAGGTCACTTACTTGTTGGGCCAATGTTATTTTGAACAATCCGTGCAGCAATAGCACAACAATAAAGGACCAGAATGCCTTCAAGCTTCGGCTTTTTGGTGTATTCATAGTGATTTCTGTAGTTTTAGGGGTTATCCAATAAGTTGCCTAACTGGCTTGTGTCGACCGCCAAGGTTTGAGTTTCCCCTTCTCGTATAACGGTCACATTCGAAATAGTGCCTTCTCCTAAGGACTCAAATACTTGGATCCCTCTACTGGGGTCATTCATAGGGGTTCCATTGATATCTGTTACCACATCACCGGCTAATAGGCCTAGCAAGGCAAATTGCTGTTGTTCTTTTCCCGGAGTGACCCGAAAACCAACCATCTGCCCTTGTTCAACGTGTGGTGCGACCCGAATGATATCGGTAACTCTAGATGCATCGGGACTGATCATTTCTCGAACTGGTGTAGTTGTAGCCACTCTTGTAACTCTTGGGACAACTGTAAGGGAATTTTTAGACTCCTTTTTGGGTAAGCTCAGGCTTTCCAGTTGACCAGCGCGAATAACTAACACACGGTTGTCGAACACAGAATACAGCTTAGCTCCACCACCACCATCGATAGTTTGACCTATTCGGTAAATTTTTTGCTCCCCATTACCGCTAGCGATGATTGCGCTACTGTATTGGCTTTCCTCGCCCGATACACTAACCATACCGGCTAGTTTTAGATTTAAGGTAGTTTCTGGAGCTTCTATTGTCGCCTCAGTCACCAGATCAAGAGACTCAGAAGGCGCAATACCGAAGAGATGTGCCTCAATTATCTGGTTGTCAGTATCCACACTTGGGATCACCTTGTTCAAAGGTTGGGGCAAGTGGAGCGCAGGAACAGGGGTCTGCTGGGGAGTGGATGATCCTTCCGGTAGTAGTATCCACGTCAGTTCTGCCAGCTTGTAGGTCACTGCAACAATCAGTACGCCACTTATCCAGGGCGGGACCCAGAGGTTCGCAGCCTTAACCCACCGTCCCAAGGCCTGCCTCTTGAGCTTAGGGAGGTGTATTGCTAGATTCATTGTATGCCTAGAGCAAGCCGCTTTTAGTTGCCATGATAGGTAGCATAAGCATCTGGGACAAGTGAACCAGAGGATTGTGAGCTTAAACCATAGTCGTATGAATTAGTATATATGGCTTCAACTCAAGTTTTTACCGATCTGCAGGCTGTAAATTTGGATGCTAAGACTTATAAAATTACCACATGAATAGTGAATACCCGAAAACTGACATTGACCAGGATCCGGGCTTGGCGGTAGAGGACGCGCGTCCTCAGCTCAAAAAGCCACCCCTTTACCGTGTTATTTTGCTCAATGACGATTACACTCCGATGGAATTTGTGGTACAGATATTACAGGATATTTTTTTATTGGATCGTAACGTAGCAACGCGCATCATGCTTGAAGTCCACACTAAGGGTAAGGGCATCTGTGGCACTTTCACCTACGAAATTGCCGAAACAAAGGTTGCGCAAGTTGTGGGTCTAGCGCAGCAGCATCAACACCCCTTGTTTTGCACTATGGAGGAAAGTTGATGTTGTCAATGGAGTTAGAGTATTGCCTTAATAATGCTTTTCAGAAGGCGCGTGACGAGCGCCACGAATTCATAACAGCGGAACATCTTCTTTTAGCTTTAATGGATACTCCCCGAGTAGTGGAGATTCTCGAGGCTTGTGGTGTAGAGATTGAGTCTTTGCAAGCAGAACTCAAGCAATTTATTGGAGAATCCACACCCTGCTTAGAACAGGATGATGAGGTAGATGTACAGCCGACACTTGGATTTCAAAGAGTTTTGCAGCGTGCGGTATTTCATGTGCAATCCAGCGGCAAGAAAGAAGTGACACCAACCAACGTGCTTGTTTCTCTGTTTAATGAAAAACAATCTCAGGCAGTATATTTTCTTGGTCTACACGACGTGGTCCGTCTGGATGTTGTTAATTATATTTCTCATGGTATTTCAAAGGTTTCGGGGGGCGAATCGGTCCGCATTAATGGGGGTCAGGCCGCCGAATCTGATCAGGAAGATTCGCGTACAACGGCATTGGAGCTTTTTACTACGAACCTAAATGCTCAAGCTAAGGCGGGGCGGATCGATCCACTCATAAGTCGCGAAACAGAAATTGAGCGCACTGTTCAGATTCTTTGTCGGCGCCGAAAGAATAATCCACTATTTGTTGGAGAGGCGGGTGTTGGGAAAACGGCTTTAGCCGAGGGTCTCGCTCGCTTAATAGTTGAGGATCAGGTGCCAGAAGTGCTGGGTGACTGCACAATCTATGCATTAGATATGGGCTCTCTCATTGCAGGTACTAAGTATCGAGGTGATTTTGAGAAGCGACTAAAGGGCGTAGTGTCTGAGCTAAAGAAGGAAGCCGGAGCTATTCTGTTTATTGATGAGATCCATACCCTTATTGGTGCTGGTGCGGTATCAGGGGGCGTAATGGACGCTTCTAATTTAATCAAGCCTGTGCTTGCTAATGGCGAGATACGATGCATCGGCTCTACAACCTATTCAGAGTTTCGTGGAATTTTTGAAAAAGACCATGCGCTTGCGAGGCGGTTCCAAAAAGTTGAGATTGTAGAGCCAACTGTTTTTGAAACTGTAGAGATATTGCGTGGACTCAAAAGTCGCTTTGAGGAGCATCATGGCGTGCGTTATGAAGATGAAGCGCTTATGGCTGCTGCTGAGTTATCCAGCAAGCATATCGGGGACCGTCAGTTACCTGACAAAGCTATCGACGTGATCGACGAAGCAGGCGCTAATCGTCGTTTGCAGCCCAAGGAAGAGAGAGAAGAGTTGGTAGATGTGGAGCTTATTCAGAGTATTGTAGCGAAGATGGCCAGAATACCGCCAAAAAGTGTTTCTACGTCGGACCGGGATGTGCTGCGCAATTTGGAGCGGAACCTGAAGCTGGTAATTTTTGGCCAAGATCGTGCCATTTCAGCACTGGCTGGTTCTATCAGAATGTCCCGTTCGGGCTTGGGTGACGACCAAAGACCGGTTGGAGCTTTTCTTTTCTCAGGCCCCACAGGCGTTGGAAAAACTGAGGTTACCCGACAACTTGCAATGACTATGGGGGTTGAGTTGGTGCGCTTTGATATGTCTGAGTATATGGAACGTCATACAGTATCTCGTTTGATCGGTGCCCCGCCCGGGTACGTAGGTTTTGATCAAGGTGGGCTGTTAACGGAGGCAATTACTAAAAATCCTCACTGTGTTTTATTGTTGGATGAGATAGAGAAGGCGCATCCCGAGGTATTCAATTTGCTTTTACAGGTCATGGACCACGGTATCCTAACCGACAACAATGGCCGAAAGGCAGATTTTCATAATGTAATAATAGTAATGACTACCAATGCTGGCGCTCATGAGATGAGCCGTGCTTCGGTTGGCTTTACGGTACAGGA
>Ga0315336_1004952_pt1 | contig 15093 bp, 9 predicted proteins | sample ASW5metaG_FD_204512 | JGI IMG/M metagenome (GOLD analysis project Ga0315336, IMG submission 204512) | Ammonia-oxidizing marine archaeal communities from Monterey Bay, California, United States - ASW #5 | ecosystem: Environmental > Aquatic > Marine > Intertidal zone | place: USA: California...
GTGTCCCACAAGGCTTTCAGATCGAGGACGCCAACACCGGAGAGGTCGCCGACGTGATGACGCCGGTGATTCACTCGGTCACGGAGCGCGCGACGCTGCCGTCCATCGCGAAGATGATGAGGAAGAACCACGTCCACCGAGTGATCGTCCGCCGCGGCAAGAAGCCTATTGGGATTATCTCGGCCCTTGATGTACTCGGGGAATTGGCGAGGGCCTAGCAGGCGTCGTTTCTTGATCCGAGACCGTCGCCAGGAAGTTCAATCCCTTTTTCGTTTGGAATTGGAAGGTTCGTGCACTCTCCACGCGTTCGATCTGTTGCCAGTCCACTTTCGCGTCGCCATCCAGCGCCGGGGAGTCGACGATCAGCTTTCCCCGTACCATCCGCTTTATCTTGCCGGAAAGCCAGTCGCCATTGTGAAAGACGACGACGTCTTGGGCCATGAGAGGAAGCACGCACGACAATGAGCATAGGACAACGAGAAGGCCGGTTTTCACCGTAATCAGCTCTTCCTGGAGCAAACGCAAGATTATAGCCCTCCCCCCCAGATGAACTGGTAGGCCAACGAAATGGAGTGGAAATCGGCTCCGATCGTGGTGCGCGCCCCGTCTGAGAACGCTGCTTTTATGGAATGGCGTTTCGCCAACGGAATTGATCCCGTGACACCGAGTCGAGAATTTCGCTGCAGGTCTTGTCCGGGTACGCCATCGACAGAAGTTCGGCCTCCAGTGTAGAAGTTTGTATCAAACGACAGCCAGAGCCGTGGCTTGAAGGTGTAGATGACATGAATCTGACCCGCGCCGATCGGTTTTTGGGTCCTCTTTCGGCCCATGAAGTTGTTGTTCGGAGTGAATAGCCACGCACCGCCGGCGAACTCCAGAGTCCATCTCTTGATGGTTCGGGAGACACCGATCTCGGGCTTGAATGACCAACGGTTGGTGCCGGTGTTGATCAGTCTGGCTGGGTCATACTGTCCCAGCGGCGCCGCCACCACGAGACTGGCTCCGACGATCCATTTCTGCTGGAAACTTGCGAAGTCCTTGAGGGCCATCGCCGGCGCTCCGTGGAGATTGACAGCCAGGCGGACCGCAGGGTCGCGCAAGCCGGAGCGCCGAACCCTCTGGAATTCGCCGGAGACCAGGCCTTCGGTGGTTCCCTCCGTATACGGCAAGATGGCTGTTATGCTGCCAGATCTGCCAAAGAAGTTGATAGACCGGAAGTAGCCGAAGTTGAAGAGGTTTAGCTTGGTCGTGACGTTTTCAAGCGGGACAGTCGGAGCGAAAGAAAGATCTCCGTCCATAGTGCTAAACGCGAAGACGGCCGCGTTCACTCCGACCGGTGACACGGAGTAGGCCTGCGGCTCCAACTGCTGGCCGGGCAGCGTTCGCGCGCCGAGCAGAATGATTACGCTAAGACAGAGCTGGGGCGCGGTTCTCATTTCAGTAGGATGACGGGCTGCACCGAGAACATCAGTTGCCAGTTCGATGCCGAGTCAGGCCGGGCGGCGTGCCAGTACGCGTGCAACTTCACCGCCACCGGGACCCTGCCTTTGAACACTTTGTTGATGCCGCCGCCGACGGGTACAAGCCATTTCTGGTTCTTCGCGTTCCAGTTGGCGGTCATCATCGGCTGGGTGTCGATGGCCCAGCCGTTACCGAGACCGTAGCTGAAGAAGTACTGCAGCATGAACTGGTTGGTGTCGGCGCGGTCCGAGGCACCTGCGTAAGACCAGGTGTTGGCGGCCAGTACGCCGACCGTCGCCTTGCCAGGCTGAGCCAGTACAACGACAGCGGGACCCGCCGCCCATTTTTCGTTGCCCAGCGTCGGGTGGGATGCGGTCGGGAAGGTGAGATACGGCCCGACACCCCAGATGATTTTGCCGGGCTTGGCGCGCCAACCGTTGGGCTTCGGCGATTTGTTGGGGCGTCATCTTGCTGGCGACAATGTCTCGGCCTCCGGCGAACGGCTTCGCCTCGGCTCCACCTTCCCTGGACGCGGCTAAGTTGAACCACATGTGCGCTTGGACGTAGTCCTGCGGCACGCGCCGGCCTAAGGTGTAAGGCTTCACCCAGGCCGCCTTGCCCCAACGCTTCTCCCTGCTCGGCGGCGAGACGATACCACTTCGCGGCCACAGCTTCGTCCTGCGGGACGCTCAGGCCGAAGCCGTAGGCTACGCCGAGGGCGAACTGCGCCCGGGTGGTTCCTTGTTCGGCGGCATTGCGATACCACTTGACGGCCAGGGCGTGGTCCTGCGGCACGCCCTCGCCCGAGTAGTACTTCGTACCGAGGTTGTACTGCGCCTCCGGCCATCCCTGTTCGGCAGCGAGGCGGTACCACTTCAGGGCTTCGGCGTCGTCCTGCCGCACCATCAGGCCAGTGTCGTGCATGACGCCGAGGTGGTACTGCATCTCGGCATCTCCCTGTTCGGCAGCAGACCTGATATCGTCAAGCGCGGACTTCCTCTGTTCCTGGCCCCACGCCGTTAGCGAGCAAACCAGACAGGACCACGAGCGGGAACTTCACTGCGATGATTCTACACCGGCCCGGATCGCGCGGGCTATCGAGAAGGACTTGGCCGAGGCGATGGCCGACGCGAGCATCGATCCGCGTCTGATCTACGCCTCGCGCAAGACCGGCTTGCTGGTCACCGAGGAGAACCTCGACAAGGTGCCCGAGGGAGCGCTGGAGGAGTGGAACGCGGCGCTGGACGAGTACGACAGGAAGATCGGCGGGAAAGTCGTCTGATAGGGCTCAGCGAGAGCCAGTTGTTCGGCGGCCCTCGACCGCATCCTGAGCCTACGAATCGGAGTCTATGTGGACATCCGTGTGGACATGGCCCAATTCGGTCTGACCGAAGAGGGCCTAACTGGCTGAAAACAATGGTGGGCGCGCGGAGACTCGAACTCCGGACCTCCTGCGTGTGAAGCAACGGGGCGTCTTCTACGGTTTTCCGCCAACTCCTTCCTCTCATTCACCCTTACGCGGTTTCAGGGCGTCTGCTTTCGCTCGCAACGCCTACGGCCCGGCCCGCTTGACGGGCTAGTTTTTTGACGGTTTCTTGACGGTGCTTGGCTTCGCGTCCACTTCGATGCCTGTCCTCGCATCTTGCTGTGAGACCCGAACCTACAACCCTCCGGTTAACAGCCGGATGAAAAGGGGCCGATAGTAGTCGATTCAGCGGTTTATAAGTCTTGCAACACCGATAGAAGCCGATAGTTCGGGATTCATTCCGGCAACCATTCCGGCAACCGGACTGGTCACGAGGCACAGCTCCTTTTGCTGGATCGAGTTGCGGGCTAGGTCGGCGCGGTGTCGGATGAGCGGGCGCTTGCGAGGCCGAATTGCCCGGACGGCCCTCGCTACGACCGGTGCACCGTCGGCAGAAGAGAGGATGTTACACGGACACAGCCCAAAAAGCAGCCCAAAAAACCCTTGCTTCGCAGCCGTGGATCAGCTATTCTGTCGCCGCCGGGGCGGCAAGAACGGTAATCTCGGCACAGACGGGAGAAACATCATGGCTGACATCGAGTACTGGATCCAATTGGAGAATCGCCCGTGGGATGTTTGTCCCAAGAACATCGACCGAATGCACGGCACGGACATCGAGCACATCACCGGCGCCAAGCCCGCTAGCGTCACGATCACCTCGCCCGAAACCGGCGTGTCGCGGACGGTGACGATGTACCATCCCACCAACGACGGTACGGAGACGGTCGGCAGCGATCAGCACTGGAAAGTTGTTGATGCGCTAATTTTGCGGCGCTACAAGCCGCCGGAGGAAGCCGACGGCAGCGATGCCTGGACTGTGCCTGACGACCGCAGGGTAAACCCTTGGGACTTGAACGAGCCCAATCCAACCGACAACGGGACTATGGGCACCATTCCCGGCGCGACGCTGGAGTGCAACGTAGGCGACAAGATCATCGTTCACTTCCGCAACAAGGACTTCCGCGCGGCTAAAGACGTCAAAGCCCGCACGCACAGCCTGCACCCACACGGCATCGTCTTTGCGCCCATCTACGACGGGGCCTTCCCGCTGTCGCCGCCCGACACGAGCCAACCAGTTGGCGGCGAGGCCGCGCTATGGTCCAGTGTCGGTGTCGGCGGATTCAAGAAGGGCGACCGTGTGCCGCCTGGCGCCGCGTTCGACTACACCTGGGACACATTCGGCTGGCCGGCGACGGCGGGCATTTGGCATTATCACGATCACTCGATCTGCGACGCCGAGAACGTCTTGTTGGGTGCGATGGGGTTCTTGATCATTCACAACCCCGCCGATCCTGACGACGTGATTATCGAAGAAGGAGACTTGCCCGGGGGCGAACACAATGGCAGCCCGACAAGGCTAACGTGCTTTGACATCAACTTGCCCTTCCTGCCACTCACGGCGGAAGCAGCGAAGCCGGTTCCGGAAGCGCTTCAAAGACTGCGCAACGAACGGAAAGAGGAGGAGCGCGATTGCGACGACAAGTTGGAGCTTGCCGACTTTGTTTTGGACCGTGGCGGCCTAACACTCGAGCCGAACTTCGACTTCACTATCATCCGCAAGATCTGCTTCCCCGTATTCAGAGACCCACCCAAGAACGCCCAATATTTGCAGTTGTATCACGAGCTGCCGGGTTGTGGGATGTTGATCAGCGGAAGGAAGTTCCTAGGGAATGCGCCGACGGTGATCGGAGGCGTCGACACCAAGATGCGTTTCGGCGTGGCCGGCATGAACCGGGAGGCGTTTCACACGTTCCATTTGCACGGGCACCGCTGGGTTATTCCCGGCCCTGTTGGCACCGATCCGATTGCCATACAAAGCAGCCCGCAGCTCCAAGCGGTCAGCCAGTTCGAGGACACGCGCGTCTTTGGCGCGGCGAACTCCTTCGGGTTCACGATCCAGCAAGGTTCCTTTATGGGCTCGCGGTTCACACCCGACCCGTCCCGCGCACCCGGCTTGGGCGAGTGGCACATGCACTGTCACGTGTTGGGACACATGATGCCCGGCGGCATGATGGGCTCGCTGCTGGTGATCAACGGCGGCGAGATAGCTTTCGGGCTGCCGCGCGGCATGATGTGCCCGAAGGACGACGTGCCCGCCGACACAATTGAGGTGCAGGGGTTTGCCTTCAACCCCAATAACATCACCGTACTCGCCGGATCGAATATCGTATTCCACTTCAAGGAAGCCAATCACACTGTAGAGACGCTACCTGGAGGCACGACGGGCGCCGCTCAGCCGATTAACATCAACAACGGCGGCGGACCCTTGGATGCCGTGCCGGTCGGCCAGCAAATCCCTGCCGCGATCAACGGCAACCCAGGCGACCAGATCAACTATCGTTGCGGCATCCACAACGGGATGACCGGCACGATCAACATCTCCTGACAACCGCCGGCAGCGAAACTCGGGTTGCACTCTCATGTTTGCAGGTCACGGGGAGGACACGAAATGGCTGATTATCGGATTGACGGATTGGTGCAGGACGCAACGAGCGGGAACCCAGTTCCCGATGTCCTGGTCGAAGCATGGGACAAGGATTTCGGCACTGACGATTTGGTGGGATCCGCCACCACCGACGCGCAGGGTCGGTTTGTCATGGAGTTCGACGACAGCTACTTCAAGGAACTGTTCTTCGATCACAGACCCGATCTCTACTTCAAGGTTTTTCTGGGCGATGACCTGTTGCTGTCCACTGAGGACAACGTCACGTGGAACGTCGGCACCGGCTCCACGAGCGTCACTTTGCCGGTCGCGATGCCGGTCGAAGCCAAAGTGGAGCGCGACATATACCTTTGCATAGAGCGGATCGAGGACTACAACCCGGTCGAACCAGCCGAGCACGTCCCCGCAAACGTCCGTTACAAACGGGATTGCATGCGTTTCCCGGGCCATCCAGGAGGCGTAATCCCCGACGCCGAGGTGCAGGCTCGCGCAGTACCGGCGGTGATTTACCGCGAGTACCTCGATCCGGACTACCTAGTCCCGAAGATAGATAAGCTCGTCAAAGCTGACATCAACGAACCGAGCTACGAGCATCGCGTGCCAGGTACGGTCATTTACGCGCACCCCAACGAACTCCTGCGCATCCACGTCAAGAATCGGGATTCCAAACCGCACAGTCTGCATACGCACGGCGTGCTGTTCGGCATAGACTCGGACGGTGCGTGGCCGTTCGGCACACAAGCCACAGACGGGCGCCGGTCCGACGAAATCTGCCCGGGCCAATCGTGGACGTACACTTTTTGTGCGACCGAAGAGGCTATCGGCGTATGGCCGTTTCACGATCACGCGCAAATGCCAGGGCCCGCCATCGACTCGGGCTTGTTCGGCGGCATCGTCGTGTTGCCTAAAGGTGTGCCAAAACCGCATACGAAACCGTTCAAGCCACTGCTCGACCTCCAGAAGTATGTCGCCAACCTCGGTCGGGTCGCCCTGAAGCCGGCGATCCAGCATGAGATTTTCGCGCAGCGGGAGTGGATCAAAGAGAAGTTTCAGCGTGAGCTGGTGCTGGTGTATCCGCGTGACAAGGTCCTGCACGTTCCCCTGTTCTTCCACGTCATGAAGAACCCGAACCAGCTGCCGGTGTTCGACACTGGGGACATCGGCGAGCTTGGCGGTTCGGCCTCGTTGACCTTCGACGATCCGGGCGAGTTCGACTATTTCTGCGTGTATCACCCTTCGATGACGGGCAAAGTGCGCGTGGAGGCCGGAGAGCCGGCGGCTGCTTCGGTGACGATCGAGGACGCGCCGGACATGGGCTTCTTCCCGGATGACGTCTCCGTGGTCCCGGGTGGCACTGTGACGTGGACGAACAACAGTCAGTTTCACCATACTGTGACGTCAAAAGACGGTGCCGGGATCAACACGCATTGTCTGAACGGGCGCGGTTTCGTTGGCAATTCGCCTACGGTGGTGGGTTATCAGGGCCAAAAGATTCGTTGGTACGTCTTCAACCTCGACGTCGGACACGAATTCCATAACTTCCATCCGCACTCTCAGCGCTGGCAACTGGCGGGGGAGAACATCGACGTGCGCAGCCTGAGCCCGGCCGAGTCATTTCAGGTCGAGACGAAGGTGCCGCCCGTGCTCCTGCTCACAGAGGAGATGGAGGCGATACAGCCGAAGGATAAGCGTCCGGCGGACGCCAAGCTCTATCGGCTGAAAGGCGACTTCGTTTTCCATTGTCACGTCCACCATCACATGATGAACGGGATGATCGGCATCGTTCGAGCCAGGCAGAACGTCTGGCTGACGCCGGAAATGGTGGACGACATAGAGGCGCGCACGGGCCTGCCGATCGACGATTTCACCAACGAGTGCCCGGATGTGGATCCGGAACGGTGCAAGAAGATGTCAGCGGGGCGGATCGAGGAAATTGCCGCGCCGCCGGAAGTAATCATGATGCACGCCGCGCTCCTGCCACAGAGCGATCGAGTGATCATATGGGGCAAGACGCGCAACGATCAATCGCGTATATTCGACGCGCCGACCAATACGTTCTCGCTCCCCGTGAATCAACCCGCGGACCTACCCGGGGAAACAGCGAATTCGTCGGATCTCTGGTCCGCCGGGCACATTCACCTCGACTCGCCGACCGGCGAACTGCTCGCGCATGGCGGATTATCGGAAGATGCCGCTAACGATCCGAACAAGGTCTACATCTTCGACCCGTCAACCGACACGTGGTCGGCCGCCGCCAATACCACGCACGGCCGCTTCTACCCAACTACCCTGATGCGGCCCGATGGCAACGCCATGACCTACTACGGCAACGGCGGTCCCGTGCCGATCTCGGACACATTCGAGATTTACGACGCCGCCGGCGACAGTTGGAGTGCGCCCACAGAGGCAAGCTTCAACTATCTGTACTATCCGTGGATGTACGTGTTGCCTGACGGCGAGTACTTCATAGCTGGGCCGCAGGTGCCCGCGAGAAAGGTCGATTTCTCCGTGGCGCCGCCGATTCCGGACCCGGTTGCGCGCCAGTTCGACACGCTGAAGGGCAGCCGCGGGTCGAACATGAACGGCACGTCCGTGTTGCTGCCGCTGCGCGGTCCCGATTACGAGCCTACGGTGATGATCATGGGCGGTTCACCCGCGGCGGTGCGGAAGTCCGTACAGGCGATCGGTCCGTCCGCGGCATTGCCAGTGTGGACTGATCTTGCGGATCTCAACGAAGAGCGGGTCAACTGCACTTCCGTGCTCCTGCCAGACGGACGCGTCATTGTAGTTGGCGGCATCTTCGGCATCCCGGGAGGCGGCCCGGTCGAGACGTACGATCCGCAGAATCCCGGCGACGGCTGGAAAATCGGTCCGGAGTCGGCCTATCCGCGTCTCTACCATTCTTCGATGATTCTCTTGCCGGACGCCAGCGTGCTCATCGGCGGCGACGACGACGGACCGGATCCCTGCGAGCGTTACTTCCCCGAGTACTACGACATGCCGCGGCTGGATATTCTGGGCGTGTCGGCGACGCAAGTGACGTGGGGCGAGAACTTCACCATTCAAGTCGGCGCCGGCAATCCGGTTGCCGAAGTTGTGCTGATGCGGCCAGGCGCTGTCACACACGGATTCGACATGTCGCAGCGCCTCGTGGAGTTGGACATCGTCGGCGGCGTCGGAGGGAACGTGGATGTCGCCGCTCCACCGAACGCGCAGATCGCACCGCCAGGGTGGCATCTGCTCTTCGTGCTGGACGGGAACCGCATCCCGTGCTCGAAAGGCCAGTGGATTCGCCTGACAGGACCGTAGCGGTGAGGGGGTGCCCGCTCGGGGCTACTGGTCCGGCACCCCGGCCGTACATGAAGCGTCTGCACAGACATCGTTAATGCCGACGGGCTCTCTACGAATGAGGTCCACGAAGAAGTTGATGTGCGCGGGGGGCTTCTTGATTTCGAGGTCGCCAAACGAGCGTTCGAGAAGTTGCACCTTGAGTTGAAAGCCGCCTCGTCAGCTCCTGGGGGCGGCGGGACGCGGCAGACGACGGCGAAGCCGATCGAGTTACGCGCCAGTTGCGCCTATCTTCAACGATGAATAGCTGGCGGTCTTCAGCAGCCCAGCAATGATAATCGAATTCAGGTGGCCCATTCCTGGCTTGTTGACGCCTATACTCTAAGGGCCCCTGGTTTCGTTTCGCTTCGAAGGCAAGGGCCCATGCAAGCAGCGAGACCTACGGCGAGTTCCTCTAATGGAAGGAGCATCTGTTCGGGTAACTAGCGGCCTCGTTCAGGAGCGTGTGCCAGGAACACTCTGAGCAATTACGGAGGATCTGGCGGCCGAGGTTCACCCATCTGATTTCTGGATCCGAGAATAGCTTTCGTCCTTGAGAGGGAGGGACTCACCATGGCAGCTACTGGAAACAACTTCATCGACTTCGTTTCGGAACTGGTCTACGGCGATATGGGGGTAGGCGAGCTGGGCAGTCCCGTGCCCGCGGGGGCGAAGAACCATATCCATTGGACGCGGGACAACATACCCAACTCGGGGTCTACAACCGTCACGGGCAATGCATTCCTTGGCCATCACCTCGATTACATGCTGAACCGCTACGAGGTATGGCGCAGTAAATACTTTCAGCCGCCATTACGGCCCTGGGATGGTCAGAGTTCTATGGACGCCGAGCAATCGGCTACCGTGCCGGGCGCCGGACCACTGCCCGCCACCACAGAAGCGCTGGGAACCAGCGTCAGACTGTACTACAACTCGACCTACCGGATCAGTGCGACCGATGAGTTAGCTGATGAGGTAAAGGCTCCTTACAGCTACCGCTACTGGGCATTCATGAAATGGGTCAGCGATCTCCGGAAACGAGTGCTTGTACAGCCAGTGATCCATGTCCACAAGGTTTTCGACCGCGACGGAACGGTGCTGTCGGAAGAAGACTTCACAGACATTTTTCACCAGGTACACCACGTTTGGCACCCTAATGGCCCGGTGGGCTCAGGCTGGACGCAAGCCACGCCTTTCTTCAAGACCAGCGTGTGCCAACATATCGGCAAACAAGAAATCAGCCGGACGCAGGTTGGGGCGGAGTTTTTCACCTTCCACCGTGACCATCTCGAAATCTTTGACCGCTGGTTGCTGAGGATGGATCAGGACAAGATCCAGTCCATCAACACGTGTGCACACGATACGGACCCTAATGACCCGCCGCCGGCTGGCGTAAATGCTGATTTATCAGGCTATCCGCACATAGAGGACTGGAGTACGAACCCACCTGACGTGATCTTCAACGATGTCCACATCACGTACTGGGAAGGCGATCTGGACGAATTCGCGAACCTTGGGGAGATGGGGCAACTGTTCGCAACGGATTTCAATCAGTTCCCAACCATTAACGTACCCGGGGTATCGGATACGGGGTATCACGGAACGGGTCACGTGCTCAACGCGGACCTCCTGCCCGCTGTTGACAACAACTTTTCTCCTCGTTTCTTTGCCTGGCACGGTTTCATCGACGACGTATGGATCAAACGCGAGCCAAGGTTCAATGCCTTTCAAGTGGTTCAGTCAGACAACTCGGATCTTCCCGCGCCGGGGACCCTAACGATCCTGCGTGATCTTCTCACCAGTACCGACTCGGTTGAGCCCGCGATTGCGGTAGCGGGCATCGATCTAGCAACCGGCCAGGGCACCCTGAGGGTCAAGATCAACGTTCGCCCCGATCCTTTCAACCGTGAGTTGGAGTTCCTACTCAACTGCGAAGTCCTGCGGGAAGCCGGTGGCCCAGCCGCGGTGATTAGCCTGAGCCGCCAGTTGTCGATGATCCCCAGCGGCGCTCCGGCGGGCAACCAACGTTTGCAGAACGCTGATTTCTTTGAAGATTTTGTCTTTGACGGCTCCGGGAGCACTATCGACAGCGATGGTGACGGCCCATTCAAATCGGACAATATGCTCTTCTCGCCTACGCCCGTGGGCTTCAAGAACAGCCGGATCCGTATTACCGGCTACATGACGTGCCGCGCCTTTCCGGCCGGCACGATCCCAGCGGTTTCGGGGAGTATCTCGAGTGCGGGGCTGATTGTGACCGGTGCTGGAACGAATTTCACGGGAGAACTTCGCCAAGGCGACCTCATTCGCGCCAATGGGCAAGTCTGCATGGTCACCGGCATCACCAACAATACTTCCCTAACGCTGCTCGAACCGTTCAGTCCCGCGCTGCCTGCGGGTTCGGCCTTCGAGCGTCTGGATGGATTCGACCACGAGTCAGTCCTGGAAATCCCGCTGATCCAGGAAAAGCAGCCGCCCAGCGTGACGACCTACCTTGACCGCAGCACGTTCAGCATCGAGCAGGTAGCGCCGGCCGGGTCGACAGTTTTCGATGACGCGTTCTATGTCGTCCTACAAGACCGTACTGCCAGGCCATTCACCATTTCCTGGCCGGCAGACGTTGAGCCTGCACTTTACGGGCTAATTGCGCCGCCGGTCTATGCCGCCGGCCTGTACACCGACCTTGCCCATGCCCCTGTCGTCGAGCTACGGGATGCCGCAACCAACGCGCTCATTCCCGACGTGACCGTGGAGGCGACTTCTCCCCAGCCGGAGGACCCGAGCCTGCACCCGGCTATCCCACAGCGCACTACATATCCGTGTCGGGTCACATTCTCCGGCCAAGGAGCTTTCGCCGGGCTCGTCAATCCAGGCGATTTCAAAGATGTAAAGCTAGTCGTCACCGCCATCGACCGCTCCGGCAATCAGGTTACGGATGACAGCCTGCGTGTCCGCTTGCAGTTCAACCCCAACCCGTTCATGCTCGATGGTCCCACACATTGGCTCAGCCTCGACACGCGGGTTTTTCAGATTCCGGAAGGACAGGCGCGCTTTGGTGTTGCCGCCGGCTGGACGAACCCGAACAGCTTCATCCAGCAGGTGATTGCCAACTTCCGGACAGGAGGGGGTGCCGCCGGCGGCGAGACATTCGACAGCCTGCCGACCGCCCAGGGAGCCGCCAAACTCGAGTACTCGACTTCGGTTGGCGGGAACATTATTTACAATTTCGCTCTGGCGCAAGTGCGTTTGCAGAGTGCTGCAGGGCTGGCGAATCTCAGGGTTACGTTTCGTTTCTTTCGCTGGGGCGTGGCAAGTGTGGAGTTCAACGCTGCGCTGGCCTATCGTTCGGCGGCATCGGGGATCGGTTTGCTTGGGCGTACAAGTTCCAATGAACTCGCTTCGATTCCGTTCTTTGCCGAATCGAGAGTGGCGACATCCGCCAACATGGCAACGCAGACCGACCCCTCCAATCTTTTCAGCTTTGGACCTAGCGGGTCGGAAGATCAGAGCTATTTCGGTGCCTATCTCGACATCAACCAGAGTGCTTCGCGTTTTCCCCAAACCTATACGGGAGACGGGCCGTTCGCGGGGCCGCTGAACAGTATCCGGGACTTGCTCGAAGACCATCACCAATGCATGGTTGTCGAACTGTTCCACGCCGGTGATCCGACCGTGGCGGGTTCTACGCCGGGGACATCGGACAACCTGGCTCAGCGGAACTTGCTGATCGTTCAGACAGCCAACCCAGGCTCGGAGATGACACGCACCGTACAACATGCCTTCAACATCGATCTAACTCGGAGCCTTCACCGACCGAAGCGGGACCCCGTGGTCGTAGTCGACCCGATCCACCTCGATCATTCACACGTACACCCTGCACATCGGGATGAGCCCCCAACGGAAAACGGCGACACCCATCATGATCTCGTGCTGAACAACTGTTGCCAGGAAATCAGGGTTGCTCCCGCCCGTCCTGCGGAGGGCGGAAAGCACGACCACCACGGCTTGCGGGCTGAGTTGGCCCACCTGGAAGAAGGTTGGCTGGCGCAGTCCCCCGGCCTACTCAAAAAATTTGTCGGGCGCGTCAAGGACAGATTCGAGACGGATGAGCGCTGGACCTTTGATACCGAACAATGGAAACCTACTACCGGTTTGGATGAGCTGGTGTTCTTCTGGAACAAGCTGCCAAAAGACTCGGAGGTAGAACTCTTCCTGCCGGGAGCGAACGTAGAGGAGATCTTCAATTTCCGCAACCTGAGGCAAGCCCCCGGTACAGTGAAGATCGTCGATGCGCAAACTCTGCGGCTCTTCCCGACGGGTACCACTTTCCTTCCTATCGCCCGCTTCTGGGGCGACAACCTCGCAGGGCTACTGAGGGTGAAGCTGCCGGCTGGCATCAGGAAAGGCCAGCGTTTCGAGGTTGACGTGGTGCAGATGCGGGCCGACGAGGCACGGACCCTTGGGGGCTTCCAACTCAACATCCAGGTCGAGAAGGCGATTGATATCTGGGAGGCAGAGCAGCGGACCCTCGAATTGTTCCACAAACGACTAAGCCTTAAGAGCAAGACAGACCGCTGGCGGCCGGTCGTGGAGCGACAAGTGGAATTCACTCGCGCCCGCGCCAAAGCGCTCGTCGAACTGGCCAACGATGAGAATCCCGGCCAGGATCCCATCCCCTGGAAAGATCCCACGGAGGTTCAAAACGGGCGAAGGCTGCGAGTCGTCTTGGAAAAGATACAGATCAGCGACGATAGGGAGCCGTTTTTCAAAGGGAAGGGTGAGTTCCGCTTTTTTGCTAAGGTCTGGACGCCGGACAACGGCGGGATCCTTTCGGAACATGTCTTGCCTGAGAAGCACTATTTCAAGTTGGGCGACCTGCCGGGCAAGAACGAAGTTGAGCTCAATAGAGTGCTATTCGACAACTGGGCTGCAAGCGAATTAGCGATCCGGATCGGGGGCGTCGAGCTGGACACTTTCGATCCAGACGACCGCCTGCCCTCGTTCACCCGGGTCTTCAGCGGTGATCCTGTGACGTGGTATGGCAGCTATGCTCCGACAACCGGAGCTGTTGACCCGCAAGACCTGGGCGGCTGGAAACTCTGGTACCGGATTGAGCCGGCAGGATGACTAGCGAGCCCATGACAGTTCTGGAGGCTCGTTCCCGGAACCTACGGACCTTCAACCTCGCATGCTAGAAGGCTATAACGATCGTTTTTCAGCCCCGACCATGTCCGCCATCGCACCCAGGAGCGGCTGTAGAATTGCCTTCAAAAAGCCGCTTCAGGTGGCTGGCAGGATCGAAGAATGCTCGTTTGCAGAGCGTTCATGTGGCAATCCAAACCGGCAACCGTCTGTGAGGGAATTCTGTAAGTTATTGAAAGGATTGGCTCCTCAGGTAGGACCCTGCCGTAAGAGGCTAACCGATTCAAACTAAAAGGCTTGTCGGTTCGAACAGCCTCACCTAGGGTCCCGAAGTTGTTACCTAGATGTTACCCACGAAAGAAGCGCTGGGACCCGACGTTTTCCGACCACAGCTACGGCTTTCGACCGGGACGTTCGGCGCATCAGGCGGTGGCCCAGGCGCAAGCCTACATCGCCGAGGGTTATCAATGGGTGGTAGACGTTGATCTGGAGAAGTTCTTCGATCGAGTCAACCACGATCTGTTGATGGCTCGTGTGGCCAAACGTGTCGGCGACAAGCGCTTGCTGAAACTCATCCGGGCCTTTCTAACCGCCGGGGTGATGGAAGACGGGCCGGTGAGTCCTGTCGACGTGGGAACGCCGCAAGGCGGTCCTCTGTCGCCGTTGCTCTCGAACCTTGTGCTCGATGATTTGGATTGCGGGTTGGAGGGGCGCGGTCACCGCTTCTGCCGCTACGCTGACGACTGTAACATTTATGTTCGCAGTCGCAGGACGGGGCAGAGAGTGATGGCCGGCGTCACGAAGTTTCTGACAAAGAAACTGCGGCTCAAGGTCAACGAATTGAAGAGTGCGGTGGCTCGACCCGACGAGCGGAAGTTCTTGGGCTTTCGCTTGACGACCGGCGTGGAGCCTCAGCGATTGATATCGCCCGAGGCGCTCAAGCGGTTTCAGGCGCGAGTGCGAGAGCTGACGAGCAGGACGCGCGGGGTCAGTATCGAGCGGATGATCGGCTTGTTGAAGCCGTATCTGCTCGGCTGGCGAAGCTACTTTGGCTTCAGTCAGGACCCGTTGGTGCTTCGTTGTCCATCGCCAAAACTTCGTAGCCGATCGAAATGAAGACCGGACTCGTCAACGATCCGGTCTTTTTGGTGTCGTCGTGCTAGGCGTGCGCTGCGAACAAGGGGCAGCGGGCTTT
>Ga0315336_1004953_pt1 | contig 15091 bp, 13 predicted proteins | sample ASW5metaG_FD_204512 | JGI IMG/M metagenome (GOLD analysis project Ga0315336, IMG submission 204512) | Ammonia-oxidizing marine archaeal communities from Monterey Bay, California, United States - ASW #5 | ecosystem: Environmental > Aquatic > Marine > Intertidal zone | place: USA: California...
TGTCGGTGCGGTCCCGCGGGAGCGTACTCCGCGATGTGCACCGCGTGCAGGGTCATGGAGATCGGCTGATCCGTGGCCTTGACGAAGCCCTCGGCCAGGGAGACCTGCCCGGATCGAACGGACTTGATCTCGGTGCCCTTGAGCTTGATCCCGCATTCGAGGGTATCCGTGATCGTGTAGAGGTGGCGTGCCTTCCGGTTCTCGATCACCGGTTCCTTGGTTCCCTTGCTGGAGCTGTTCTTGGCCATCAGTACCTGCATGCTATCGACGAAACGGCCCCACAGGGTGTCCCTGCGGGGCCGGTCAATGCGCGAGAGAGGACTCGAACCTCCACGGGATATTAATCCCACCAGCACCTCAAGCTGGCGCGTCTGCCAATTCCGCCACTCGCGCTGAGGGTGCGTGAACGGGGCAGGATACAGGTGATCGCCTGGCGAGGAAAGGGGGCGGTACGTGTTCCCCGGCTCGGGTCCTGCTAGGGTGCTGGGGCATGTCCAGGCTCTTGATCAACGAATTGTTCTTCTCGATCCAGGGGGAATCCTCGCGGATCGGTCGCCCCTGTGTCTTTGTCCGCCTTCGGGGATGCCATCTCCGCTGCCGGTACTGCGACACCGAGTACGCCTTCACCCAGGGGGAGGGAATGGAGATCGATGCGATCATCGACTCGATCTCGTCCTGGCCCTGCCGACTGGTGGAGATCACGGGAGGGGAGCCCCTCCTGCAGGAGCCGGTGCACGAGTTGATGGGCCGACTCTGCGATCTCGGATGGACCGTGCTCCTTGAGACGTCAGGAGCCTGCGACATCAGCTCCTGTGATCATCGAGTGATCCGCATTCTCGATCTCAAGACACCTGGAAGCGGCGAGTCCCAACGGAATCACTGGGCGAACATCGACCAGCTTCGCAGGGAGGACGAGGTGAAGTTCGTGCTGGTGGACAGGACCGACTACGAATGGATGCGCGAGATGATCGATCGCCACGATCTCGGTACACGGGTCGGAACGATTCTCGCCTCACCGGTCAATGAACAGGCTCCGGGCCACGAAATCGAAGGATGCGAGTCGCTCCCGATGCGGACTCTGGCCGAGTGGGTCTTGGCCGATGGGCTCGACGTGCAGTTGCAGCCGCAGTTGCACAAGGCGATCTGGGATCCGGCGACGCGTGGAGTGTGATCCGGGAGGTTCCCCGGTGGGCCTCAGGTCGAATCGCGATCGACAACCACGTAGTTCTCCCGCTCTCCGCGGCCCCGCAGGGGATAGTCCTTGCGCAGCGGGAAGGCGGGAAAGTCGGCCCAGGTCAGGATGCGACGGAGATCGGGGTGTCCGGTGAACTCGATCCCGAACATGTCGTACGCTTCGCGCTCACGCCATTCGGCACCAGGCCAGAGATCGCAGACCGAGGGAATGCGGAGGCCGGGGTCCTGGTCGTTGCCGGTGGTGTCGCCCTCCGGGTCGAGGAAGGTCTTGACGACAAGCAGGTCGTTGCTGCTGAAACTTCGCAGGACCCAGACCACGGCGAATCGGGCGGGCATGGGAGCGGGATAGTCCAGGTAGTCCACGGCGGTGACGTCGCTCAGCAGCGCGTAGTCGCATTCAGGGTGTTCACGGAGAAAGCGGAGCACCGTATGGGCGTCGCCGGGCTCGACGATCAGCGTCGCCTGTCCCCGGAACTCCGTGGCCTGGAACTTCGAGTCCGGGAAGGAATCGCGGACTCGCTTGAGGGTTGGATGATCGATCGTCGAAGCCATGCGAAGCATTGTAGGGAGTAGCGACGGCCGATGGTCACGGATTGATGGCCCCGCCCCGGGCCCCGGTGATCGTGATGGTGTCGATGGCGGGGTCCATGTTCCAGAGCACGCTGCTCGCCCGCACGGGGGTCGGGGATCCCTCGGTGAGAATCGATACCGTCCGGCCCTCGACGGCCGACACCTTCGCCAGCGAGGTTGCCACGTTGTAGTCGAACAGGTTGCAGTCCACCCGGCGACGAGGAGTGGCGATGTACACCTGCCCACGTGCCAGCAGGCGGTCGATGTCCATGTCGTCGCCGAGGTCCAGCACGCTGTCCTCCGGGTTCCGCTGCTGTTCCTTGCGGGGGTCCGCCGTGGGCTTGGTCCGGGCCTCGACGCGATCGGCCGTGATGCTGGCCACGTCTTCTTCCGTCATGCCACGGTAGATGCCTTCGACGTCGCCTTCCATGGTCATGTCGAAGCCGCCGTCGGCATCACGCACCATGTCCAGGCGACGTGTCCAGACGAAACGCGATGCACCCGGACCTTTGAAGAGCCCGCGGTCCTGGGTGGGATCCGGCTCCTCGTCGGCGGAGGGATCACGGATGACCAGTTCGCCATCGCCAATCACCTCGGCTTCCTCCTTGAGGTCGTTCCAGGTCAGGTGCTTGGCGGCGATGTAGAAGATGCGTGGCTCGCCGTCCCGTTCCGGCGTCGACCAGGCCCGCTGTTCCAGTTTCGCATCGCCACGTGCGATGAGGTTCTCCAGGACACGGGAAGTGGAACCCGTCGCATCGAAGGGACTGCGGGAGTTCGTGGTGTCGTTGTTCTCCGGGGCGTGGGCGAACTGGAGAATCAACGTCCGCCCGTCGAGTTGGTTGCGTTCCTCCGGGGTCGGCTGGGAGATGACGGAGACGCCACCGGACAGCTTGATCTCGCCGGCACCGTCGTTGAACTCCCCGTCGTAGTCCATGGCCTCGTTCCACCTCGCCCGCATGGTGACGGTGGGGGGATCGCCCTTGCGACGGGGCGGCACCTGTGGGCGTTCGATGCGGGTGTCCGACTGCAGGTCGAGCGGGCGTGTCAACAGGCGGGCCTGGCCCGGCCCCTCCCAGTGGGCGGTTCCTTCCTTGCGACGGAGGGTGACTTCCTGGCCGTGATCGATGAGCATGTCGTCCCGTGCGATCACAACGTCCTTGCCGGTGAGCTTCACCGTTTCCTGCGCGGCATCGGCCTGGAGATCGTCCGCGAAGGCGCGGGCGCCGTCCGCGAGGAGTACCTGGACGTCTCCCTTGGCGAACACGTCCTGGACCCTGGTGTTCGACCCGATGAGCGATTCCGTGTCGCTCGAGATGTCGGCGGGCTCCTGTTCGTCCTCCGGGGCCTGGGCGAAGGTGACATCGAGATCATCGGCCCAGATCGTCTGGTCGTCGTTTCGAGCCATGACCTCCTGCACCGCGGTCATCCGCGAGGGCACGGCCTTGCCCTGTCCGTTCTCGTCGAACTGCATCTTCAACTGCTGGCACGAGATCACGCCATCGACGGACTGCACATCGACATCGCCGTTGAAGATGATCTGCTGCAGGAGGGGCTGGTCACTGTTCTCGGTCGGTTTGAAGGCAAGGTCCACGCCGCCGGTCCAGGTGATGTCCAGTTCGGTCCGGGTGGGTTCGACTGCAGCCTGCTCCTCGCCGATGTCCAGGGGCTCGTTGGCCGTGGCGAGGATCGGGACCTGGGAAGCACCGGGCTGGGGAGCGGTGGTTGGAGTTTCGACGGCCTCGTCGGTCAGCATGCTGACGACACCGGCCTCGATGAAACCGCCACGCCCGTTCTCCGGGCTGATCCAGAGGTGGGTGCCGCGGGCACGCAGCCGATTGTCCTTGACCAGGACTTCGCCTCCCTCGTCGGCCAGCAGGTCGAAGCGGTCGGCCAGCGAGTGGTAGAACACCCTCCGGCAGGTGATCTCGGTGTGCTTGGCTGTATCAAGGATGTACACCGGGTTCCCGACCAGTTCCGCCCGTGTTTCATCGGGGGAGTCCGGCCGCGTTGCCTCGTCCTCCAGCGGCACCATGGTGACGCCACCATCGCAGGTGAGAAGAATGTCGTCGGGTCCCGGAACCGGGGCGTTGTTGCCAGTGCTGGAGAGGGTCATCCAGGTCAGCCACTGGGGCCACGACATCGCGCTGGCCATCGGTGACCGATCCAGTTCCGGATCCCGGGCCTGGTTGGTGAGGGTGTTGGACTCCATCGAGAACGTGAGGTGCAGGTCGTCGCCCGTGACGATCTTGCCGTCACGGATGTCGCCCTGGAGAATGCGGATGTTCTCGTGCAGCGTCATCGTGTAGAAGACCGTGTCGGAGGTATCGGGAGCCGTCGGTTGCACCATGGCATGCACGGGGCGGATCACCCGCGCGTGCCCGGTGGCCAGTTGCCGAGGAGGCATCGATGTCCGTGGTGGCCAGTGTGGGTCGACCCCAAGGCTGACGGCGTCCTGTTCCGGCTGCATGAGCAGGTAATCGAGGTGGGCCATGGACAGGAACTCGATGCGATCGGCCTTGTTGTTGAGCAGGATCTGCAGGTCATGACCGACCATCGTATCCGTGGGGGTGGTCAGGTCGATTCGATCGTCGCAGAGGATCTTCCCGAGGAAGTTGTCGAACTCCGCCCGTGATGTCCGCATCTCCATGTCCGGAGGGTGCAGGGACGGGTGGGCCACTGCACCATCCACGGGTTCGTAGAGGTTGATGCGGACGTTGCCCGTGATCCTGCCGGTCTCAAGGGCCCGGCTCGGGGCGTAGGCCACGGCGCGATCCCCGGTGATGGTCACCAGGCGATTGTTGCTCAGGTACAACTCGACCTGGGGCTTGACCATGTCGATCCAATGGGCCGGATACTCCGGCGGGTTCGGATCAAGGTGTTCGCATCGATACTGCTGGGCGAGGTTCCCATCGGCGTCGGCGATCTGTACCCAGCCGCCGGCGGGAAGATCGAGCCCGATGTCCGGGTCAAGCATCCCCCCCGAGGCGGTCTCGTTTTCGTCGAGTCGGCTTGGGCCGACCAGGTCGACGATCTCGCCCTGCGCGGTCAGTTCCTCTGCTTGCTCGGGCCGGGACGAATCAAGCAGGATGACGATACCCAGCAGGACCACTGCTCCGACCACGCCGACCATGGTCAACTGCCATGGGGTCCAGGACCTGGTCTGCTCGTTCTTTCCCTTCAGGAGCATTCGCCTGAGGTGTCCGGGATCTTCCATGTCTCACCCTTCCTGCCGAACGGTCTGCCATCGGGTCAGCAGTTCGTCCCAGCATCCTTGTGACGAGAGCAGTCGCTCGATGGCTTCTCGGACGGCACCATGGCCACCGGGGGTCGTGGTGATCCAGGCGGCCGCGTCGCGGACTTCCGGGGCCGCATCGGAGACGGCGATGGGCATGGCCACCGCGTTGAGGACCGGCAGGTCCGGCAGATCATCTCCCATGGCAGCGGCCTGGGCGGGGGCCACCCCGGTGGCAGCGCACACGGATTCCAGTGCGACGAGCTTGTCGGTGCAGCCTTGGTGAACATGGGAAATGCCGAGTTCGCCGGCTCGGCGTGTGACCGCTTCGCTGCTGCGGCTGGAGATGATGGCGACCTCGTGCCCCGCCTCGATCCACAGTTTGATGCCCAGCCCGTCACGGACGTGGAACCGCTTCAGCTCGTTACCGCTGTTGTCGAACACGAGCCGGCCGTCCGTGAGGACGCCGTCCACGTCAAGGCAGAGGAGCCGGATTCCGCCGGCGGTTTCAGGATCCATCCCAGGTCCTCCTGCGTTGGTGGCATTGTAGGGCGTGACCGCCGGTGGGGGTGGTCACTCCTGGACGATCTTCATGGCGATCAGGTCCTGCACGTCGATGAGCCCCAGGGGCCTCCCGTCGGCGTCGACCACGGGAATTTCGTCAATGCGGTGTTCGGCGATCAGTTGCCGAGCTTCACGCACGCGATCATCCTTGGCCAGGCAGCGGGGATGGGTGGTCATCACGTCCTTCATGTGCCGATCCAGTCCCTCCGCATCCTCCATCATCAGTCGGCGAAGATCGCCGTCGGTGAAGATGCCGCTGAGGCGACCGTCCTGATCGATGAGCACGATGGCGCCGGCTCGTCGTTGGCCCTCACCGCTCCACGCCTGCTGCAGCGCTTCCCGAACGCTCAGGTCCTGGGAGACCACGGGCAGGTTGTCACCGACGCGCAGCCGCATCACCTCTTCGATGCTTCGCAGGCTGCTGCCCAGGCGACCACCGGGATGGTGGCGGTGGAACTCGTCCTCGGTCAATCTTCGATGACCGGCGGCGGCCATGGCCAGGGCATCGCCACAGGCGAGGCAGGCCGTGGTGGAGGTGGTGGGAGCAAGGTTCAGGGTGCCTGCTTCTTCCAGGTCGCCCAGGGCCAGGTGCACGTCGCAGAGCTCGGCGAGATGGGAATCATGTCGAGCTGAGATGCCCAGTCGCGGGACTCCGTCGGCCCTGAGGATGGCCGCGAGGTTCAGGACCTCTTCGGTGGTGCCCGAGTAGGACAGGAGCATCACCACGTCCTCCTTGCGGATACGGCCAAGATCTCCATGGACAGCCTCGGCGGGATGCAGCACGTTCGAGGGAATGCCCAGGCTGCTGAAGGTGGCCGAAATCTTGGCCCCGATCAGGCCGGATTTGCCCATGCCGCTGACGACGACGTGCCCACCACAGGAAGCGATCAACTGCACTGCAGCCTCCCACCGTGCAGCCTCGGCCCCGCTGGGGTCGGCGGCGATGGAATCGGCGATTCGCTCGATGGCCTCGGCTTCGCACCGCAGCACATCGGTGATGCATGCAGTGGCGTCCTCTCGTTTCACGGAGAGATCGTCCTGGCCCGGCGAATTGGATTGGGAAGCAGTCATCGTCCGGTATGATGGAGGCACGGCTCCTCGGCCACCATTGTACCGGGAACCGGTCCATTCCTCCCTGCCCACCCGGAGACGGACGCGCATGCCCTCGATCCAGGAAGACTACACCATCCATCTTGACTCCTTCGAGGGGCCACTGGACCTGCTTCTGCACCTGATCCACAGGGCGGAAGTGGATATCCAGGACATTCCCATCGCCCAGATCACGGACCAGTACCTGCTGGTCCTCAGGCAGGTTGATGCCGTGGACGTGGAGTTGGCGGGTGATTTCCTGGTGATGGCGGCCACCCTGATGGAGCTCAAGTCCCGCACCCTGGCCCCGGTTGAGCCCGAAGAAGGCGAGGGCGAGGACAGCGTTGGAGACGCGTTCACCGATCCCCGGCAGGATCTCGTCCAGCAGCTGCTGGCCTACCAGCGCATTCGCAGTGCCACCGAGGAACTGGATGATCGTCGACTGGCCCACGAACGTCGAAGCCGGGTTCGGATTCGTCCTTCCGAGGAAGCCATTCGCGTCGATGACAATGATGGACTCGATCTCGAGGACGTCCATGTCATGGACCTCGCCGATGCCTACAGCGACATCGCATCGGCCATTGATTTCGATCGACTCGGCGACCACCACGTGGCCCTGGACGAGGTCCCCATCGAGCTCTACCAGCAGGATCTCCTGGACCGCCTGCAGCGTCGCAGTGGAAGTTCGCTGACGTTGCAGGACACGTTTGCAGGTCGAAGCCCTTCCCAGCGACTGGGCCTGTTTCTCGGGCTGCTCGAACTCGTCCGCACGCATCGCATCTCCTGCCAGCAGGAGGATTGGGGCAAGCCCATCTTGCTGGAACTTCGCGGCGAGTCCGAATGGATTGAACGTGGGGGCTTCCAGGACGAGACGGCGGAGGATGACACCGCCGATGAGGCCTGATCAATCCTTGCCGATTCGGCGAAGGACATCGACTTCTTGCTGCGTCAGTTCCCGCCAGTAGCCGGGCTTGAGGCCCTTGAGGGTCAACTGGCCGAGCTTCGTGCGCCGCAGTTTCTTCACGGGGTGCTCCAACTTGGCCATCATCCGGCGGATCTGGCGGTTCCTGCCTTCGGCGAGCACGATCTTGAGCCGGGTTCGATCCCGGTCCCGGTGAATCAGTTCGATCGACGATGCAGCATGACGCTTGACGGCTTCCGGCCCACCATGACGGCGGGAACGCCTCCGGGTGGTCAGCAGGATTCCCCGCTGGAGTCGGAGGATTTCCTGGTCGGTGAGCTCGCCCTGGACGTTGACCTCGTACTCCTTGCGGATGCCGTGCCGCGGATGCGTCAGGCGGGCGGCCAGTGCTCCGTCGTTGGTCAGGATCAGCAGACCCGAGGAATCAATGTCCAGGCGACCGACCGGGAAGAGCCTGGCCTTGGAAGGATGCTTCACGAGATCGATCGCCCGGCGTCGTTCCCCCGGGTCGTCGTTGGAGCAGACAACTCCTCGCGGCTTGAAGAGCAGCACGTGCACGAGCGGGACGTTGGTTTTCAGGCCTTCTCCGGAGACCACGATGTGGTCACGCTGGGGATCCACCCACGCCGGCATCCAGTCCACCAGGGTTCCGTTGACGTACACCTCGCCGCCCAGGATCAGTTCCTCGCAGTCACGCCGCGAGGCAACCCCGGCGGCAGCCATGACCTTCTGCAGTCGTTGACCACGCGAGGCTTCCCGGAAGGCATTGCCGCCATTTTCGTCATCACGGTCACCGGGCACGCTGCTCCAGCCTGCTCCGGGGTCTGCCGGAGGCGGTGGAGGCGGGGGGAGTTGAAAGTCGTCCTGTGGAGGCATGGCGAGGATCCGCATGTTTCGAATCGAGTAGTCTACCGGGGGTCGCCGACCGATGTCATCTCGCGATCATGTGTCGATACGGGAACTCGGCAGTACAAGGGAATCTGTTCATGCAGCATGCAGTTCTGGCTCCTGGACGCGTATCTCCACTGGGACCGGCGTCCCTGGCAATCGGGGTGATCGTCTGGTTCGTCGAGATCTTCACGCCGATCGTCGGCTTCGGGCTGCTTGGTGTTCCCTGGAATGCCGCCCCGCACCAGGTCATGGATCCGGCAGCCGGCATCACGTGGGGAACGTTCATCATCGCGATCATCATGGCCGCTGGAGGCCTGGTCGCGATCATCGGCTTCGTCGTCGGCCTGATCGGCACCACCACCAGCGGCGATCGGCATGGGGTGGCCGTGACCGGTGTCGTCCTCAACGGGGTGGCCTGGGTCGCGGTCATGATCGCCTTCGTCTCCCAGTACGGTTCATGAAACGGCGCCCGGCGTCTGGACAGGGGTGAGCGTGGCCGGTGACAGGATCAACCAGTTCCTCGAGTTGATACGCAAGATCGAGCGGATCCCGCAGTCCGAGTTGACGCGTGGGCAGCGATTCCTTCGCTTCATGTGGCAGTTGTGGGTGACCGCGTATCGCCAGTTGCGACGTGACCGTGCGGGGTCGAATGCCGCGGCGTTGACGTTTCGTACGCTGTTCTCCATGCTGCCGATGCTCGTGCTTGCGGCGTCACTGACGAAGGTGCTCGTCGAGGAGCAGACGTTCCTGGACAGCGTCGACGACCTGACCAGTTGGTTCCACCTTGAGGACATCCGGATCTCCGTACCCTCCGGGAGCGGAACTGAAACGATCGACCTGGTGCACTGGGTGCATGAACTTGCCGTGCAGGCCATGTCGCTGGACCTGACCGGCCTGACCTGGCTCGGACTGATCGTCGTGCTCTATTCGGCGCTCCGACTGGTGGAGGAGGTGGATTCCACCTTCAACATCATCAGTCGCTCCACGCCCACGGGCTGGATCAAGCGGAGGATCTGGATCTACATCGGGGTGATCCTGGTCGCCCCGATCCTGACGGTCGTTGGTGTGTGGATCCTTGATCGATTGATCGAGGAATCCACATCCGTGATCGGGGTCTGGTCATGGGTCACGCCAGTGCTCCAGTCGGCACTCGCGATCGTGTCCCTCTGGTGGCTGCTTCGACTCTGTTACCGGCGCATCCCTGCACGGGAGATCAGGAAGCGTCCGGCGATGCTCGGTGCGGCGTCCGCCACCGTACTGCTGCTGGTGGGTCAATGGCTGCTCACCCTGTACATCGATGGGGCGGTGCGATCGAGTCCACTGGGAGGCAGCCTCGGGTTCGTGCCGGTCTTCATGTTCTGGATGTACCTGATGTGGCTCGCGGTGCTCTACGGCCTCGAGATCACCATGGTGTCGCAGCGACTGTCGGATCTTCGACACCGGGACCGCCTCAGGGGCGGTTCGGGTTCGCCTGCTTGACGCTCCAGTCATCCATCTCGTCTCGTAGCCAGCGACGTTCCAGCCGATTGATGGGGCCGAAGTGCTCCTGGAAGATCTTCAGGTCGTCTCGTGGAAAGACGAGGTCCTTGCGTTCACGGAGTGATCGCAGGTAGCCATTGAGCTGGGTGCGGCGGAACCGGTACAGCCACCGCACCAGGGCGTAGGACTGCTGGTAGAACACGCTGATGCGTTCGGGGGGTAGTTCGCTGAAACTCCGGAACGTGAGCAGTGTCCGCAGTGGAAGCAGTTCGTTGTCCGCCAGCATCTGCCTGAAGCCTTCTCTTCTCAGGGAGGACTCGTAGGCCGGTCCGAACGCGTAGGCGGTGTCTTCGGTTTCGAAGGACGTGGCGAATCCCTCGTGGAGCCAGTAGGTCCACCCTCCACGGCTGTCGACGAATCCGGACAGCCAGCTGAGCTGGTGGAACGCCTCGTGGACGGTGAGCGAGGTCTGCAGTTCCTGCTCGAGATCCTTCAGATCATGGTGGCGCTGATCGATCTGCTCTGCCCAGGCTTCCGCCATCTCCCGTTGCCGGGCTTTCGCGGTGGGATCGTCAAGTTCCCTGGTTTCGAACTCGGTCAACTGCTCCTGCGATTGGGCCAGTCCCTCCCGGGCTTTCTTGAGCATCGGCAGCCCGCGTGGTTCGTAGAAGACGATCCACTGGTCCGCGGGTGCGAAATACCCCCCGACGGTGGGGGGGATGAGGCTCGCACTGATGCCACATGTGGTTGAGAACTTGACGAAGTCATCCTGTTCCGTGAACACGATGCAGAGCATCTTGTACTTCGGCATGGGTCGGGCAGATCCGAGGACCTGGCAGAGGCGTATGAACTGGTGACGAGCGGCCTTGAGATCACGGCCGATGTGGCTGATGCTCTTGAAATCCGCGTTGGTGAGGATGACCCAGTACCGGTCCTCGTGGACCACGAATGAATCGTTCAGGCAGGACCGGGCCCGTTGCAGCACCTGCTGGATGGGCTGCTGGACGAGGATGAACTCTCGTGGCTCGACCGTTGTCGTTTCGGAATCTGGAGCGGCGGGGTCCTCCGGGGGCGGGGCAGGAGCCGGCTCGTCGGCCAGTGCCGGGCCACCAAGGAGGAGCATGAGTGCCAGGGTACGAATCATGGGCATGGGGTCCAGGTGGGGTCGGGAGCAGAACGAACCTGCGCCGAGAAGCATGCAACCATCGCTGATCATTCTCCCAGATTGACAAGACGGCCCATCCAGGACCGATAAGGGCGTCTGGCGGTTGATCTGGATGGTCTGGACGGATCCCACTGCCTGGTCCGGATCGAGGTTGGCGGGGGCCTTGCAACCCCACTCAGGTCGGGAGGGGATCCACACGATGGAGGGGGGGTGAGAGGAACCAGGTTAGAGCAGGGAGAGAGCCCGATGGATACCAACGTCTTCAATCCGTACGTCAGCACGTCCCTCGAGGACGGCATATTCCACGTGTGCCTCGTCGCCCCACGGGTCGGTGATCACGAGGCATCGATCATCGCGGCCGCGGTGCATCGCACCCTCCGGGAGCATGGCCGCTCCCTTCGCACGATGGTGCTGGATGTCTCCAACGTCCAGATGATGCAGAGCGTGGGGCTTGGAATGTGCATCGACATCCGAAACACGGCCGACGCATTCGGCGTGTCCACGAGGCTCGTGGGTCTTCGAGGTCGACTGGCCCAGCTCTTCAGGTTGCTGAAGATTGACAGGTTGTTCACCATCGAGTCGGGGTCCGCGGCAACGCCCAGGACCGAGGTTGCCGGCGCGGCCTGAACCACTGGCGGTGGCATCCATGTTGCTTGGCGACTACCATGGGGACTCTCAACGGACCGGATCGACCGGTCCAGGAGTGCACCCATGGGTCTCGAAGCCGCTCTTCCAGTCGACGGCATGCTCACCACGCAACTCAATCGCGTGATCAACTGGGCGCGCCGTTCCAGCGTCTGGCCGATGCCCTTTGCAACGGCCTGTTGTGGAATCGAATTGATGGCCACCGCCTCGAGTCGCTTCGATCTCTCGCGGTTCGGGGCCGAGGTCTTCCGGTTCAGCCCCCGCCAGGCCGATCTGCTGATCGTGGCGGGGCGCGTCAGCGTCAAGATGCTTCCCGTGCTCCAGCACATCTACATGCAGATGACGGAACCCAAGTGGGTGATCTCGATGGGGGCCTGCGCCTCGACCGGCGGGGTGTTCGACACCTACGCTGTCGTGCAGGGAATCGACCAGTACGTGCCGGTCGACGTCTACGTTCCGGGGTGCCCGCCACGACCGGAGATGCTCATCGAGGGCATCATGGCGATCCAGCGGATCATCGACCAGGACAACATTCCCTACGACGGACAGGGGCGACGCCTGCCACTGCAGGTCGCGGTCGAACCCACGCACCAGCCCACCGCCCAGCCCATCGATGTGAGCATCGGGGCGTCCGGCTGAACCACGTCAATGTCGGAAGTGCCGCACTCCTGTCAACAACAGGGTGATGCCGCGTTCATTGCACAACTCGATGGTCTCGTCGTCTCGCTTGGAGCCGCCGGGCTGCACGATGCACTGGATTCCCGCGTCGGCCAGGAGGGTCGGGCCGTCGGCGAAGGGGAAGAAGGCATCCGAGGCTGCGACGGTTCGAGCCAGTGACTTGAGACCCGCTCCAGCTCGTTCGATGGCAAGGGCACAGGCCCCGACGCGATCGACCTGGCCGGTGCCGGCGCCGACGAGTCGGCCCTCTCCTCCGATGGCGATGGCGTTCGAGGAGAGATGCTTGCAGACGATCCAGATCAGCCGGGCATCTTCGAGCATCGCGTCATCCGGTGCGGGGCCGGCAACGTGGGACCACTTGGTGGGATCGGCAAGGATGGAGTCCTGCTCCTGGACGAGCAGTCCACCGGGGATGCTGCGGATCGATGCAGTCTGGGGTTGCAGGGACCCGATGCCCGGCACTTCCAGCAACCGGGCATTCTTCCATCGCTCGGCGAGCATCTCGACCGCTTCGTCATCGAATGCAGGGGCGATGATCACCTCGAGAAACCGGGATCCCTCCGAGATGGTGCCGGCGAGTTCGGCATCGATTCGGTTGCTGACGGCCACGATGCCGCCGAAGCCCGCCTTGGGGTCGCCTTCCCATGCCGCGAGGAACGCATCGACAGCTCCATCGGCGATCGAAGCGCCACAGGCGTTGGTGTGCTTGACGACCGTGGCGGCGCATCGCTCGGGTGAGACGATGGCCAGGTCGTTGAGGAGGGCCAGCGCGCCGGCGGCGTCGTTGAGATTGTTGTAGCTCAGGGGCTTTCCGGAACGGAGCCTCGCTGAGGCGAGTTGGACGGCGCCCTCGTCAGGCGTCACGTACAGGGCGCTGCGCTGGTGGGGGTTCTCCCCGTAGCGGAGGACTCGACTTCGTCGGCCGGTGACATGGAGTACGGGTGGGAACGGATCGTCGCCTTCTCGGCTCATCCAGTCGCTGATGGCGGTGTCGTAGGTCGCGGTCCGGGTAAATGCGGCCGACGCAAGTTTTCGGCGCATCTGCGTCGACGAGGAGCCCTCGTTGCGGCGGATGTCGTCGATCACCTCGTCGTACTGCTGCGGCGAGGTGATGACGCTGACGAATGCGTGGTTCTTGGCCGCTGATCGGATCATGGACGGACCACCGATGTCGATCTGCTCGATGGCCTCTGCATCGGTTACATCTTCGCGTCGGATCGTCTGTTCAAATGGATACAGGTTGACGCAGACGAGCTGGATGGGAACGATGCCGTGCTCGTCCATCGATTGGGCATGGTCCTCGAGATCCGGTCGGCCCAGCAGCGCGCCGTGGACGAGTGGATGGAGCGTCTTGACCCGTCCGCCGAGCATCTCGGGGAATCCGGTCACGTCCTGCACCGGGGTGACGTCCAGGCCGGCTTCGGACAGGGCACGAGCGGTGCCGCCGGTGGATACCAGTTCCACTCCGAGGTTCGACAGTGATCTCGCAAACGGGATCAGGTCGGTCTTGTCGCTGACGGACAAGAGTGCTCGGGTGATGGGGATTCGATCCATGGGGAGTTCTGGTGAAGAAGTGGTTGATGTTTGCAGGAATCAGCGAAGTGGGCTCAGGCAGACAAGTCGGCCGTCTTCACTGATTGCAAACAGTGTTCCCTCTTCAAGTCCGTCCGAGACCACGTTGGTGATCCGTGAGAACTCCTTGGATTTCACGGCCGTGCCCTGCATGGCGGAAACAGTGGCGATCGTGCGCGAGTTTGCATCCCAGGTGATGAGGGTGTCTCCGTTTCGCGTCAGTACGCTTCCAGTATTGGTGGGGCAGATCCACTTGCGGTCGCCGTCGAGCTTGTTGACGGGCATGGCCGTGAACGCGGCCAGGCCCTGGCTCGGAATCTGCTGGTACACGCGATCACCGATGAGGACGGGGCTGTCCACGAGGGCGCTTTCCGTCAGGACTCGCCAGATGGTGCGGCCGCTGTGCAGATCGAAGGCTCGCAGGTGCTGGTCGACACCGGCGATGTAGAGGGCGTGATCACTGGCTGCAGGGTCCGCGACGATGTTGTCGAGAAGTTCGGTGCTCCAGAGCTGGGAAGCGGTGCTGGCCGAGAAGGCGGACACGATGCCCTCCGGGCTCGTGCAGCAGACGATCCCGTTTCGAAGAATCGGGCTCAGTCGCAGTGCGTGGGCGACCTGGTAGGCCTTCCAGGCGAACCCGATCTGCCAGGCCTGCCAGATGAGCTGGCCGCTGCGAGAGCCGTAGATCAGGTACTCGCCCTGAAGCACGCCGGGGGTGCTCGCAAGCCATTCGAGTTCATGCTGGGGTGTTCCCAGTGCCGAGGCCTTCGTCATGCCGGTGTTCGAGTCGAGCGTCAACATCATGTTGTCAGCGAGGACAAGTACCAGTTCCAGGGAGGGAAGGTAGGTGATGGAGTGGACATTCTGAAGCCTGCCGGCAACGGACACGTTCCAGATGCGCTGGCCGTTGTCTGCCTGCACGCAGATCAGGTCGTTGACTGCCGTGACGATGAACAGGCGATCTGCCTGCGGGCTCATGTACTCGATCTGCCTGCCCGGAACCGGAAACTGCCATTGCACGTCGTATCCAAACACTGCGGCGGAAACGGGACCGATGGCGTAGGTCTGCTCGAGGTGATCTCGCACCGAC
>Ga0315336_1004954_pt1 | contig 15088 bp, 8 predicted proteins | sample ASW5metaG_FD_204512 | JGI IMG/M metagenome (GOLD analysis project Ga0315336, IMG submission 204512) | Ammonia-oxidizing marine archaeal communities from Monterey Bay, California, United States - ASW #5 | ecosystem: Environmental > Aquatic > Marine > Intertidal zone | place: USA: California...
TGTTTTTCTTTTGCTCGGTTGGCTGTTCGTAAGTGACGTGAGTCCTTCCTGGTCCAACCTGCTGTTGGCAATCGTCTTCATGTCCGTCGTGGCACTGGCTCTGACCTCCCTGGGCTTTATCCTGGCTTGGCGCATGAATTCGGTACAGGGATACCACGCGATCATGAGTTGCCTGCTGTTTCCCATGTGGCTCCTCTCGGGGGCATTTTTCCCCTCAGCCAGCGGTGACTGGCTTTCCTGGGTGGTTGCCTTCAACCCATTGACCTATGGTGTAACAGGATTGCGCTATTATTTAACAGAACACGTGGCTGCGGGACCGACGCTCACTTTTTCCTGGATGATTACCCTGCTGTTTGCCCTGCTGACGACAGGGGTTGCTTGCCAAATCGCCAGGACTCGCACCACGGGAGACTTGTTGTGAACCGGGCAGAAACAGATTCACCAACCAGGCCGCCCGCCAATCAGGTCGTCGATACACGTACGAAGATTCCCTTTGTCCTGGCCGGCATCATCCTGCTGGTTTGCTTGTACGGAGTGTTCAAGTTGTGGCAGGTCCGGAAGGCCCAGGCCCAACGGCAGCAAGCCATTCAGGAGAATGTCGAATATCCGCCAATTACCGAGTTTGAACTGACCGAACGTAGTGGTGAACCATTCCGGTCACTCGACATGAAAGGCAGAGTCTGGGTTGTCACCTATTTCTTTACCACTTGCCCGGGCAACTGCATCCGGCTCAACCAGAATATTAAGCTCTTGCACAATCTTCCGGAGTTGAAGGATGTGGTCTGGGTGAGCGTCACGTGTGATCCTGATACCGATACCCTCGAGGCACTCCAAAATTATGCGGACCGCTGGGAAGCCGATCCTGCACGCTGGTTGTTTTGTCGTGGTGAACTCGATTACATCAAGCAGATTGGCTTGGGTATGAAGTTGCCAATTTTCCGGCGGGGGCACAGAGATTACGCCGTTGTGTTTGGCAAAGAAGGAAAGATCCGTGGGATGTTCGATGCCACACGTAAAAGTGACGTTGAGCGGTTGAAGAAGTTGTTAACGAAATGTCTCGCAAAAGACCCGGCCGGTACGGCAGATGACAAAGCTGGTGGTAACCCTCAGGAAACCGATAGCCAGGATGCCGTGGCCACGAACCAGGATGATTCAGAGAGACCCTGATCATGTTTCCTGCCCTACTTGCCGGTCATCCGCTGGTACACGTCAACGCGACGCTTAATGCGATTGCGGCTGTTTTATTGGTGGTCGGGCTGGTGCTCATCAAAAAACGTCGCGAGCAGGCACACAAGACGGTCATGCTGCTCGCGTTTGGTGTCTCGATTGCCTTTCTGGCCTGCTATCTTTGGTACCACTTCCAGGTTGGCAGTGTCCGGTTTACCCACCCGGGACCCATACGGGTTGTTTATCTCATCATTTTGGCTTCCCATGTGATTCTGGCGGTGACTGTCCCTTTCCTTGCCATTGTGACGATCTATTTCGGCTTCCGGGCGACCGGTTGTTGCAGTGGCGGCTCGCAGGGAGGCCGCTCGGCGGGCCCGTCCGAGGTTCAATTTCGGGCCAAACATCGCAAACTGGCCCGTTGGACGTTTCCAATTTGGCTCTATGTATCGGTTACCGGTGTGGTGGTCTATTTGATGCTTTACCAGCTCTGGCCAGCGGGGCCGCCGTAATCTATACTTCCATAAGGCCTGCGGGCGTCGTTGTCCGTCTGACCGCTCGATTCCGTGGCCACGATGTGCTCGAAAACGCTTGAACGGGTCGATGCCGTGACTAAAAAACAATACCGAACCAAACGGGAGCGTCGGTTGAAAGACTGGGTGTTCACGATCGGGATCCTGTGTCTGGCCATTGGTGCACTCGTCATACTGGCCAATGTTGCTTCGGCTTGTCCCACCTGCAAGGCCGGCCTGGAACATGGCGACTTGGCGCAGCAAAACTATGCCGCTGGCTTTTATTACAGCATCCTTTTCATGATGTCGATGCCGTTTATGATTTTGGGCACATTTGGCAGCTTTGCCTACTATTCCTTGCGCAAAGCACAGGCCAGCGACTCTCAACCCGACTCTTAATCAACACGGCAGCAGGCAGTCTTGCCTCTGGTGGTGGCTGGTTCTTCCTCTCCTTGCTCGATGCCGCAAAGGGTGTTAACGTGGCCCGCATGGCATCTCTAGCGCGCCTCTTGCAACTGGCCGGGCTCACAGTGCCCCCTTTGGCAATCATTGCCGAGCTTAATCACTCGATTTCGCTTGGGCAGATGCTCGGTTTTCTTGTGGTGGCGATTTGTCTCTTTTCGCTCGGTCATCTCCTGCAGCGATATGCGGGCGGCCGTTGAGATCCCGCGGCAGTACGGTTTGAATTCTCTTGCCCCCAACTTTGCCCCGGTTCGCAGCGCCCCTATAATAACAGCATTCATGGAGGGGGATCGATTGAGGACGAACTCCTCTACCGCCAGGCTCAGAGGGAAGGGAGCATACGGCACAATGTGTATAAATCGTCGTTGGCTTTCCTGCCCGTCTTTCGGTCTGCGGACCGCCAGCCTTTTCTGGATCACGGTGTGGGCTTGCTGTCTCCCACCGGCGCCTGCCCAGCTTATCTTTCGAGGTGGCCTTGGACCTCGATTTCTCGTCACTCCCGGAGCCCCGTCGATTGAACTTACCGAGGCGCAAATCGATACCGTTGCCAACACAATTCAGACCCGACTGGAGCATGTTCCAGCCCTGGTTCAAGATCAGCAGTGGGATGAGGTGCTCGATACGTTGTCGCAACTGATGGAAGAACAAAACGCGGGAGTCGTGGAAGTTGCAGCTGGCCGCTTCATGAACCTGCGTGATTACTGTCACCTGAAAATTGCCCAGCTGCCACCTGCGGCTTTGGATATTTATCGCAGCCGGGTCGATACCATTGCTGAATCGTGGTTTCGTCAGGGAGTAGAAACACGGGATCCGGCTTTGTTGGCCCGGGTTGTCGACGAAACCTTTTGTAGCTCGTGGGGCGACGACGCATTGCTGGCACTCGGCGAACTGGCACTGGAAAAAGCAGACTATGCCGCAGCCCGATTCCACTGGCAGAGAATTACACCTGCGCTTTCCTCGCCAGGTGGTCAGCCCCCTTGGATTGTGCTGGGAGGCCTGGATCTGCGGCAGCATCAGGCCGAAATCAATCGTGTTTGGAACCAGCGGCGATCCTCGTGGGACTGGCTGGCTTACCCCGATACCGATCTTTCCCCGGCCGAAGTTCAGGCAAGATTGGCACTCGTTGCGGCGCGTGAAGGAAATTTGCAGCGGGCCAAGTGGGAAGCGAGCTTCTTACGCCTGCAACATCCCCAAACCACCGGCCAGCTTGGTGGCAAGCGCCAGTTGCTGGTGGGTGCCCTCGACCGCATTCTGGAGGGGGCGGCCGCGTGGCCCAATCCCGTTGGGTCGAACGGCTGGCACACCTTTGCTGGCAGCTTCGATCGGCAGGGCGGTGCCCCCAGAGCGTCAACCATCAATCTTCCCGCCTGGAACGAGCCCGTCAGCTACTATGCCTCCTCCAGCAAGGTTCGTCACACCGTCACCGCCGGGCGACGACACCCAGACCGCCCACTCCGCTGCCATCCTCTCGTTGTGGATGACCTGGTCTTGTACAACACTTTGCGAAAGATTCGGGCTGCTGACCTGGCTACAGGTGAACCCGCCATCACGAGTGACGGGGTCTTATATCAACAAGAGCTCCCATCCGCTGACGCTGCCATTGTTCGTCCAAATGCAACGAGGGTTGTAGTCGGTGTTAGCCATCACACGATGACCGAATACGACGGTCGCATCTATGCCCGCATCGGCGACGCGGTCACCAGTCAGACTTTGGATCGGCGATCTCGCGACGCGGCTCCCGCCGGGCATGCCCTGGTTGGAATTGACCGTCATCGCGAGGGCTTGCTCGTCTTCAAGGTTACACCCGATGACAACTCCTGGTCATTCGAGGGTGCACCTGTATGCAATGCTCAAAACGTCTTTATCGCGATGCGGCAAAGCGATGTTAAACCTCGAGCCTACGTTACCTGTTTTGATGCCGGGAGCGGGCAGCGGTGTTGGCGAACCCAAATCTGCAGTGCCGATACGTTTGCCAGTGGGCGGGGGGCAGAAATTACGCATGGTTTGCTCACGCTCGTTGGCGACACGATATTTTACAACACCAATTTGGGAGTGGTGGCGGCTCTCTCGGCTGACGATGGTCAGATTCGCTGGCTGCGACGCTACGATCGTGCCACGAAGTTACCAGTCGATCGGCTTGCCGAGAACGTGCGGCGCAAACTTTCGCCATGTGTTTATGGTTCCGGAATGGTCGTCGTTGCTCCAGCCGACACCAGACTCATTTTCGCGCTTGATGCAGCCACGGGAAAACCAGCGTGGGTCACCGACAAGCCAGACGATGTAACGCATTTGTTGGGAATCGTTCATGGCGCGGTCGTAGCCACGGGCGATCGTGTCTGGTCCCTTGATTTGCAAACAGGCCGCGTAAACTTCGTTTGGCCAGAGAGTACGATGGCCGGTATCCGTGGTTTGGGCCGAGGAGTCATCGCAGGCAGCGAAATCCTCTGGCCAACCCGCGATCAAATCTATCGACTCGATGCACGAACAGGAGCTCAGACACGAGCCCCAATCGATTTGACGCACCTTGATTCCGAGGGGGCCAACCTGGTGGTAGCTGGGGGTGTCCTCTTGCTTGCCGGTCCCGATGACCTCAATGCGCTGGGCCCGCCGCGGCAAGAACAAAACGGACCTGCGGAAGGGAATTCAGAAACCGGGAACTCACCGCTCTCGGGTCAAGTCGAGCAGACATTTGCGCCGGATAATTGGGCTGTCGTCCAGCAATCTAATTTCCCCGAAAAGTTCAAGCTTGTTTTACCACACAACCGTCGGCTGACTACAAACACGCCCAAATTGGGTTCCTTCGGCCCCTCAGGGCAAAGAACCGATGCAGATCATTGAGTTCGGCATGCCACCAACGTTTGCCTGTTGGAACCGGAACGCTGTTTTTTGATGGCGTCCTGGAGCCAGCCTTCCCTCGGCCGTCTGTTGCAGATACCCACCACAAGAAACGATACTCGTCAACGCTCCCAAGAACACAGCCAACGATTCCAGGAAAGTATACGATGCTCGAAAACCAGGACATTCAGTCAGTAGAAAGACTTAGCGAGGCGTATCGCCAAATGACTGCCGAAATCGGCAAGCGGATTGTCGGCCAGGAGCAGGTGGTTGAGCAGTTGCTGATCTGTCTGTTTGCCGGCGGCCATGGTTTGCTGGTGGGGGTACCAGGACTGGCCAAGACGTTGCTCGTGCGAACCGTGGCCGATGCGCTGGCACTTGATTTTAATCGCATTCAGTTTACGCCCGATTTGATGCCAGCCGATATTACAGGTACCGAAGTGATCCAGGAAGACAAAGCCTCCGGTACACGTGAATTCCGGTTCTTACCAGGGCCGGTTTTTGCCAATATCGTGTTAGCCGATGAGATTAATCGGACACCACCCAAAACTCAAGCTGCCTTGCTCGAAGCAATGCAAGAACAGCAGGTCACCGTTGGTGGCCAGCGACACGAACTGCCGCAGCCCTTTTTTGTCCTTGCCACGCAGAATCCTATCGAGCAGGAAGGGACGTATTCGCTGCCAGAAGCTCAACTCGACAGGTTCATGTTCATGATCCTGGTTGATTATCCTGGAGAAGAAGAGGAGTTGGAAATCGTCAAGCGAACCACCGCCGATATCGTTCCCAGTATTACGTCGACACTTTCTGCCGCGCAAATCCTGGAGCTTTCCCGCATTGTCAAACGAGTGCCGGTCGCTGACCATCTGGCAAAGTATGCGATTCAGTTCAGCCGCCGGACGCGAACCGACAATCTCGATGCGCCAGATATCGTTCGCCGGTATGTTCATTGGGGAGCAGGCCCGCGGGCAAGCCAGTACTTGATCCTGGCAGCCAAGGCCCGGGCAGTTCTCCATGGACGGTACTATGTCAGTAGTGATGATATTCGAGCCGTAGCCACACCCGTTCTGCGGCATCGGATGGTTACCAACTTCAACGCCGAGGCCGAGGGTGTGTCGGCAGATGATATCGTCGACCAGCTGGCTGCCACGATTCCCGTTGCCGACGACGACCAGGCTGCTGTGGGATAACCGACTTCACCAACAAAATTCGGGTTGATTGTGCGCGTGACCATTGGCCCTGAAAACAAACATGGCGGTTCGTGTCAAAAAGCGAAATTGTTTTAGTGCCAGGCCGATACGCGTTGCTAGCGTTTTGCTGTTTCAACCCGCCTTTCCAAACGATTCCCCCAAGTGATGGCTCTCGCTTCCAACACCGATCAGCCTTTTCTTGACCCTCGGGTGCTTGCCAGGCTCCAAGGGCTGGAACTCCGTGCCCGACGGGTCGTCGAAGGCTATGTCGCTGGATTGCATCGCAGTCCCTTTCATGGTTTTTCGGTCGAGTTCGCCGAGCATCGCGAATATACCCCCGGCGATGATCTTCGCTACGTTGACTGGAAAGTGTTTGGAAAAACCGACAAGGTTTACCTCAAGCAGTACGAAGAAGAGACAAACCTCATCAGCTATCTGCTTTTGGACATTAGCGAGAGTATGCGATATCAAAGCCCCGAGGCACCGATGTCAAAGCTCGAGTATGGACAGTGTGTAGCCGCGTCACTTGCCTATTTGGTGTTACACCAGCGAGATAGTGTGGGCCTGGTCACATTCGACAACACGGTCCGAAACTTCATTCGACCGAGCAGCAATCCAAGCCAGCTCCAAAAGTTGTTGCAAACGATCCGGGACGTCGTGCCGGAACAAAAAACACGGACGGGTCCGATCTTTCATGACCTGGCCGAGCGTCTCACCCGCCGTGGAATCGTTATCGTGGTCAGTGATCTCTTTGACGATGTGGATCAAATGCTCACGGGCTTGAAGCACTTTCGCCACTGCCGCCACGATGTGATCGTGCTCCACGTTCTTGACCGCGCCGAAGTTGAGTTCCCGTTTCGCCAAACCACTATGTTCAAAGGTTTCGAAGATCTAGGCAATGTGCTTACCGAGCCACAGAATCTCCGCAAGGCGTATCGAGCTGAAGTCGACTCGTTCCTGAACCATGTCCAAAGCGGTTGTCGCAGCCAGCAAGCCGATTACCTGCAGGTGTATACCGACCAGCCTCTCGACCTGGTACTTTCCAGCTTTTTGGCAACACGCCGTAAACGAACTGCATGAGTGGAGTTGCCATGGTCTTGTTGACACAACCGTTACTGGCATTTGGCTTCACCAATCTGGCGATGCTTGGTTGGCTGGCCGCCGCCGCCGCACCACTGTTGATTCACCTTTGGAGCCGACGTCGATTTCGTAAAGTTTCCTGGGCAGCGGTTGAATTTCTGCGGGCAGCGGTGCGAAAGAATGCCCGCCGCCTGCGGCTGCAGAATTGGCTCTTGATCGCCTTGCGCACGCTGTTGATCGTGTTGGTGGTCCTGGCCCTGGCCGAACCTACCAGCCAAAGGATCGGGCAGGCGCGTGGCGTGGCCGCGCCGACGCATCGCGTGATCGTGATCGATGGTTCTTTCTCAATGGATTTTAAGAGCGATGAGCAGTCCCTGTTTGAGCGGGCACGGCAGCTGGCGCGCGAACTTGTAGAAGGCGCCAGCGTGGGCGATACGTTCACGCTGGTGGTTATGGGGCAACCACCCAAACTGGTGTACCCGCGACCAAGTCCTGACAAAGCGGCTGTCGTACGGGAGATTTCTGCACTGAAGCTCTCTCATCAGGGAGCCGACCTTTCCGCCACGTTGCAGGTGATTCGCAAAACCTTGGATGGTGATAGCGGTTCAGGATCGGGAGTCGACCAACAAGAGGTCTATTTCTTCACCGACTTGGGAAGGGCCAGTTGGCAATTGCCAGAACTCACCGGCCGGCCGGCGACATCCTCCGGCGATCAAGCGGAAATGTCTTCTGCCAGACAACAAATCGCCGAACTCTCCGCCATCGCCAGATTGATTGTTGTGGACGTTGGTCAGGTTGATATGCCAAATCGTGCCGTTGTCCGCTTGGCAAGCCGTGCACCCTTTGCAACGCCCAGGACTGCTGCGGCCCTTTATGGCATGGTGGCCAATTATAGCGGCGTTGCCGAAACAGCTTTGCCAGTGCAACTCTTGGTAGAGGATGTCGTCGTTGCCGAAAAAACTGTCGATATCGCTCCCCGTGCAGAAGCCTCGGTCGATTTTACACACCGATTTCAAGCGCCGGGCAACCACAAAGTATCGTTGCGAATTGCTGGCGACGGGCTCACCATCGACAATACACGCTCCCTCATCCTCCCGGTTAAAGAAGAGTTACAGGTGCTCTGTGTTGCAGGGCGTCCGGGAGCCGCATCCTATCTGGCGCGTGCTTTAAACCCCGCTCCATCCGACTCAGCAGGTTTTTCCCCACTGCATCCGGTCGTTATTTCCGATGGTGAACTCGTTGACGCGAATTTTGACCAGTTCGATTGCGTTGTACTCTGCAACGTACCTCAACTTACCAAGAGTGAAGCCAGCCAGTTGGTTGAATACCTGCGGAAAGGGGGTGGGGTGATCGTCTTTCTCGGCGATCAGGTTCTTCCCGATCAGTACAATCAGACGTTGGGTGAAGGCAGCGCGACTGGAAATTTGCTCCCAGCCCGCTTGGGTGATTTGGCAAGCCGACCCAGCTATGGTCTTGACCCGCGCGACTACCGTCATCCGATCGTAGAGGTCTTCGAGGGGCAGGAACGGGCTGGCTTGCTGACAACGCCAGTTGCCTGCTATTACCAGCTCGAAATTCCCGAGGACCATCAGCATGCGCAAACAGCCGTTGCTCTGGAGAATGGCGATCCTTTCATTGTTACCGCGCCAGTCGGGCGAGGACGCTCGGTGTTGGTTGCGACCGCCTGCGACCTTGATTCGGTAGATCCGGCAACCGGCCAACCGTGGACGACAATGCCCGCCTGGCCAAGCTTTCTGCCAATCGTGCGCGAGATGCTGCTGTACGCGATGGGGCCGGCCGACGCGCTCGGGGCACGACGTGTTGGGGAACCGATCGGGGCGTCGGTTCCGGGCGGGGCGTTCGGTCAAGAGGCCCGCATTGAACGTCCTGACAAACAAGTCGATGCCGTTTCCTTATCCGATTCGCCTGGCGGACTTCTTTGGACGTACGATCAAACCGACCTGAGCGAGGTTTATACGGTAACGGTTTACAACACCGTGAAAAAGTTCGCCTTGAATGTTGATCCTGCCGAATCGGACCTGGCTCGAATTGGCCAAGAGGAGCTTCCCCCAGAACTGCACATCCAGAAAGACGGGCAGGCAGCGGTCACCTCGACCGCTCGCCAGCGGGTGCAAATTGCTGGATTGCAACATGCACTCCTCTACATGGCGCTCCTGTTGGCACTGTTGGATGTTGGCCTGGCCTGGTCATTCCGGAAAGGGGCCGCATGACATACCCTTTACCGAACTGGCTTGCCGATTGGTGGAGTGGTCCGTACAGCGACACGAACGGCGCTGCTGCTGGTCAGCTCCAGTGGGCCTGGCCGTGGCCACCCTGGGTAACTCTGTTGTCCCTCCTTGTGGTGGTTGGTTGTGTCGCATTTTTCTACGCGCGAGAAAACAGTAGCGCCAGTCGCGTGCTGCGGGTCGGGTTAGCGATGTTGCGGCTTGCTGTCATTGGCCTGCTGCTGTTGATGTTGGCCCAAGTTGCCATCGTGCTGAAACGAACCGTTCCCCCGGGGATTGCTGTTCTCGTTGATCGGTCGGCAAGTATGCAGATTTCCGATACGTACCAGCCGGAACTGAACCAGAAACTGCTGGACTTGGGAATCGACGATCCGACGAGAATCAATCTCGCAAAGCAAATCGTCACTGGCGACCATGGAGAGTTGCTGCAAAAACTTGCCGAAAAATACCAACTTCACATCTACCAGGTTGCCAGTGGTATTGAGCGAATCGATGGAGAGTTGAATCAGCAAGTCGCGGCCATTGACGGGCTCACGACCGAAAATGAAACGGCACAAACAACACGACTCGGAGATGCGGTGGTCCACGCGATTGGCGATTATCCAAATGGGCCTCCCGCAGCCATGATCCTGCTGACCGATGGTGTCAATACGGCTGGCAAATCCCTGGACTACGCTGCCCAGATTGCTCGTCGCCGGGGAGTGCCGTTGTATGCTGTTGGCCTGGGGAGCGATCAACTGCCCCGTGATCTCGAACTGGCGGATGTGCTTGTCGATGACATCGTTTTTGTCGACGACTGGATAAGTTTTCACGCCACGATCCGTGCCCACGGAATCGCAAATGAAGTGGTCCGTGTCGTTTTGCGGCATCCGGATCAGACCGAGGTGCTCGCAGAACAGCAGATCCGTTTGGGACCCTCCGGGCAAGCAGAACCGGTGCAACTTACGCACCGCCCCACCAGTCCGGGCGAATTTCAGTACGTCCTTGAGATCGAGCCTCAAGATGATGAAATCAATCTGGAGAATAATCGGCAGCAACACACCATTACCGTACGCGACGAAAAAATCCGCGTATTGTTCGTGCAGGCTTATCCCAACTACGAATTCCGCTATCTCAAGACGCTCCTCGACCGCGATCCGACCATCGAGTTGTCGACCTACTTGCAACAGGCTGACGCCGATTATGCGGCTCAGGATCGCGTGGCTCTGCGGGCATTTCCGATAGGACGTGACGCACTTTTCGAATACGACGTCGTGTTATTCGGGGATACCGATCCGCAACTCCTGCCCAGGTCCGTCTGGCCAAACATCCAGGCACTCGTTGAAGAGAAGGGTGGGGGAATTGCATTCCTGGCAGGACCTCGGTTTATGCCGTGGCTGTACAGCGGTATTTCTGCTGTTTCGCTGCTGCTGCCTGTTGAGATCGGTTCGGCCCGGTATGGGTACGACCCGCATGACTCAACGACAGGCTTTTCGCCCCAGCTTACCCCTCTTGGCCTGCGCAGCTCGGCAATGCAACTGGGAGAGTCGTTCGAGGCCACTCGTGAAATATGGCGCAATTTACCGCCAATCTATTGGTTAGCCGAGGTCGGGCGATTGAAACCGGCTGCCCAGGTTCTCGCCGAACACCCCACGCGTACCGGATCCAATGGCCAGAATCTTCCCGCAATTTGCTTTCAGTACTTTGGCAATGGCCGCGTGCTCTTTCATGCGACCGACGCAACCTGGCGGTGGCGGTTCCGTATCGGCGACCTGTTTTTTGCCCGCTACTGGGTGCAAACCATTCGCTTTCTTGCCCGGTCAAAACTTGGGGGAGCCGGTAACGTCGAACTCGCGGTCGACCGGCGAGAATACACGCGTGATCAGCCGGTGGAAGTACAGCTTCGCTTTGGTGATCACCGAACTGCACCGCTCAAAGATACCGCCACCCTACTCCTTGAAACACCGGGACTCTCCAGGCAGCGGGTGACGCTTGAGCAAAATCAGCCAACTCGCGATATCTACTCGGGGACACTGACCGGGCTGGCGCCCGGGACCTACCGGCTGCTGCTGGTCGAGCCCGTTTTGCCCCAAGGGACCCCGACTGCCCAATTTGTCGTCAAGACCCCCCCAGGTGAATTTGCCCAATTCCAGATGGATCGAGCCGCTCTAACTACCGCAGCCAATACCACCCATGGAGAGTTCTTCACGTTCGAAATGGCCCATACGTTGCTCGATGCATTGCCAGGAGGGCGGCGGATTGCCATCGAAAATTTGCCACCTGTTCCGCTCTGGAACCACCCTGCCGTTTTGGCCCTGTTGCTTGCCCTGATCATCACCGAATGGATCGTGAGACGACGAGTAGGAATGTTGTAGAGAAGGGGTCATACCCGCGATAATTATCAATGTCCCCTCCGGCCGGAGATATGCAGTTGGCTGACGGTTTGTGAGAGGGAGCGACGTCCAGATGTGTGCGTTACTTGCTTTACCAAGGTTGTTGTTGTTCGTTTTAGTATAGAGCTCCGCTCGCCATGTCCCATCCGATTGCCCAAAACGTCAATGCAATTCGTCGCCGCCTGGTGCGGCATCGTGTTGTGACCGGCGCCTGCTGGGTGGCTACGGCGACCCTGGCTGCGGCCTGTGTGCTGGGGCTGTCTGATTACCTGTTTCGCTATTTTGATCCAGGTTTGCGGCTGATGGCGACCGCGATTCTGGTTGGTATTGCAATCTGGTCGGTCTGGTGTTTCCTGGTCTCTTTCTGGCGACGTCCCATTTCCACCCTGGCGGTTTCACAACGTATCGAGTCCGCCTTTCCTCAACTGAACGATCGGCTTTCCAGTTCCCTTGATTTTCTTCAACAAGCTGAAAATGATCCGACTGCTGGTTCGCCGGCGCTTCGTCGAGCCGTTGTGACCGAGACCTCCACCGTCGTTGAAGAGTTGCCATTGGCCCGGATTGTCGATGGCCGGCCGCTTTTTCGTGCTGCCGGCGGAGTAGCGTTGGTCTTGGTGGTTGTCCTCGGGGCCATCGTTGTGGACTTCGAAAGTGTGGGTACCGCAACGCATCGTCTTGTTCTGCCGCTGGGATCAACACAGTGGCCTCGAGTTCACCAGCTCAGATTTCAAGACCCTCCTCTGCGTTTGGCGGTAGGGCAGCCTTTCGAAGTGGAGTTGATGGATCAGCATGGCAAGCTTCCCGGGCAGGTAAAAATCCATTACCGCCATGAAACGGACCGCGGGCACCGTCTTGAGTCTGTTGCGATGCAGCAAATCGGCGACATGATGGTAGCTCGCCGAGACTCGGTTCAACAATCGTTCGAGTTTCGTGCTACCGGGGGCGATGATCTTAATATGCCATGGCACTTTGTCGAGGTTATCGAGCCGCCACGCATGGATTCGCTGGACCTTCTGATCACTCCTCCGGCATATACCGGGTTGCCAACGCTCGCTGCAGAAAAGAATCTGCATCTATTGGAAGGAACTAAAATTGAACTGTCAGCTGGAGTGGATCGTGCTGTTCAACAGTCTCGACTTTGTTTCGATGCCGGTGAGGTGATGCCGATCCCGTTGACTTCTGCGGAAAATGACGAGCAGTTGCAGGAGTTTCGTTTGAGCGGATCTGACTGGATGGCCAGCAAATCGGGCTCGTACTGGCTGGAATTTGAAGATACCCGTGGCCTGATTGGCAAGAGCGAACGTTGGCAGCTTCGTGTCGTGAACGACTCGCCACCGCTCGTGTCGTGGGGAGGTCCCATGACCGATTTGTGGGTTGTGCCCCAGGCGATTGTTCCGGTCCGGGTCAACGCGACCGATAACTTAAGAATCCGCAGTATCGAGGTTGCCTTTTCTCGTGCCGGGCAAACGGACCAGGAAGCACAAGTGATAGACCTGTACCATGGACCCGATCGTATCACCGGTCTGACCGGCTCGTTTCAGGACCAGCCCGGCGAGGTGCGTACCGCCGCGATCGACTGGCCGCTGGAAAGTCTTGAACTGGAGCCTGGAGATCAAGTCACCCTGCTTGCCCGTGCTTTGGATTACCGCCCCGGCAGGGGTGAGGCGGCTACACCCCGACGCCTCACCATCATCACGCAGGATGAGTTGGAGCAACGTATCGCCGATCGCCTCGCGCAAATTGCCCGTCGACTTGAGCAAGCACTTAACCTTCAGCGCACGACACGCGAAAGTGTCGGTCGCCTTGCCATCCAAATCGATCCATCTGGCCAGTTGGCCGAAGCGAGCCACGCTGCGCTACAGGCCACAGAGTTCAATCAGCGTCGCATTGCGAGGCAACTTGGAGATTCTCGAGAAGGAGTTCCGGCCGATTTAGCCGCTTTGACCCGCGAATTGGAAATCAATCAACTGCAGGCCTCGGAAATTCGTCAGCGGGTCCAAACGGTCGAAACCGAGTTGGCTGCCTTGACGGTCGGACCGCTGTCACAGGTTGGTCACAACCTCACTGCCGCGCGACGATTTGTTGAAAATCCAGAAAGCCAAACCAGTCAGCTTGGCGACAATTTTACCGCGGCGGCGGCTGGGCAAGCGGCGGTGATCGATACGCTTGAAAAGTTGCTCGATGAACTGGCGCGTTGGGCTGGTTATGAGCGTTTTGCCCGCGAAGTTGCCCAGCTCCAGAGCAGCCAGCTCGAACTGCGGGATCGTACCCGCGACAATGCCATTGCCGACGATCTGCAAGTGGGGCAGCCCGAAAGCAGCTCCAGCCATGACCAGCGCGGGCAGGTCGCTGAAAGCCAGGCCGAGCTCAGCCGGCGGTTTGAAAAACTGATGCACGATATCGAAAATGCGAGTCGCGATGAGGCGGGTGCGCCGTCGGCCGCTGCCGAAACAATGGCAAACACTGTGGCTGTTGCACGGCAGCTTGGTACGGGAGTAAAGCTGCGGGATGCCACCCGACAGATTCGTCAAAACCACATGGGGCTCGCGACCGAACTCCAAGAACAAGTGGCCGATGATCTCGAGCAGTTGCTCGAGGAACTTCGTAACCGCCGCGAGCACGATTTGGAAAAACGAGTAGCGGGCCTGCGGGAGGCAGAGCGCAAACTGGCCGATGTGCAAAACCAACTGGGGCAGTTACAGACCAAGATTGAATCAGGCGAATCAACTTCGCAGGCCGCTCAACCAGGCCAAGAGAAGCAAAAACTTACCAGAGAAGCGCAAGAACTCGAGCAGCGCACCCACACACTGGCACGGCAGTTAAAACGCTTGCAGGCAGACCAGGCTGGCCAAAAAACAGACCAGGCTGCCAGGCAGTTGCAAACTTCCACGGGTCCCCCCTCGAGGCGTCAGGCACGGGCTGCCGAACAAGATCTGGGTGAGGCAGCCAGCCAACTTGCCGATGCCCGACGGCGGGCCGAACAAGAACTGGCTCAACGACAAACCGAAGCGCTGCAAGAAGCTCTTCGCGAGGCGGTTGCAAGGCAAGCCGGTGTGCTCGACCAAACCCGGCAGCTTGATCAGCAACGCAATCCCGATGAAAAACTCTCGTTTGAGCAAACCCAAGCAGTCGGGCAGCTGGCCAGTCAAGAAACGCAGCTGGTCGATCAGGTTCAACAGTGGAAGGAACTGGTCAAGAATCTTGGTGCGTTTCAATTCGCGCTCTCCAAA
>Ga0315336_1004956_pt1 | contig 15079 bp, 17 predicted proteins | sample ASW5metaG_FD_204512 | JGI IMG/M metagenome (GOLD analysis project Ga0315336, IMG submission 204512) | Ammonia-oxidizing marine archaeal communities from Monterey Bay, California, United States - ASW #5 | ecosystem: Environmental > Aquatic > Marine > Intertidal zone | place: USA: California...
AAATGGGCTATCAGCGTCACAGCTTTTTCACTGCTGATGCTCCTAATTTCTTCAGCTACTGCAAAAGAGCATAATTTTATCGAAGCCACTGTTATTAAAGTTATCGACGGCGACACAATCACAGTGTTAGCGCAATCTGGAAAAATAAAAGTACGCCTCGCTGAAATCGATGCGCCTGAAAAAGACCAACCTTATGGGCTTGTTGCAAAAAATAAATTACAAGAGAAGATTCTAGATAAGAATATAACCTTGCAAAAAAAAACTATTGATCGATATGGCCGTTTAGTTGCAAAAGTCTTTTTGGATAAACGGGATATTATTAAAGAAATGATTGCTGAAGGCCATGTATGGGTCTATAAAAAATATTTAGATGATTACACCCTTGATGATATTCAAATGTCTGCGCATCAAAATCAAATAGGAATCTGGTCATTAATAAATGAGGAACAAGTCCCGCCTTGGGAATGGCGTCAGTCTAAAAGAAAGAAAAATTAATTAATCGAAAGAAGAAGCTTGCCAACACTTAATGTATGTTGCTATACGCTGGCAATAATGTATTTTTTCATTGAGCATGACGGAATGTGTAATTCCTCTTAACCTCAATCTCTCACCAACAGTATCCGAGATTGCCCCATCAGAAGAGAAATGTAAGTCCCCATCAGATAGCGCTGTAAGATATTTTGATTTCTCAGAGGTTAAGATAAGTGCCATTGGGTTTGGTATGCTATTCGCATTTAAGTTAAATCTAAATCCAGCAACAAATGGTGTGTTGTAATGCATGAAACCAATGTTGCGTTGCATTTGCTTTCTTTTTATCACCTTACACATCAGACTAAACCCGCATTCACGTTCCAGAGCGGCATTTAACCCTCGAGTGCTGAAAGCAGAAAAACTAGCAACACCATTGGCAGGTAAACGAAAACTCTTCTCGTCACCACCAAATGCAGACACTTGACTTAGGGGCGCTATAAAAAAGCATAGCGCTAGGAAATACTGTCCTTTTTTAGATGGTAAAAGTCTCATAAAAATAGAATATACCTATTTACTTAAAATGCAAAATTTTAATTTAAATGGTGCCCGGAGCCGGACTTGAACCGGCATGGAGTTACCTCCGAAGGATTTTAAGTCCTTTGCGTCTACCAAATTCCGCCACCCGGGCAACGGAATGTATATATTACTATGCTATTTATGCTGTGTAAAAAAGCCAACATCCTCCAGTGAGGAAACCAGAATAGTCGGGTGCTCGAGTATTGCAAAAGCAATAATAAGAGCAGCGATAATAATGGCTTTGGCTGTGTCTATATTGAAATTCATACGGTTTCCTTCTATTTATTTAGAAAATAAGGATTAAAAAACCTACTGCAAGCACTACATACAAAAAGTAATATAAAAGCATCGTCCTTACAAATTTATTATATGGAGGCGAGGATCGGAATCGAACCGACATGGTACGGTTTTGCAAACCGCTGCATAACCATTCTGCCACCTCGCCATGGAGCGGGAAACGAGATTCGAACTCGCGACCTCAACCTTGGCAAGGTTGCGCTCTACCAACTGAGCTATTCCCGCAATACGAACATGCATTGTTAATAACAAGTACGCCGGTGTCAATAATTACCCTCATCCTCATGAATTAGTTATGGTTCGAAGAATATAACGTACCAAGGAAATTACAGTCAATAGGGTAGCTATATAGAGCAGTATGATGCCTATTTCATATAAAGGAACACCCAAGTAAGAGTCCTGATACAAAAGTAGTACTAGTGCAAAAAATTGTGAAAAAGTTTTTACTTTTGCGATATATGTCACATCTAGTGTGGCTGCTTCATTGGCTAATGCCACCCAATGGCGCAATGCTGAAACCATAATCTCTCTGCCAATAATGATGCAGGCCGGTAACACCAGAATGCGAGTTGTATCTTCCGAGACCAGTAAAACTAATGCTATTGAAACAAGCAATTTGTCAGCAACAGGGTCTAAAAATTCACCGAACTTGGATACAAGATTCATCTTTCTTGCTAAATAGCCATCCAGCCAATCGGTAAGGCCTGCTATTGCAAAGAGTAAAGCGCACATTGGTCGTGCCCACTCAAAAGGAAGATAAAAAATGATTGCAAACAGAGGAATTAATGCAATACGTGCAATAGTTAAAACATTCGGAAAATTCAATTCTATTTTATTTGACATTAGTGTGTAGAGTATCATAGATGTTTTCTGCTAACCGTTTGCTTATACCTGGCACTCTTGTTAATTCATTAATGCCTGCACGATTCACCCCGCGCAGACCACCAAAATATTTTAAAAGCGCTTGCTTGCGTTTAGGCCCTAACCCTGAAATTGTCTCTAGTGGTGATGAGAAAGTTCTTTTTCTAGCTTGCAATCTATGACCCATAATTGCAAACCGATGCGCTTCATCCCTAATATGTTGAATCAGTTTCAGAGCTAATGAGTGTTGCGATAAGATAAGAGGCGTCTTTGTTTTTGCCACATATAATGTTTCAAGCCCTTCTTTTCTTGCAGCACCTTTTGCAATACCGATAGGAAGAACCTCCTCTAATTGTAATTCTTCAAGCACCTGTATCGCTTGCGAAACTTGCCCTTTGCCGCCATCGACAAACAATAAATCAGGCGCTTTTATTTCACCTTGTTTAATTCTTTTATATCTGCGTGAAATAGCTTGCTTGATTGCTGCATAGTCATCACCTGGTTTTACGTCTTTAATATTAAAGCGCCTATATTCTGTTTTCTTTGGTCCTTGTGTATCGAAAACAACGCACGAAGCAAATGTCGATGTTCCTGATGTATGGCTTACATCAAAACATTCAATACGTTCTGGAAAATAATCTAAGTTCAACTCTTCCTGTAGAGATTGAAAACGCTGCAACATTCCTGACCTTGACACTAGTTTTGTCTGCAATGAATTAGCTGCGTTTTTCTTTGCAAGATTAAGCCATCCAAGCTTTTTCTTTTTAACATGCTGAACAATAGAAATTCTTTTATTACTCTTTTGCTTAAGCATGCTTTCTAATATAACGTGATCAGTTGGTTTTTCACTTACAATGATCTCATCTGGGGCTTCTCTATTCAGATAATATTGCCCAATAAAGTACTTCATAAGAATCGCTTCAGTCACATCATCTGTAATCTTGGGATAATATGACCGATTGCCTAAATTGATACCATTTCTTATATTGAAAACCTGCACACATGCAAGCGAGCCTTCGGTATCGATGGCAATAATATCAATATTGCCTTGTCCGGCATGCATAGATTGTTGCTCAGAAATTTGTCGGAGAGATTCAATTTGATCACGGTATTCTACAGCAGCTTCATAATCTCGACTTTCAGACGATGTGTCCATTTTTTTGATTAAAACATCTATAACCTGTTTGCTACGGCCTTCTAAAAATTTCTGGGCTAAATGTATATCTTCTAAATATTTTTCCTGAGTAATTAAATTAACACACGGCGCTGTACAACGCTTAATTTGAAATTGCAAACATGGTCGTGAACGATTATTAAAAAAAGAATCGTTGCAAGGGCGTATTTTAAAAAGTTTCTGCAGTGTATTAATAGTATTACGAACAGCGCCGGCGTTTGGGTAAGGTCCATAAAAATGACCCTTTTGGTTGCGTGAGCCGCGGTAAAACTGAAGACCAGGAAACTTATGGTCGCTAGTTAGTTTTATGTATGGGTAACTCTTGTCATCCCGGAGTAAGATGTTGTACTTTGGCTTATGCTCTTTAATTAAGGTGTTTTCTAGCAGAAGTGCCTCAGCTTCTGTATCCGTTACAGTAATGTCTACTGAGCTTGTGTGCTCCAACATATGCTTAATACGAGTGCTGTGCTTTTGTTTTCGAAAATATGTTGTTACCCTTTTTCTTAAATCTTTTGCTTTACCTACATAAAGTAGCTGACCGTTAGAGTCTGACATACGATACACACCAGGGTGATGTGTTAGGGTGTTTAAAAAGCTTTTTGAATCAAATTCTTTATTTAAGATATTCACTTAATATTTAATAAGCGCTGAACCCCATGTAAAACCGCCACCAAATGCCTCTAGCATAAGTACATCGCCTGAATTTATCCTTCCATCACGTACTGCTGTGTCTAAGGCTAAGGGGACAGATGCTGCCGAAGTATTGCCATGCTCCTGTACGGTAACAACTACTTGTTCCATAGGTAATTGTAGTTTTTTTGAGAGAGCAGCTATGATTCTGTGATTAGCTTGATGCGGTATAAGCCAATCAACATCACTCTTTTGTAAATTATTTGCTTTTAATGTTTCATCTACAATCGCGCCTAAGGTATTGACTGCCATCTTGAAAACTTCATTTCCTTTCATGTGTATATATGCTTCTTTAGATTGGACTTTTTCATACCCAGAAGATATTCCCTCAGGAACACATAATAGATTCTCGTATTGTCCGTCTGCATGAATGTGTGTGGATAGAATTCCAGGTTCTTCGCTTGCTTGCAAAATGACAGCTCCAGCGCCATCACCAAAAAGAACACAAGTGCCTCTGTCTTCCCAATCTAGAATGCGTGACAATGTCTCTGATCCAACAATCAACGCACATTTAGAAGCGTTGGTTGTGAAATAACGATTTGCTATATCAAGTGCGTAAACAAAACCCGTGCAGACAGCCTGAACATCGAATGCTGGACAACCATGTATGTTTAATTGTTTTTGTAAAAGACAGGCGGTACTTGGGAAAACTTTATCTGGGGTCGTGGTAGCTAGGATTATCAGATCTATATCATCTGGCTTTACATTTGCCATGTCCATGGCACGCAAAGACGCTTCATAAGCTAGCGTTGAGGTTGTTTCGTTGCCACTGACTATATGGCGCTTTAATATGCCGGTACGTTCCCGAATCCATTCATCAGTTGTTTCAACAATTTTTTCAAGATCTGTGTTTGTAAGAACCTTTTTTGGTAGGTAGCCACCGGTACCTGCGATCTTTGCGTACATAGTAATTTTCTAAATAGTAACTTTATCTAATAAACGCATTATGCTGTCTTCACGTTCTGTAACAACTCAAGACGTTCTCCTATCATTTGAGGAACATTTTTAATAGATTCGATTTTTGCAATATTAATAGCATACTCAAAAGCATATGAATCTGCTGACCCATGACTTTTAACTACAACTCCATTTAAACCCAACAAACTTGCGCCGTTGTACACCCTAGGATCAACTCTATTTTTAAATGATTGTAATACTTTAGCTGCAGAGATACCTGCAATTTTTGTTAAAGTATTTCTTCTAAACTCTTCTTTTATATATGCACTGACTAATCTTGCTAAGCCTTCGCTTGCTTTTAACGCAATATTCCCGACAAATCCATCACAAATAACGACATCCACATCACCACAAAAAATATCATCACCCTCAATGTAACCAACGTAATTTAAATGGCTTGACTCTAATAATTCATTAGCTTCTTTTACTTGATCATTTCCTTTTATCATTTCTTTTCCAACATTAAGCAAACCGACGGCTGGGTTGTTAACTTCGTCGACAGCATTTGATAACACAGAACCCATTATTGCAAACTGCAATAAATGCGATGCCCTACATTCAACATTTGCCCCGAGATCTAACATATGTGTGTGAGAATGAACTGAAGGCAATGAAGATTCAATAGCAGGTCTATCTATGCTGGGTAGAGTTTTCAAAACGTATCTTGCAATTGCCATTAAAGCTCCAGTATTTCCAGAACTAACACAACCATCAGCAGCACCTGTTTTTACAAGATCAATAGCTCTTCTCATAGATGATTCATTTTTAGTTTTTAATGCTTGTATGGGCGAATCGTCCATATTTATAACTTCTGGTGCATGTATTATTTTTATACGGGAAAAATCAACTTCTATATGTTTTTTTATGTGTGTCTCTATCTTTTTTTCATCACCAACTAAAAGAAAAAAAACATCGTTATTTTTATTAAGATAGTTAATCGCTGCAGGTATTGTGGTGTCCAGACCATGGTCTCCGCTCATGACGTCCAGAGATATTGTAGTCAGTCCTTTCATGATTGCAATGGATTAAGCTGCAGAGGTAATTACTCTTTAGCTTTTATCTTCTTCCTGATTTTCTTCTTCAACAGTAACGATTTTTTGTTTTCCTCGATAAAAACCGTCTGGAGAAATGTGATGCCTTCTATGAACTTCGCCAGTTGTTGGGTCAATTGATACCGCAGGGGATTTTAATGAGTCGTGTGCTCTTCTCATTCCTCTTTTCGAACGGGTTTTACGATTTTTCTGAACGGCCATGTTTTTCCTTAAGTTTTTTTAAGTCACCACGAAAGCAGATTCTAATCTTATAGGTCTGAAAACACCATAAAAATCTGTCAAAAAACCTAAAATTGACCCTGTATCGCTGTTAAGATACGCCTTCAAAAAATAAAATGAATCAACATGCGGACAATAATCTTAGGAAGTAGTTCACCATACAGGCGTCAATTACTAGAACGTTTAAAAATACCTTTTACAGTTGATCCACCTAATATTGATGAGACGCCACTCTATAATGAAAACCCCAAAGATATGGTAATAAGATTAACTCTAGAAAAAGCTAAGAGTGTCGCAATTAGAAATAAAGATGCACTAATTATAAGTTCAGATCAGTGTGCAGTACTCAATAACAAGTCTATTGGAAAACCAAAAAACTATGAAAATGCCTTTTCTCAATTACAAATGTTATCAGGGGAAAAAATTGAATATATAACTGGGCTATGTCTTTATGATAGTAAGAATGGCAACTATCAGGAAGATGTAAAAAAATGTATTGTGCAATATAAAAAGCTATCAAAAGAAACAATAAAACAATACTTAGAAAAAGAACAGCCCTACAATTGTGCAGGAAGCTTAAAATCAGAGGGGCTCGGCATTGCGCTGCTCAATTCAATAGAATCTCTAGATACAACTTCTTTAATGGGTCTGCCATTAATACGTTTAATTGAAATGTTAAAAAAATTTAACGTAGAAGTATTAAATAATTAAAATGTTCATAAGCAAACTTAGCTCACTTGAGCTGATCTAAAATAATTTTTAAGTCATCAGGCAATGGTGCATTGGCTGTTATAGTCTTGTCTGTAATAGGATGGGAAAAAATTAACTTATTTGCATGTAGAAATAATCTTCTAAGACCTATTTTACGAAAACTCTGGTTATAGATTTTATTACCATATTTTGTATCCCCTACTACGGAGTGATTTCTTGATTGTGCATGCAAACGGATTTGATGTGTACGACCTGAAAAAGTCTCAACTTCAAGGAGCGTGGAATCTTGATAATATTCTTTAGGTGCAAACCTAGTCTTAGATGCTTTTGCTTTTGTTCTTTTTTTTTCATTACCATATAGAATCGGATCATCAACAAGAATTTCACCCAAGCCCCACTGGCCGCATACTAGTGCTGTGTAAAGCTTCTTAATTGATCCGTTACGAAACTGGCTCTGAAGCAACCTCATAGCCTCTGTTGTTTTTGTCACAATAAGACAGCCGCTTGTAGGCTTGTCAAGTCGATGTGCTAACTCAAGACGCTCACAATTTATAAAGTAGTCGCGCAACATATCTATTAATCCGTAATCATCAGATGTCCCAGAATGCACAGAGATGTGAGCTGGCTTGTTGACAACAACCAGAAAATCATCTTCGTAAATAAGCAATTTTTTTATGTCATACGACGTATCTTTTGCGTAAGTTTGCTCTTTAGGTTGCTTAAAAGATATTGGAGGAATTCTAACTTTATCATCGCTCTTTATTTTATAAGAAGGTTTAACACGCAAACCATTAACTCTGACCTGACCCGTCCTTAATATTTTATATATTATGCTACGAGGGACGCTGCGATACTGGTACATTAAAAAATTATCAATACGTTGACCAGAATGGTTTTTTTCAACAACAAGATTGCTAACCTTATTTCTCATAAAAATAAAAAAAATATGAATACTTAAGCAAACATATCATATATTCTAATTAAACAATAAGTTTGCTCAATTGCCGCAAGACTGATATATTCCTTTTTAGGCGTTGAAAACGTCCGAAAATGTAAATATTACAAGAGTTATATGCAAAGAATTATTAGGCAAAGGTAAGCCGGAGCCTGATTCATAAGGAAAAAACATAAAAAAAGAAGAAACATATGTAATTTTCTTGACCACAATAATCACACTTTAAACACACACAATAACACTCAGAATGCAGACCTTAGATATCACTAAACTTTTACAACCAATACATGATAGTAATAAAACTATGTGTACAGTAAATGCTAATGCACGGGAGTTATTGTTGTACAGAGAGAACAATGAAAAGAATACTGATAAACGCCACGCAACAAGAAGAATTGCGTGTAGCCATGGTAGATGGCCAGAAGTTATACGATTTAGATGTCGATACCCGCTCACGGGAACAAAAGAAAGGCAATATATACAAAGCAAAGATCTCGCGCATTGAGCCGAGCTTAGAAGCTGCATTTGTTGACTATGGTGCTGAGCGCCATGGCTTCCTTCCACTGAAAGAAATCTCTAAAGCTTATTTTAAGAAAAAAGATGTCCCTTACGACAGGCATAACATAAAAGGTCTTTTAGAAGCTGGCCAGGAATTAATAATTCAAATAGAACGTGAGGAAAGAGGCAACAAGGGTGCTGCAGTAACTACATTCCTTAGCCTTGCTGGAAGATACTTAGTATTAATGCCTAACAACCCTCGAGCTGGGGGTATTTCTCGACGCGTTGAAGGTGAAGAAAGAAAAGAAGTCATAAAAACAGTCAACAAGCTGGATAAAGTCGATGGCGGGGGCATCATAGTTCGCACCGCTGGTGTTGGACGAGCAGTGGATGAACTCAAATGGGATCAAAACTATCTAGTAGACATATGGAAATCAATAAAAGATGTTTCAAAAGATAAAACAGCTCCATTTCTTATTTATAGAGAAAGCAACATAATCACAAGGACCTTGCGTGATCATGTTAAAGGAGATATCGGAGAAATATTAATTGATGATGAAAGAATCTATGAGCGTGCAAAGGATTTCATGGAACTAGTCATGCCTCAGAGTCTTAAGAAATTAAAACTATATAAAGATAATGTGCCTTTATTCAGCCGCTATCAGATTGAAAGTCAAATTGAATCATCCTATAGGAGAGAAGTATCTTTGCCATCCGGAGGTGTAATTGTTATTGATCATACTGAAGCCTTATTGACAATAGATATTAACTCTGCAAAAGCAACAAAAGGTGGAGATATTGAAGCAACAGCCTTCCAAACAAATCTAGAGGCAGCAGATGAGATTTCAAGACAGCTGCGTGTGCGAGATTTAGGCGGCTTAATAGTAATCGATTTTATTGATATGTCTTCGACAAAGCACCAAAGAGATGTCGAAGCTCGCTTAAGATCATCAACAAAAGCGGATCGTGCAAGATTACAATTTGGTCAAATATCAAAATTTGGATTATTAGAAATTTCACGACAGAGGCTGCGCCCTTCGCTGGGAGAATTAACGCAGATTGTGTGCCCAAGATGCCATGGTCAAGGAACTATTAGAGGTGTTGAGTCACTTTCGTTATCAGTTTTAAGGCTTATGGAAGAAGAAGCATTAAAAGAGAAGACTGGGAGAATTATCGCTGAGTTACCTGTAGATGTAGCTACATTTTTAATGAACGAAAAACGACAAGTACTAAATGATATGGGCAATAGACATAATGTAGATCTTACAGTCGTCCCAAATGTAAACTTGGATACACCTAACTTCAATATTCAACGCTATCGTATTGGTGAAAAGCAAGCTGCTAATAAAAACAGTTATGAGCTGCAGACAGAAAAAGCTGCAGAATATGATATAAGTACTGATTCAAAGCAACCTTATGAACAGGCAGTCATTGAATCAATCCTACCCTCCTCTCCAGCGCCAAAACCATCCGCAAAACCTAATGGTGTAGGCCTGTTGAAAAAACTTTTTGGATTTTTTTCAAACTCAGAAAATAAAGAAAATACAAAAAAAAATAACAACAGAAGAAGAGGAAACCCTAGACGTCAGCACGGAAACTATCGAAGAAGACAAAGAAACAGCAAAAACAGTTAACCACTAACTAATAGTCATTCAGTGTTTGTTTTTCTGTAAAACCTTCGTATTAACTGATTAGTGGCATCTGAAAAAGTATGCTCTGGATATTGTGCACAATAGAATTCTAACCAGATTTCTACTCTATCAGCACTCAAAACACCTTTCTTACCAAGTATATTTGTTTTTGGTATAAACGCCTCACGCGAACTTAGGTATCCTGCTACCCAACTTAAGTAAATATCTCTATCTCTCTTCGGTGCTTCTGTATACCCAGAGCAGCTATCGAGACCTATACCATATGGTGTGTTTTGCTCATCACCAGCAACTGCATTAACGAGATATGTGAAAAATATTAAAAATATTAAAAAAAATTTTACAGTCATAAGTAATTGGCGGAGAGGGAGGGATTCGAACCCCCGGAACCTTTCGGTTCAACGGTTTTCAAGACCGCCGCATTCGACCACTCTGCCACCTCTCCTTGAGCTAAATATTTTTACAGCATTTGCGCTGAAGAATACCCTATAAATAAAACTATATCACTACGTAACTTATTTACATTTATATCAGCGCTTATTTTTGTTATATTCCTAAACTCATAAAACGGAGGTAACGCATGGGGACTGGACAAACATCTGCAGTTGCAACAGGCATTATAGAAACTAACAAAGTTATACGTAATACTTACTGGCTACTTTCAATAACACTCTTATTTAGCGCCTTCACTGCATGGCTTTCTATTCAATTCAATATGCCACACCCAGGAATAATCTTAACGCTGGTTGGTTATTTTGGTCTTTTGTTTTTAACAAATAAGTATAGAAATAGTGGGCTTGGTTTAGCCTTCATATTTGCACTAACTGGATTTATGGGTTTAACACTCGGACCAATCGTAAATGCCTATTTAAATTATTACAGCAACGGTGGTGAGCTTGTCATGACTGCGATGGGCACCACTGGTATTATTTTCTTAACGCTGTCATGGTATGCCCTTACAACGAAACGTGATTTTAGTTTTATGGGTGGATTTCTAATGGTAGGCATCTTGGTAGCATTCCTCGCCTCATTGGGGTTGGCTGCAAGTTCTTACTTTGGATACTATTTCTCAGGAGCCGCTCTAAGTGTTTCTGCAATCTTTGTTTTATTAATGTCGGGCTTAATACTTTATCAAACAAGTCAAATTATTCATGGCGGCGAAAAAAATTACATTATGGCAACTATCACACTATACGTTGTCCTATATAACTTATTCACTAGTCTGCTACATTTGCTAGGGGCATTCGCTGGCGAGGACTAACAGTCATCCACTATTCCATAAAGCCCCTCAATGCAGGGGCTTTTTTTTAGTCTCGAAAATTTTCATACTGTATTGGGAGCTCCCAATTAGAGCCCTTTACCAAGGAAATAACGGACTGCAAGTCGTCTCTTTTTTTACCAGAAACTCGAATCCTCTCACCCTGTATAGATGTTTGGACTTTAAGCTTGGTTTGCTTTATCTGCTGGGTAATCTTTTTTGCAGTCTCTGTAGGGATGCCATGCTGTATATTGATAGAAAGCCTTGCTTGATTTGTAGATTTTTCACATTGCCCCTTTTTTAGACACAGAATATCTATTCCACGCTTCGTCAGCTTTTGTCTTAATATTTCAAGGATTTGCTCAATTTGAAATTCTTCCGGAGCTTTAATTACAAGCACTGTTTGATTATTTTCTATAACAGATGATGTCTCTTTAAGATCATAACGAGTATTTATTTCGCGGTTCGCTTGATCAATCGCGTTACCTAGCTCGTGTATATTAACCTCAGACACTAAGTCAAATGAAGGCATCTGTATTCCTAATGTAGAAACATGTAAAATTAACCACTGATAATATAACAAAATTTATAAGCTGGAGGAAACATGCCGAAATATATGATAGAACGAGAAATCCCGGGTGCTGGAAACCTCACACCTGATGAGCTTCAAAACATATCAAAACAGTCGTGCTCAATACTACAAAACCTAGGGCCACAAATACAATGGGTGGAAAGTTTTGTAACAGAAGATAAGGTGTATTGCACATATATCGCTCCTAATGAGGATATAATTAGAGAACATGCAGAACAAGGAGGGTTTCCAGCTAATAAGATTTCTGAGATTACATCCGTTATTAATCCTACAACATCAGAATAATTTTATAAATTGCTAACTGTCCTCTGGCAGTAAGACTGAAACTTATGTTACTGCGTGATTCGCTCAATGAAATCAATCATTTCTTCGGAATCCCATTGTCTTTCTCCGACTGCTGAGTAGATCGCATTACCTTTTTTATCAAGTAGTAGTGTAGTTGGTAAATTTGGGATACCTAAGCCTGCCAGTTTTAAGTTGCTATCAAGCAAAATAGTGAAATCTAGTGGTACTTTCTCTAGAAAAGACCTAACGTTTTTTAAATTTGGTCCAACATGAACACCTACTACCTCGAGATTTTGTGTATTAAATCTTTTCTGTAGATTATTCAATGATGGCATTTCATCTCTGCATGGAGCACACCACGTCGCCCAAAAATTTATTAAGATATGTTTACCCGTATGATCTGATAAAGACCATGTTTTATTATCTACCGTTATCAGAGTAAAATTGCCAACTTTTTGATCAATCTTATTCATTATTTCACTCTCTTGTGAACAAGCTGTAACAAAAAAAATAAAATACAAAAAAAGCAGGCATCTTAAGCAGATGTGTTTTGATATTAGAGTAGTATTAATAAACATTAAAATGAGTAGTAAAACTTAATTAATAACCCAATGTGTTTTCATTCGCCCAATTAGGATCTGATAAACCTATATCGCCAATGGGAGCAGTAAAAGCATCGGCGACCAGTGCCGGCACATTCCCACCTGTGAGAGATACCAAAAATGCTAATAGATCCTCTTTTTCATCTTCTTTTAACTCCAGCGCACGCAGCAAAGGACTTAATAACTCATTTTCAATACCACCTTGATTATAAAAATCTATAACCTCCTCTAATGTGCTGAATATGCCGTTGTGCATATAGGGGGCTGTAAGCTCAACATTTCTGAGGGATGGTGTTCTAAACTTCCAGCGGTCATTGGGATTTTCTGTGATACTGTAAAGCCCTAAGTCATTTGGTAGTTTCTGCTGACTAACAGAGTCTATAATGCTTTTGTCGACATTAACAAAAACCCCTGGAGCTAATTGAACTTTCTTTTTTTGTTTTGTATCAGATGAGCTGAGTGGTTTCATTTCTTTACCAATATAAATATCCCCCATCGAAACTTTGTAGCCGATACCAGTGTTATGTAACAGGTTATCTGTAAATAGTGCGTAATCACTATTCACTGTATGGCATGAACTGCAATTTGCTTTACCCATAAATAACATAAAACCTTTTTTTGCTGATTCAGTAGTTGCCTGCTCCTCTTTGCCAAAATACCATCTATCAAATGGAGAGTTTGCAGCTAAAAGCGTTCTCTCATATGAAGCAAGTGCTTGGCCAATATTTTCAACAGTGGGGCCAGCACCAAAAGCTGACTCGAAAAGACCGTCATAGCCAGGTATCCTTCTTATCTTGTTTATTATGTACCCTATAGAGGGCGCTGCCATCTCAGTATGGTTGAGTATTGGCTGCCAGATTTGGTTCTCTAAGGTAAATTCCCGCCCGTCTTGGAAAAGTAATTTGTAATAGGCCACATTATATATAGTTGGAGCATTACGAAGATTAGAACGACCTTCAACTCCAACTGCAGTTCGCATTTCATTATTTGTAAAACCTTGTTCAGGGATATGGCACATTGCGCATGAGAAAGTGTCATTGATTGATAGGCGTCTATCAAAAAACAGTTTTTTACCTAATGCTATCTTTTCGCTAGTAATAGGGTTTGTTTTTGGTATTTTTAGTGGAGGCAGTCCCAAGGGAGGCTTTTTAGCAATCGCTACTAAATTTGCCTTAACTCCCTTCCTCTGCTCTAAACTTAAACTTTGTGTTTTATATTCAGAATCTTCGTATCCAGTCTTAACGTCTCCAGGCCCTTTGAGGTGTTCGTCTTGCAATACTTTTTGACTACTATGAGGTGATTTTATGTTTTTCTCGTTTACAGTGATAGTAAAAAATATATAACTCACTATTGCCAAGATACTGACAAGAATAAATAGGTGTTTAAGGTCTTTCATAAGGTATGCTCAGCGCTGCTTCAGTTATTCCATAAGAAGAGTTTTAATATCATTAATCAATAAATCTACATGTAAAAAAGAGACGCTATATATATTCCTAATAGTTTTATTTTTATCAATTAAATACACCCGTAGTATATGTGATATTGCTGTTTCTGATTCACCATCTTCGTTTTTTACTCGTATCACTGTCTGGAAATATTTATCTAATATGGGATCTAAATTATCTTCTGAGCTGGTCGTAAGAAACTTCCAATCAACATAGCCTTCCTGAAATTGCTCACCATATTCCTTCATAACTGCAGGTGAGTCTGTTTTTGGGTCAAAGCTCAAACTAATTAATCTTACATTTTTTGCCAAGTCAGTATGGTTTGCAAATTTATCATTTAATTTATGCATCACTGCTGTTGCTAGTGGGCAACCGTTGATATCAGGACAACTTGTATATATAAAGCTTAGCAATACAATTCTATTGTCATAAAGTTCGTGAAGCATAATAGACTGTCCATTTTGGTCTATTGTTGACCCATCTTCCGCCATAAATATTTTTCTTAGCTCATAAGTGCCTGGTGCTGGTGGTGCAAATTTCAGAGGATGCCAGCCAGGGGCTAAAATCACTGGCTCATCTTTCTCAAGCTTATGATATTTATGAGGATCATCGTCCGCTTCTAACGCTATAGAAAAAAAGACGAGAAATGAACTCAAAATAATAAAAGATTTATACAACAATATTTGCCTCAAAAAAATAAATAATAAAAAAAGCCACCTTTAAAAAGGTGGCTTTATTTTAACTCAGATAGCCTAAAAGTAAATTAGACATAAGTTTGACAACTATT
>Ga0315336_1004957_pt1 | contig 15074 bp, 15 predicted proteins | sample ASW5metaG_FD_204512 | JGI IMG/M metagenome (GOLD analysis project Ga0315336, IMG submission 204512) | Ammonia-oxidizing marine archaeal communities from Monterey Bay, California, United States - ASW #5 | ecosystem: Environmental > Aquatic > Marine > Intertidal zone | place: USA: California...
GCTGTCGATGAAACCCGGAAGGACGTTGTTCATTCGAATGTTGGCGCCGGCGTAACGGTCTGCATAGAGCTTGGCAAACGCTGAAAGCCCCGCGCGCAGCGTACAGGAGACGGGCAGAGCCTGTTCTGGCTCGAACGCGGCGAAGGTGGATATATTGACCCATGCTCCGCCTCCCTGCTCTTCCATGACTGGCGTGATTGCTCGAGTGAGCCTGACGACATTCAAAATGAGCATATCGAGTCCCAAATGCCAGGCTTCATCGTCAAGGGCCAGCAGGTCCCCTTTTGGGGGGTGGGCTGTATGACAGACAACGGCATCAATGCGGCCAAAACGCTTCATTGTGGCCTCGACAAGTTTCGAGAGATCGTCAACCTCGGTGACCGAACCCCGAAAACCCAGACCTCCAACTTCGCTGGCCGTTTCTTCACATGCCTCGCTCCTCGACATCAGCGCGAGGTCGTAACCCCGGTCGCGAAGTTCCAGGGCGATTGCCCGGCCGATTCCACCACCACCTGCGGTGACCACCGCAACTTTATGTTCTTGTCCCATTTGTTATGGCTCTCTGATGATTTGGTTAGGTCGCGTGACTTGCGCCATACTGTATCCCTGGATTTAGATTATCATCCGGTCATTGCGTTGTACATTTGAAGAAATCTGATTAAGGGAGGCGAGGAATGGAGTCATTAAGCGGGGTCTGCGTGCCGGTCTGTACCGTATTCGAGGAGAACCCGGACAGGATCGACGAACCCCGCTATCTTGCCCACATTGATCGGATGCTCGAGGCAGGCGTCGACATCATTTTGCCCTGTGGCGGTACAGGAGAGTTCGCTTATCTTGGCGCCGAAGAAAAGCGTCGCCTGATCGAGATAACGACAAAGCATGTCGACGGGCGGGCTGCGGTCGTCGCACAAACTTCGGCGATCTATCTCAGCGATACCCTCGCCACCACCCAACACGCGATAGACAGCGGTGTGGACGCCGTGATGGTGTTGCCGCCCTACTTTGAAGGTCCCGACGAACGGGGGGTTGTGTCGCATTACGAAGCCGTCGCCCGGGCGAGTTCCGTGCCGGTCATGGTCTATAACATTCCTGTTCATTCTGGGTTTGATGTGACCCCCGCCCTGTTCTCTGAGCTACTCGAAATTGATGGTATTGACTACATCAAGGACAGCACCGGAGACTTTATCCGGATCCAGGAGCTTCTCAAAACAGGGGGGAAGATCTTCAACGGTGGGGATCCCATCACCTACCAAGCACTCGTTGCGGGATGCGTGGGCTGTGTATGGGGATCTGTCAATTTCCTCCCGCATGAGGCGGTAGCGCTTTACCGAATGGTCCAAAGCGGAGATTTGACCGGGGGCGCCGAACTCTGGCAAAAGGTGATCGATTCCCAGCTCTTCGTCTGGTCCCACGTCTATAACGCAGCCGTCAAAGCGGCAGCAAATCGGCGGGGGTTCGATGTGGGTAGTTGTCGATCGCCTGTACTGCCGCTTTCAGGCGAGGAATCTGCAGAGTTGTTTGCCGCCCTGGCTAAACTGCCCCCCGCCTAATTGCCCGGCGGCCTATTTACTCCGTTCGGGGATCAGCCCTCTCGGGGAGAAGCGCAAAACCAGCAGCAGCACCACGCCCATTGTGGCGAGTCGGGTATGTGCTGCATTCTCAATTAGATGCAGACGCAGCGCGCTGTCCTGCGCCATGCCCAAGGTCAGCAACTCGATCAGGGCAAGACCGATCGGCTCTGCCTCGATCCAGAAGAACCAGATCACAAATCCGCCCAGAATCGAGCCCAGGTTATTTCCTGAGCCCCCCACAATCACCATCACCCAGATCAGAAAGGTGAAGCGCAGGGGCTGGTAGGAAGCAGGCGTAAAGATGCCGTCCAGGGTGGTCAGCATCGCGCCGGCGAGACCAATCACCGCAGACCCCAGCACAAACACCTGAAGGTGGCGCCACGTCACATCTTTGCCCATCGCGCCAGCGGCTATCTCGTTATCTCGTATCGCTCGCATCATCCGGCCCCAGGGGGACTTCAGCGCTCTTTGTGAAAACCAGAAAATGACCGCCAAGACCACAAGGAAAAGGCTGGCGTAACTCAACTTGACGATGATGGAGGACAATTCCACGACGTTGAAATCGAGTCTGACGGCGAGTTCCTGCACCCAAAGAGTCTGCTGCAGGTCAATTTCGTAGGGTACCGGCCGCGGCAGGCCGTTGACGTTCTTGACACCTCTTGCCATCCATTCCTCGTTTTTCAGGAAATAAATAATGATTTCCGAAATCCCGAGCGTGGCGATGGCGAGGTAGTCAGAGCGTAATCCCAGGGCGATTTTGCCAATGGCCCAGGCAGCAAGTGCTGCCAATGCCCCCCCTGCTACCCAAGACAGCATAATCGGAAGACCAAGTCCGCCGAGGAAACCGGTCTTTGCGGGTTCGACCGCTTCAATCGCCTCTACCGCTGGATCAATTACCAGTCGCATGACTACTATTCCCGCGAAAGCAACCGCGGCAGCTGACCAGCCGCGGAACCGACGACTACCGCGCATTTTTTTCCATGTCAGGATGGCTAGCCCAACCGCCAAAACCCCCGTCGCAACGCCGAGGATAGCTCTAGGCCCACCCACAGCCCACGCCAGCGGTACGGGCGGGAATGACACCACGACGGCCGCAAGACCGCCAAGGGCTGCAAAACCCATCACACCGGCGTTAAAGAGACCCGCGTAGCCCCATTGGATGTTGACCCCCAGGGTCATGATGGCCGAGATCAGGCACAGGTTGAAAATGGCGAGTGCAACATGGACGCTCTGAATGACACCGACTGCGATCAGCAATGCCGCCATAGCGGCAAAGAGCACAACGGTGCGCAGGTTCGGGCTCATAACGTTTTCCCACTGAAGATACCGGTGGGTTTCACCAACAGCACAATCACCAGAATCACGAAGGACACCGCGAGCTTGTAGTCGGTTGCCAGCAACTGCACCAGGCCGTCAGGTATCCAGTCGCCTGGCGTCAGATAGGCGATCACTCGCTTGTAAGCAAACGTTAGAAGCAGTTCAGAGAGTGCGATCACAAACCCTCCGGCGATAGCCCCCAGAGGATTCCCCACCCCACCGACGATGGCAGCAGCAAAGATGGGAAGGACCAGCCCCAGATAAGTAAACGGTTTGTATCCCTTATCAAGGCCATAGAGAGTACCTGCGATAGCAGCAAGCGCCCCGGTGATAATCCAGGTGATGGCGACCACCCTTGCCGGACTGATCCCGGAAAGCAGTGCTAAGTCCTCGTTATCGGAATAGGCACGCATCGATTTACCCGTCCGGGTACGGTTCAAAAACCAGAAAAGAAGAGCCACTATGATCACGGCAGTCACCACGGTGACACCCTGTGTGGTCTTTATGGCGAGCCCCTGATCAAGGCCGGTCAGTTCCTTAAACGCCCGGGCCTTCAGGATGAAGCGCTCGCCGTCGGCAAATACCCGATCCTGTGGCCCAATAACAAAGCGCACGACTCCGCTCAAAATGAAAAGAATGCCGACGGAGACGATCAGATAGGTCACGGGGGGCGCCTTCTGACGGCGGTAGTAGCGGTAGACGAAACGGTCAAATACAAGGCAGACAAGAACGGTTCCGAGAATCCCTATCGGCAGCGCCAGCAAGGCGGTCGGCAAAGGACCGAAACCGACCCCCCGCTCCTGCAGTACCCAGGTCATAAGGATAGTGACCATCGCCCCGAAAGACATGGTCTCGCCGTGGGCAAAATTCGAAAACCGCAGCACGGCATACACCATCGTGACACCAAGGGCGCCGAGGGCCAGTTGGCTGCCGTAGGCGAGACCGGGGACCAGGACAAAGTTGCTGAGCAGCACCAGTGCGTTCAGGATATCGGTCATCGGCATCAACCCCCGAGAAAGGCTTTGCGGACCTTGGGATCTGCAAGCAGCGCAGCACCCGTGTCCGAATACCGGTTCTGCCCCTGAACCAGCACGAAGCCCCGGTCCGCGATTCCCAGCGCCTGGCGGGCGTTTTGTTCTACCATGAGGATCGCGATTCCAGTCTTGGCAATCTCGATAATCCGGTCAAAGAGTTCATCCATGACAATTGGAGAGACCCCGGCGGTAGGCTCATCGAGCATCAGAACAGTGGGTTGTGTCATCAATGCCCGCCCTACGGCCACCTGCTGGCGTTGCCCGCCCGACAGTTCGCCAGCCGGCTGTGCGCGTTTTTCCGCCAGTACGGGAAAGAGAGAGAAAACCTGCTCCATCGTAGCGCTGAAGTCATCGCGTCGGATAAACGCACCCATCTCCAGATTCTCTTGGACGGTCATCGAGGTAAAGACGTTGGCATTTTGCGGCACGAAACCCATGCCCAGCGTGACCCGTTCCTGGGGTGGAAGGTCAGAGATCTCGCGTCCGTCCAATTCCACCGAGCCTTCTCGAAGGCTTAGCATCCCGAACATCGCTTTCATGGCCGTCGACTTTCCGGCGCCATTGGGGCCTACGACAACCGCAATCTCACCTTTCTCTACCCCGATGCTGCAGCCCTGGAGGATGTCCGCACCCCCGTATCCACCGAACATCGATTCACCTGACAGAAAACCCATTCCGTAACCTAACGCTCGTGTTTGCGGCCGGTTCCGAGATACGCCTCGATCACCGCTTCGTTATTCATGACTTCATCCGGCGTACCGCTCGTCAGGACGCCTCCCGACGCCATGACCACCACGGGGTTGCATAACCGGGAGATAAAGTCCATATCGTGCTCGATCATGCAGAAGGTGTATCCCTTTTCCCGGTTGAGTCTCAGGATGGCATCTCCAATCGTGCTCAGCAAGGTACGGTTCACACCGGCGCCAACCTCGTCCAAAAAGACCAGTTTGGGTTCACCCATCATGGTACGGCCCAACTCGAGCAGCTTCTTCTGTCCACCGGAGAGGTTCGCCGCAACCTCGTCGGCGACGGAGGTCAACTGCAGAAAGTCAATGACTTCCTCAGCGCGTAGACGAAGCTCCTTTTCCTGATTCCTGACTCGCTCCGGTCGAAGCCAGGTGTCAATCAACCGCTCGCCATATTGTTCGCCGGGCACCACCATTAGGTTCTCCCGAACAGTGAGCGAGCCAAACTCGTGCGCAATCTGGAATGTTCGGAGCATTCCACGAGAAAAAAGTTCGTGTGGCTTTCTCGCGGTGATGTCTTCGCCGTCAAAAATCACCCTTCCTGAGTCGGGCGCATGGAGCCCAGCGACGACGTTGAACAGCGTGGTTTTGCCCGCGCCGTTAGGGCCAATCAGCCCGGTGATACTTCCGCGCTCGACACAAAAAGAGGCATCCTCAACGGCGCGGATGCCGCCAAAATGCTTATAGAGATGTTGGATTTCTAACAAATCACCCGGTACCGGCAAAAAAAAAGGCCCGGGATAACCCGGGCCTTTTTCGTACAGATTAGCGGTACCCGACCGTCGTGTTCTTGCCGCCGTCTACGAGGATCTCACGATAACTACCAGCCGATTCACCGGGCCCAATGAGTTCCACCGCGGACGCGCCTACGTAATCGACATCTCCGCCGCCGGCGATGTACTCAAGCGCTGCTGTGAGGTCGCCGGGATAGACTTTCTTGCCGGGCGCATTAGCCACTTCCATGACTTTACCCTTGAAGTCCTGGCTATTGCTGGAGCCCGCGGCCTGCATGGCAAGCATGATCAACGCAGCGGCGTCGTAGGATTCCGGTGCAAACGGGCCGTCGCCTTTAAAGCCAGCAACCGTTGCGAGTTCTACAAACATCGTAGCTCCTGGGCTATCCGTGCCAGGCACATCGCCAATGGACCCGTCCAGACCAGAGCCGATTGCTGCCGGAAGTGAATCGCCGATCATGCCGTCAGGCAGATAGAAGACGTCGAAAGCACCGGTATCCAACGAACCCTGGATGATGGCCTTACCACCCTGGTCGAGGTATCCGGCAACAATCAGAATGTCTCCACCAGCCTGGGCCAGAGCGCCCACTTCAGCGCTATAGTCACCCTTGCCTTCCTCGTGGGCGGCGTTAATCGTGATAGTGCCTCCAGCCGCCTTGAAATTGCTTTCGATACTGTCAGCAAGCCCCTTACCGTAGTCATTGTTGGTATAGGTCAATGCTGCCGTCTTGTAGCCGTGAGCTTTGAGAATCTCAGCGACCACTTGTCCCTGACGGGCGTCGGACGGCGCGGTACGGAAGAACAGGCCATTATCCTCGGCGGTAGAAAGGCCCGGCGAGGTGGCAGAAGGTGAAATCATCACAACTCCGTTGGGTACGGCGACGTTGGCCAAAATAGCGCCGGTCACACCTGAGCAGTCTGCTCCCATGATGGCGTTCACTTTATCCGAAGTGACAAGCCGTTCTGCCGCCGCCTGGGCTGCAGCAGAGTCAATACAGGTCGAGTCAGCGCGCACACCACTTACGGATGCTCCGCCAAGCAATGCACCTCCGTCATTAACCTCGGCGATGGCGAGTTCAGCCCCGGCACCCATATCAGGGGTCAGTGACTCGATAGGCCCGGTGAAACCGAGGATGATGCCGATCTTCACTTCTTCGGCGAGAGCCGTACCGGTAAGCAGCACGCTCGAGATTAGAGCCAAGAAAATTTTCCTCATGGAATCCTCCGTTGGTTAGAAAACAAATCAGTCCAAGCACAAGCGCCTGGGCGCTCGCTCAGATAGGCGTAATACTGACACACCCGATGGTTCAAGGAAAGTTCTTCCTCTCCCCCTGCAGGCCTTTTGTGACCCCTCAGGGACGTTTTCTAGCGAAACCCCGAACCCTGTCCCGGGTAGTAGTAGCGGCTTCAACGTTGTCTACTGCCTTCATTGCGCCTTATGGGCTGGTGGGCTGGAGCAAAGCTGATTGCATGGCGGGAGTTTGCCCGACTTGCTGTTAAGCGCTACGACACCAAAATGGCGAGTTCCGGTGCCGTGACAAAACACAGGCGCGCGTGGGCTTCGCGCAGGGACGCCTCGACCCGATCAGTGTTGTCGCCAAGGGCAAAGATAAACCCCGGATAAGGCCCTCCTTCCGGCCACGGCGTGAGGCGTTGCCCTTCTCTCACATCGATTTCGACTGAGGCAACACCCTCGACCGTACGCGCTGCGTTGATTCCCTCTACCCGCCTTAAGACCCCCCCGTGCGGCACTGGAATCATCATCACGCCACAGGCAGCGGTTGCCTTGTATTGGCCTACCGGCCGTCTCACCGCGTTGGACAGGACCAGTGCTTCCAAAGATGCCCCCGTCAGAAATTGAATGACCTTGCCGCACCTGCCTCCGATTGTCCGGCTGGCGATCTCAATGAAACAGATTTCTCTATCTTGCAGGCGTAGTTCGGCGTGAAGCGGTCCTTCCCGAAAGCCCAGTGCACGACAAATTTCGGCAAGTGCCCTGTGAATTGCCGACAGCGTTTTCTCAGAAAGTCTCGGCGGGGTCAGATAGATACTTTCTTCGAAGTAAGGACCGGTTAACGGATCCGGCTTTTCAAAAATTGCAATGACCTCCAGTGTGCTATCGCGCAGAAGGGCTTCTACAGAATATTCGCTACCTTCGACGTAGTCCTCAATCAGGACACGGCAGTCCTGTTCTGAATCTTCCGCCTTAACGAGCGTCTGGATTCTTGGAATCGCCCGTTCGAGTTCTTTTTTGGTGTCGCATCGGATGACGCCTCTGCTTGCTGACAGGGATAAGGGTTTAGCGACACAGGGATATTGAACGCCTTGCAGGTTGGTTTCGCCTAGGTTACCAAGCGGGACCACCGTGTATCTTGGGGCAAAGAGTCCCTGCTGAATGCAGAGCTCCCGAAAGTGCAGCTTATTAGTAGAAGCACACAGCGCGGGCGGATCGTTAGTGGGCAAGCCAAGATCCAGGCAGATCTCATGGGCGAGCAAGACCGTGACATCGTCTGTCGCGAGGACTGCCGAAAATGGTGTGCGCGCCGCAGCATCACGGATGAGGGAGAGCGAGGTTTTGGGGGATTCGGGATCGAGGCGAATACCACCACTGTCAAGCGCTAACGGCGCCCTACCCCACGATGCCACGGTTAGTGGAATCCCAAGCACTCGAGCGGCAGTCACAAATGCCGCGGTTCGGTAACTGCGATCTGGCGCGACGAGCAGGACCTTGGGCGCGCTCAAGGGCTTCGATTGCTATCAAATTCAGTGCGCCGCGCCGCAGCCTGAACAAGCACCGCTTCCACCGACTGCCTGAAAGACATTGTTAAAGACGAAGGTGGCGTTTACGTCATTATCTTGAAAGTCGATCTCTGCGCCTTGGAGATATGAAAATGCAACCGGATCGATGGTTAACGAGAAACCCGCTTCGTCCTGGACCAGCCGGTCCTTTTCAGCGACGGATTCGGCAAAGGTCATTCCGTAACTCATGCCGCCACAGCCGCCGCCGCTGACAAAAACCCGAACTGCACTATGGGATTCATCAGCGCCAACGAGCAGTTCCGCGATCTTGGACTTCGCGGCCGCGGTGACTGAAATACCGGTGAGCTCTGCTTCGGCCTTAACTTGATTCATTTTACGCACCTTGATTGTTTTGCCTGTAAACTTTAATAGAGGGTTGCCAGTCGGCTCGAGAGCGAGCTCAGCAACTTCCAGGGATCGAGTGGGTATCGGTTTGGTTATCCGACGAACAGTTTCGTAACTGAGCAAATCTTACCATGAAGCGAATTAACTGCGTCGTACTCAAAGAGGAGGCAGAAGGGCTGGAAAGCCCCCCATATCCCGGTGAACTGGGCCAGCGGATCTTCGATAAGGTCTCAGCCGAAGGGTGGCAACAGTGGCTCCAGAGGCAGGTGCTCATCATCAATGAAAATCAGTTAAGCACCGCCGATCCACAGGCGATTGAACTCCTCGAGCAGCATATGCTGGGATTTCTGTTCGGTGAGGGCGATCTCGGCACAGTACCGGAAGGCTTTGCCCCCCGGAAAAAGTGAGGCTACCCTCCGGCCGCATCCATTAATCCGCGCATTTCACGAACGGCAGTCGCCAGACCCGAGAACACGGCCCGCGCGATGATCGCGTGACCAATGTTGAGCTCCGAAATACCTTTCATGGCGGCAATCGGCTGGACGTTGGTGTAGTGCAGGCCATGGCCGGCATTGACCCGAAGGCCCAAAGACAGGCCCAGATCGGTTGCGACCAATAATCGTTGCCGTTCCTGATCTGCGCTCTCGCTACCTTCTGCCTCGGCGTAGGTTCCCGTATGCAGTTCGACCGCGCTAGCGCCCACCACCGCGCTCGCTTGAATCTGGGCGGGTTCCGGATCAATAAACAGCGACACCCGAATCCCTTCTCGCTCCAGTCCCTCAACGAAAGGTATCAGGGTCTCGCGCTGACTCGCCACATCGAGACCGCCTTCGGTGGTCAGTTCCTGTCGTTTCTCCGGGACCAGGCAAACATCCTCAGGCTGAATCTTCCGGGCAATCCGGCTCATCTCAGGAGTAACGGCCATCTCCAGATTCATCCGGGTGGTGATGATGCCGCGGATACGGGAGACATCATCGTCAAGGATATGCCGGCGGTCTTCTCTCAGGTGCAGTGTGATCAGGTCCGCACCGCTGGACTCACATATCCTGACCGCCTCGACAGGATCGGGATAGACTGTCCCTCGCGCCTGTCGCAGGGTCGCAACGTGGTCAATGTTGACACCAAGATCCATAACGACTCCTTCCCAAACTCAGTGATGCTCTCCTTCCGGGGAAGCCACGCTACGGCTCGATGGCGTTCTGTCGGTAGGGTACAACTGCGAGTATACCGATCGCGACACCAAGGACCGGCCCTCCAGGAGCTCCTTGAAGATCATTCTATGAAGCTGTTTGATCTCTTTTTGCCCCCTTTCATCAAAGCCCGTTTCGAGCCGTAGTGCGATCAAAGAACCGCCATGGACAGGAATGCCGGCCCGCTCGCCGTCGTCATCGATAAATGCCCCCAGGCCGGGCCGGTATCGATAACGCGAATCCGGATTGACGCTCTCACCGCTGGTTTGATCTCGTTCGAGCTGCAGTCCGTAACCAATTTCTTCCAGCAATACTTTCTCGAAGCATCTTAGCGCAGCTTCCTGTTCATCGTCTTCAAGCAGTTGATGGATACACTGCAGGTAGCGGTCGAACAAGCGTTCGTGGGGGTCATGGCGATGAAGGAACTTGACCAGAAGTTCGTTGAGATAGTAGCCACAAAAAAGTCCGGGCCCGCGAAGCGCAACTCCCGGCCCCGCCCACTCACCCTGAGTTAAGGTCTTTACATCACCCTTGCCCGACCAGCCCAGCGTGATCAGCGCGAATGGCCGGATTGTGCCCCGGTATGGCGACTTGCGGCTCCGGGCACCCTTTGCTATCGCAGCTATCCGACCATAGGTACGCGAATACAGATCCAGCAGCAGGCTCGACTCCGAGTAAGGCCGCCAGTGAAGAACGAAGCCCGGCTCTCCTTTAATTCGGTTAGCACTCATTTCGGCACCGAAACGCTACTGACCGTAACCCAATGCCACTACTGAACGGGGGTCATTTGCCCAGCCCTTCCGGACTTTTACCCGCTGTGACAACAACACGTGGCGGTCGAGCACCGATTCGATCTGCCGCCGTGCTGCGGACCCGATACTTTTCAGGCGTGCACCTCCTGCCCCAATAAGCGCGGCCTTCTGCCCCGTCGTCTCACACCAAATTTGTGCATCAATGATCATAGTACCGTCCGAGCGCTCCCGGAATGTAGTCAGTTCAACCCCGGTGCAGTAGGGAATTTCATCTCCCATCTGACGGAATACCTGTTCGCGAATTAATTCGGCTGCGAGGAACCGCGGCGAGGTATTGGTCAGGGTCTCAGGCGGGTATCCGGCCTGACCCTCAGGCACGGTCTCGCCTAACAGGAGAGAAAGATGCTTGCAGTTGTATCCGGACTTTGCAGAGACTGGGACGATCTGACCCCAGGAATGCTTTCTCTGCAACTCCTCGATTCGCGGCAGCACCAATTCGGGCGACCGCAGCAGATCGACTTTGTTGAGCAAGAGCCAAAGACCATCTCCCCGTCCGGCGAAGTGATCAAGGACACGCTGGTCTTCTTGGTTCCAGTGCCGGGCGTCGATAACTTGGCAGATGATGTCAGCACCGCTCCCGGCACCGTGGGCCGATTGATTTGCCACTTTACTCAGTAGACGTTTCTGACGCTTGTGCATCCCCGGGCTATCAACAATAACGAGCTGGGAATTGTTCTCAGTGTAGATTCCATCGATCTCACGCCAGGTCGTCTGCGGTCTCCGGGAGACAATGGAGACCTTGGATCCCAGAATCTGGTTCAGCAGACTCGACTTGCCGACATTGGGCCGGCCCACCAGCGCGACGACGCCAAAATGTTCGGGGCTAGTCAATACTGGTTTCCCGCTCGTGGATTTGTCGCAAGGCCTGTAACGCGGCATCCTGCTCTGCGGATTTCCGGCTACTGCCCTGCCCGCTCGTAGTCAATCCCAGACTGGGAACACCGCAGTCAACGACAAACTCGCGCTCATGCGGCTGACCGGAGGTCGAGGCCACAGCGTAATCGGGAGGTTGTGCGCCGGTCGCCTGAAGCAGCTCCTGAAGTTGTGTTTTTGGATCCTTCTCAAGGGATCCCGCCTCGAGAAGGGCGATATCTGGCTCGAGCAAAGAGAGCGTGATTCGTTTTGCAGTTTCAAATCCGGCATCGAGAAAGATCGCCGCCAGCACAGCCTCAAGTGCATCAGCAATGATCGAGGCGCGGTCACTCCCGCCACTGCGTCCTGCGGAGGGGCCAAGATGCAGGGCACTCCCGAGTTCAATCCTCCGGGCGACTTCTGCGAGTGTTGCCTGACGGACCAACCGTGCGCGAAACTGAGTCAGCTCGCCTTCAGTGGCGTCCGGATAACGCTCGTAGAGCGCTTCGCTGACGGCCAGTCCCAGAACGCTGTCACCCAGAAATTCCAGCCGCTCATTGTGTTTGGACCCGATACTACGATGCCGGAGGGCCGCCTCCAGAAGCTCTGGATCCGAAAAGTGATAACCGATCTTGTGCTCTAAGCTGACCACCGATACGCTGCCGGTCAATCGATGAGGTTTCCGATTCGACCCCAGTTTACACCTCCGCCTCCGGCACTATCCCAACTGAACCAGATAAAAAATGCTTTGCCCACTACGAACTCTTTCGGCACAAATCCCCAGTAGCGGCTGTCGTTACTGTGATCCCGGTTGTCGCCCATGACGAAGTAGTGGCCTTGGGGAACTTTCACCCGCATCGAACTGGAAGACCTCAGCGTGTCGATCAGGATGGTGTGCGCACTTGTGTCAACCTGCTCGAGAAACGTCTTAACCCGGCCATCCTGATCCTCAGTCGGCCAGTCAAGCAGCTCAACGCTCTCAAGAGGCAGGGGCTCCCCATTAATTGACAATCGCTTGTTGTGATAGCTGACCACATCCCCCGGCGTTCCTATCACCCGCTTGATGAAGTTGGTTTTCGGATCCCTGGGGAAGCGAAAGACCATGACGTCACCGCGTTCGGGATTACCCAGGGGCACGATCTGAGTCTTAAGAATCGGCAGTTTGATACCGTAACTCGATTTGGAGACCAGAATGAAATCGCCGATAAAGAGACTGGGCAGCATGGATCCGGAGGGAATCCGGAAGGGTTCGACAATAAAGGCCCTAAGAAGGAAAACCGCCAGGATCACCGGGAAAAAGGCCCGGGAGTACTCCACGACCAACGGCATCCGTAGAGTGACCCCAGTCTCTGATTGACGTATTCTTCGCGGCCGGCCGATAACGCGGTCCCAATACATGATCAGCCCTGCAAGCAGCATGGCGAGGAAGAGTGCGAGTTCAAAATCCATTAATCACCCACCTTCAGTACCGACAGAAACGCTTCTTGAGGAATGGCTACCGAGCCGATTTGTTTCATGCGTTTTTTCCCTTCCTTCTGTTTTTCGAGCAGTTTTCGTTTTCGTGTGATATCGCCGCCGTAACATTTCGCCGTGACGTTCTTTCGCAATGCCTTGACCGTTTGCCGCGTGATGATCTTCGAGCCAATAGCGGCCTGAATCGCCACATCGAACATTTGCCGCGGGATCAATTTCTTCATCCTCCCAACCAGCTGGCGAGCGCGATATGGCGCCTGTTCACGATGTGCGAGCGCTGACAGCGGCTCGATCCTATCGCCGTTAATCATAATATCAATCCGCACCATATCGGCCGGCCGGTCCTCAATGAATTCATAATCGAAAGATGCAAAACCCCGACTGACTGATTTCAGGCGGTCGTGAAAGTCGAGCACGACTTCCGAAAGTGGCAGTTCAAAAATGATCAGGGCCTGGCGCCCATGATAGGCAAGTTCTTTTTGTGTACCGCGTTTGTCAATGCACAGACCGATCACTGCCCCGATATAGTCGGTGGGGCAGAGAAGACGGGCCTCAATGAATGGTTCATAAACTTCGGCGATCAACCCGGCATCCGGCATCTGTGAGGGATTGTGAATCCAACGTGTGACGCCGTCACTACCGAGGACTCGATATACCACCGTGGGTGCAGTAGTGATGAGCTCAAGATCGTATTCGCGCTCCAACCGTTCCTGGATAATCTCCATGTGCAGCATCCCGAGAAAACCGCAACGAAACCCGAACCCAAGCGCGGGAGATACCTCAGGTTCGTAAACGAGAGAAGCGTCATTTAGGCTCAACTTTTCCAGGGCATCGCGGAAGGCTTCGAAATCGACGTTGTTGATCGGGTATAAGCCCGCAAATACAGCAGGCTTTTCGTTCTTAAAGCCCTCAAGTCCCGCTTCGGCCGGCTTGGTCGCATCAGTGATCGTGTCACCCACCCTAGCCGCCTTGATGTCCTTGATTCCGGCGATGACGTATCCCACTTCCCCGGCGCTGAGTTCAGCACAGGGTGACCGCTTCGGGGTAAAGCGGCCAATCTGTTCAATCGAATAGCTCTTTCCCGTTGACATCATCAGAATTCGACTCTTGGGTTTCAGTGTCCCTTCCATTACTCTGACCAGAGACACTGTACCGAGGTAGTTGTCGAACGACGAATCGATAATGAGGGCTCTAAATTTGTCCCCGGGCTCCGTTTTGGGCGCAGGCACTCTGGTCACAATGCGCTCAAGGACCGCATCTACGCCGAGCCCCGTCTTGGCCGACACCTGCAGGACATCGCTGCAGTCGAGCCCGATGAGATCCTCGATTTCTGCAGCCGCACGGCCTGGGTCAGCGGCCGGAAGGTCAATCTTGTTTAGTACGGGGATGATTTCGAGGCCCAAATCGGCTGCGGTATAGCAGTTTGCGACGGTCTGCGCCTCTACACCTTGTGATGCGTCGACAATCAATAGCGCGCCCTCGCATGCACTCAAGGAACGAGAAACCTCATAGGAGAAATCCACATGCCCCGGGGTATCGATAAAGTTCATAAGATAGTCATTTTGATCCTGGGCCCTATACATGAGAGACACACTCTGCGCCTTGATCGTAATGCCCCGCTCCCGTTCCAGGTCCATGGAATCCAGAACCTGGTCCGTCATCTCGCGTTCACTCAATCCTCCACATTGCTGAATTAAACGATCGGCCAGTGTTGACTTGCCATGATCGATGTGCGCGATAATCGCAAAGTTACGAATTAGGTTCTGATCAACCCGATCCATCTTCAGTTTCCATTGGGGATGAGATACAGCGCCCGAGACGTTTGGGCGGTATGGAAGAAACGCTCACCGATGAATTTTATCTTGCGCCCGAACTACTTGCACACATTTCGGACAGGCCGAGATTATGCGGCCAACAACAGATCCGGCTGCGGCCGGAATGACAGGTAAGAGATCGCCGATATGGTACGTGAACAGACGGTTGCGATCGTAGGCAGTGGTCTTGCCGGAATCAGTCTAGCGCTTCGACTTGCGGACCAGGGAATCGATTCCCTCATTCTGACCAAGTCAGTCCTGGCTTCCGGATCAAGCGTCTGGGCCCAAGGCGGTATTGCAGCGGTTCTGGATCCCCGAGACAGTTTTGAAGCCCATATCGGAGACACGATTCGGACGGGAGCGGGCCTTTGCAATGAGTCGACGGTT
>Ga0315336_1004958_pt1 | contig 15074 bp, 14 predicted proteins | sample ASW5metaG_FD_204512 | JGI IMG/M metagenome (GOLD analysis project Ga0315336, IMG submission 204512) | Ammonia-oxidizing marine archaeal communities from Monterey Bay, California, United States - ASW #5 | ecosystem: Environmental > Aquatic > Marine > Intertidal zone | place: USA: California...
TGTCCCTAGTACGAGAGGACCGGGATGGACGTACCACTGGTGGACCGGTTGTAGCGCCAGCTGCAGTGCCGGGTAGCTAAGTACGGACGAGATAACTGCTGAAAGCATCTAAGCGGGAAACTTACCTTAAAACTAGTTCTTCCTATAGAGCCGTTGTAGACCACAACGTTGATAGGCTGGGTGTGGAAGTGCGGCAACGCATGTAGCTGACCAGTACTAATAGCTCAATTGGCTTGATTTATGCACTGAAAAAATTTTTTCATCAAAAAAGATAAACAGTAATGATAATATTCTAATTGTAAAAAAAATTAGTTATATTAATTTATTAAATTCCAAATAAATTAAAACTTTCGCATTTATTTAAATGAAGAAAAAGAAGATCAAATCATTAATATTTGGCATATCCGGACAAGACGGATCATATCTGAGCCATTTTTTAATTAATAAAGGATATGATGTTAGTGGTACCACGAGAAATAGTAGCAAAAACAATCTTAAAAATCTTGTTAGATTAGGAATCTTAAAAAAAGTAAAAATAATTAAATGTAATATTATCAATTTTTTTGAAATCAAAAAATTAATAAAAATAATCAAACCTGACGAAATATATTATTTATGTGGTAAATCATCAGTTACACAATCATTTATTAATCCAGTGGATTCTTTTAAAAGTAATACACTAGGATTGTTAAACGTTTTAGACACCGTAAAAAAAACCAACAAGAAAATAAAAGTTTTTAATGCTGTTTCAGGGCAGTTTTATGGGAATAGAAGAAACAGTGTTTATAACGAAAAATCTTATATTGATCCCCAAAGTCCATACGGGGTAAGCAAAGCAAGCAGCTTTTGGTTAACAAAAATATTTAGAGAGTGGTATGGAATCAAATGTTGTAGTGGTATACTTTTTAATCATGAGTCTCCATTGCGGTCTAATGAATTTGTAACAAAAAAAATTATTAATTGTAGTAAATTGATAAAAAAAGGAAAATTAAAGTATTTATATCTAGGCAATATTAATATTTATAGAGATTGGGGATGGGCTCCAGAATATGTTGAGGCAATGTATTTAATGCTTAGGCAAAAACATCCAAAAGACTTAGTTATTGGTTCAGGTAAAAGACATAGCCTTAGGAGCTTTGTTTATGAAGTATTTAGATTATTAAATATTCCAAGAAGTAGTTTAAAAATAAATACAAAAAAGTTAATGAGAAAAAGAGATATCAGAACCTATAAAGCCGACTCAAAACTTGCCAAGAAAATATTAAAATGGAAAGCGAAAACTAGTTTTAAACAAATTATTTACAAAATGGTTAACGAGCAATTATATTAATTTATTTATTTTTTTTATTATTTAAAATTTTACGAAAAAATAATTTCAAGATATTCTTTAAGGTCCTAAAAATTTCAATTTGTGGAATTTTTGATACTCCATGCTTTCTTTCGTTAAATATGATAGGAATTTCAATAATCGGGATATTTCTTTGATCTAACTCAAATATTGTTTCCATAAAAAAACTATATCCCCTTGATTTTACTAAATCTAAATTAAAGTTATGTAATTTTTTTAAATCAAATCCCCTAAATGAACCAGTATATTCGGTACTATTAATTGATAAAATTTTTTTAATTATTTTATTTCCCCAAATGCTTAATAATAATCGCCAACCCTTCATACAATTCTTGCCTCCCAAAATATATCTTGAACCAATTACAAAAGGTGTATTTTTTAAATGATCTAATATTCTAATAATTTCCTTTGGTTCATGGGATAAATCTGCATCCATAGTAATTAAATAACTATAATTGTTTTTAATTGCATAATTGTAAGCAAATTTATGAGCTGTATCTAAACCTAATTTTTTTTCTCTTCGAATCAGAATAAGATTGTCAGAGCTTTTAGCTTTTTTTTCTATGAAATTTCCAGTTCCGTCTGGACTGTTATCATCGATTATTAAAACATCTAACTTACAATCTAATTTATTTATTTCATCTATAAAATCTTTGATATTGTCAATTTCATTGTAGGTTGCTGTAAATATCAAAGTATTGTTATTCATATTTCTCATATATTCATATAGCAAGAAAGATTAATAAAAACTTATGAAATAACGAAGGGTTATTATAAAAGTTAACACATTAATATTGATTATGCTTAGACTTATAATTTGGTTTATTTAAATACATTTATTCTGTCTATTAAATGTTTAGTGTATTTTAATATAAAAATTGTCGAAACCAACAATACATTTTGTCCATTGTCCAACCTGATTTTGATAGTTTCACGTAAATAATCCATAAAAGATATCTTTGAAGATATTCCACCTCGTCTAAACTTTCCAAATATTTCATTTTTTTTTGTAGCTACGCCTGTCATTTTATGTTTAACAATTAATCGATAAAAAAGATCGTAGTCCGAAGAATATCTGTATTTTAATTTATATAGACCAACTTTCATTTGTGATTTCTTTTTTATAAAAAAACCGATTGAATGAGCACTATAGAAGCCAAAACTCCAATATATTTTATTTGGATTATATCCATGGAGCAATTTATGCTTGATTACACTTCCGAATAAAAAATCAATTTTTTTATATTTGTTGAAATAATTTACAGCTATTTTTAGAGCATTTTTGTAATAAAAATCATCAGAATTTAAAATTGATATTATAGAGCCTCTACTTAATCTAATTCCCTTATTCATGGCATCATATAATCCCTTATCTTTTTCAGAAATCCAAAAATCAATTTTATTATTATTTTTTCTTAAAATTTCTAATGTTCCGTCAGTAGAACCTCCGTCTATTATTATTAACTCAAAATTTTTATAACTTTGCTTTAAAACACTGTTAATAGATTTGGTTAAGTATTTTTGGTTGTTTAAGACAACCGTAATTACAGAAATTAAAGGTTCATTTTTTTTATTATTTTTAAAACTTCCTCTTCGTCTTTTTCCACCAGTAATTTTTTTTTGTTTCATTTTTTACAAATATTTAGATATTATTAGAAAATATTTTCTACAGTTATTATTGTGGTCGAATCTAGCAAGACTTTTATACCCTTGGCTGATTTTATATTTTATTTTTTTGGGTTTATTATTAAAATTTTTTAACAATTTAAATAGTTGATTGTAGTCACCAACTTTAAACAGCTCTCCATATTGACCGTTATTTAATATTTCCTTCGGTCCAGTTGGACAATCAGAAGAAATAATGTATTTTTTTAGATATAGAGACTCTACCAATACATTTGGTAATCCCTCATAAATAGAAGTTAAAACAAATACATCTGCAATTTTTATATACGACTCTGGATTTTTTTTGTAGCCGATTAATTTTACGATTTTTTGTAAATTATTTTCTAATATATATTTTCTTAAATTTTTTTCTTTATAACCTCTTCCAATAATTACTAGTTTGCATTTAATAAATTTGCTTAATTTTTTAACTGCCATTAGCAAGGTTAAGTGATCTTTTTGATCAGTTAACCTAGCAACATTAATGATTTTTAAGGATTTTTTATCATTAAAAAAAGCAAATTTTATTTTATTATATTTTTTCCTTATAAATGGATTGTAAATTACCCTAGGAGTTATAGAAAAAAAATTATTAAATTTTTTCTTAAACTCGTAACTGTTCACAATTATTTCGTCAGCAAAATTAAAAAAAAATTGAAATATAATTCTATTTAATGAATTTTTTATATATTTATCAGGGCTTGTATTTGACCTGATAATAATTTTTTTATTAGAAATTAATCCTAACAATATGGCTGTTATATTTGATTGAAATGACAAAATTAGATTATTATTAAAACAACTATATTTAAAAAAAAGAAAAATTGTAATTAGAGTTTTTAAGAATCTTGAATTTATTAAATCACCTTTATTTTTTAAGGATATAATTTTTATTCTTTTATCAAAAAATTTTCTATTATTATTAAATGAAGTTAAAATTTTTACAGAAACATTTTTTTTTGCTAAATAGTTTGCAACCAAATACAAGTTTTTTTCAACACCACCGTTCTCTATAGAGGGAATGAATATCAGGAGAGATTTTGATTTTTTCATATCAATAAATTTCTGGACCAATAATTAAGATTAATTTTTAACTTATAGTTTATTAAATAAATTATTATAATTTTGAATATTTTTTCTCAAGGTGAATCTTTTAATATTTTTTTTTGCCAATTTTGTTTTTAATAAATATTCTTTTGGATTATTGTAATATCCTTCAATTTTACTTGCCAGATCGAATGAATTTCTATTATTAAATATTGTTCCACATTTTCCATTAAGTAAAATTTCATTTATTCCACCATGACTTTGAGAACAAATTACCGGTATTCCATGATTTATAGCTTCTACAACAGAATTGGGAAAACCCTCAAAATATGAAGTGTTAACATACAAATTTGATAATTTTAAAATTGGTTTAACATCTTTCAAAAATCCCAAATATTTTATTTTACTGGATATATTTAACTTTTCCGAAAGTTGTTTGAGTTTTAATTTCTCTACTCCATCACCAGCAATTAACAATTTATAATTTTTGAAATTCAAAAGACTTAAAGCTTGAAAAAGAACATCCAACCCTTTTTCTTTTGCTAGTCTACATACTGTAACAATTATCAAAGTTTTACTTTTTTTATAAATCTTTTTACTACTTTGAAAAGAATTTACAATCGATGGTGGAAAAATAGTTTTTGTGTTGAGTTTATATTTATTTTTAAAGTGCTTGCTTATATTTGATGAATTACAAACTATTGCATCTGATAAATTGTATAATAAATAAATTAATAATTTAATAATATTTTTTTTTATAAAATCAATAAAACCAAAATATATACTCAATTCCATTAGAGGGGTTCTTTCAACCAAAACTATTTTTAAATTATTTAAATTTCTAAGGAATATTAAAGATAAAACATTTGTGTAATGTATATTAGATATAAAAATATTTTTTTTGTATTTTTTAGAAATCAATAATTTGGTTATATTTAAAACTCTTGTCATAGCAAAAATGGTTTTATTTGAGTTAATTTTGTAAACTTTAATTCCAATTTTTCTAAATTCCCTATCATAGGCACAATTTTTTAGACAAATTATTGAAATAGTAAATTTTTTTTTAGATAAACTTTTGCATAATCGAAAAATGGAATTGCCAGCGCCTCCTATTCCAAACCTTGATAAAAAAACAATTAAGTTTATTTTCATTTTACTTAATGAAAGTAAATTTAATTATTTTTTTAATACAAAATTTAAAAGTACCCAGTATAATTCCTATATTTATTATCTGCATTCCAAATAATGAAAAAATTAGCATTTTTAAACCAAAATATTTTTTAGCGAAAATTAAAAATTTATACTCAATTACAAATTGTATGATTATACCAATAGTTAATAACAAAATGTTTATTTTATGGTAATAAAAAAAATTTAACAATATTAAGCCAAATATAATCAGAGTTAAGACACTTGAAAATGCTTGAGTTGATGTTGAAAATGAACCCTGGGTATCAAATTTCTTTTTTTTTAATATGATCGAAATATATTTGTCAGTTCTTGAAATAATTTTTTTAAAACGGAGATATAAATTAGAATAATAAGTTTTATATTTTGCATTATGTATTAATAAATTTTTTTTTTTAAATAAATTAATTCGATATCCTAGTTCATATTCTTCTCCTCCAGCACTATCATAAAATTTCCAGCCGCCTATTTTTTTTAAAAAATTTTTATTTATTGCACAAAACTCAGATTGAATGTTGGATGAAAAAACGTTCTTTAAGAAATCATTTTCATAACAACTCTTTAGGCACACAAAATTTGAGGACCAATTATTCTTGGTCAAATTAGCAACCTTTGGTAAAGCTCCCACTGATCCAATATTTTTATTTTTGTATAAATTTTTTATAAGATTTTTAATTGATTTTCTTGATACAATAATATCAGAATCAATAAATATTAACGTTTTGTATAAAGCTATTTTTGTACCATAATTTCTAACGTATCCAACTCCTTTATTTTTTTTTAATTTTATGAACCTAATTTTTTTTTTAAAATTACTTATTATTTTTTCTGTATGATCTGAACTAGCATCATCTACTATTATAATTTCATATTTTAAATTTTTTGCTTCTTGAATTATTCTACTCAAACATAATTTAATCGAACTTTCAGAATTGTAAGTAGGAACAATAATAGAGAATGATTTTGGCTGCATGCCCTTGCTTTTATAACAGCATACTCTTTAGCTAAAGCAAAGATGCCCAGTGTTTTGGATCATAAGTTGTATTTATTGCATTAGCACATTCAAATGTACAAGTACATTTTCTTGCAATTTTTCTAAAGTTTTTTGCTGTTTGGCTTTTGATTACCTTCCCAATACTTTTAACACCATGATCCTCATTGACATTTCCTATTTTTGATATCCCCCACATTTTTTTAATTTCGCATCCCCTTACAAGGCCATCTGGAAAAATTTCTACAAATCTTCCACCAGCCAAACAAGGTGAATGAATTTTGGTGCTATCAATTCTTTTTATAGTTTCTAAATAAATTTTTTCAAACATTTTACCATTAAAACTTTTTCTCCAACTTTCCGATGCTCTCGCATGTTGATTTTGAGACATTTTTTTGTAGTACTCTTTCAGATATACTTGTTCTTCTACGGGAACATCTCTTATTAAAATAATTTCATGAAAATCTATTGGCCAAGAATTTGTTTTATATAACAACTCTTCTAAATTATCTTTGTTATCCTTAGTTAAAACTGATGCAAGTCGAAGAAAAAAATTTTTATTTTTTCTATAATCTTTCATTGATTCAATAGTTTCTACAACTTTTTCATATGCACCTTTAAAATTTCTAACTTTGTCATGAATTTCTTTTGTACCATCTAAAGAAATTGATAAAGTAAATTCAGTATTTTTATGCTTGTCTATTAATTCAGGAATAAATTTTTTTATTCTGTCAACATAAAATCCGTTAGATTTAATGCTAATCCTAGGTACTCCACAGCTGTAGATAATATTATCGAGTATCTCTACAAAATCTTTTCTTATAAAAGTTTCTCCACCAGTGACAGTTAAATGCAATAAACTTTTTGCATCCTTAAAAACTTCCCCCCATTTTTGAGCTGATATAATGGGGGTTTTTCTTGCATCCATAGCCGCATGGCAACAAAAACCGCAATGCATATTACATCTTCCATCTATAAAAATTACTGCATAATTTGGCATTTGATTAAAAAATATTGACTTAAAAATTCTGGATGTGAGATTAAATTTGTGACTTATGTTCATTATAAATTTGTATCAACTTGTCAAATTGAATTATTAAAATATTATTCTAAAAATCTATTCCTTGATTTTAAGAATTTTTCTAGTCTTTATTTTGCAAATCATATTTAACTAAAAATTTCCTAACAATATACAATATAAGCATCTTCATTATATAATCAATGTTAATTTAATGAAAAAAAATTTATGAGAATAAAAGTTTTAAAAAAAAGTAATATTTCTTATACAAGTGATATAGCCCGTCTACATGCTGAAAACATTAGATTTAAGTTGTCAAATTTAGGTATTAAATTTTTAACAAAAATTTATAGAACTTTTTTATTAGATAAAAATGTTAAAATATGGATATTGGTTCATAACCAAAGAATAGTAGGATATTTGTGTGGATGTACAAACAATAAAAAAATTTATAAAAATTTTCTACTCAAAAATTTTTTTTTTATAATTTTTTTTTTTCTTAAAAATAGTTTAAGTTTAACGTTTCTAAAAAATTTTTTTGGTTTAATAATGTTAGTTTTATCCTCTGGCAAAAAAAACTATTTATGTAATTCAGAACTTTTGTCTATCGTAATATCTAAGAAATTTAGAAATAAATTTCATGGAAAAAAATTAATTCGCAAATTAGATATATATTTTAAAAAAAAAAATAAGAAAGAGTATATTGTAAAAGTTGAATCTAAACTGCATAAAGCAATTAATTTTTATTTATCAAATAAATTTAAACGGATGTTTAAAATTAATTATCCTTTATTTAATATTGTTTATTTAAAAAAAACATTATAATATGCATTCAGTTTCAGGATTTTTTTTAAAATATAAAATATAAATATTTCCGTCATATAATTTGCAGTAATTTTGTTTTTTTATAACAATTTTTTGGGTTAGTGGTTCTAGTTTTTCTAAAATAATGATCTCTGGCTTTTTAAAATTTGTTGATTTATATTCAATAAATTTTTTTTTCAACCTATTAAGTTCTTCAATAGGTATTGCTATTTGTTGACTATAAATTGGTGAAGAAGATAAAATAAATTGTTTTGCATTTGTATCAAAGTTTTTTGAATCTTTAAAAGTTTTTAGTGAATTCGCTTGATACCTATAACTAAAAAAAGTTCCTATATTATGATTAAAATATCTCCATCCTTCTTTTTTATTTTTTAAAAAATCAACAAAATCTCTTTCATTGAGATTTAAAAATTTAAAATTTTTAATCAAATCATTTTCAATCATATCGTTTGTTTTTGGTGCCCACATTCCATTTATTAAATTTAAGTATTTAAATTCATTTAATATAGCCCAAATCATTAATTCATTATCAAATGTTAGTAATGATCCATCCTCAATAAAAACATTTTTAATATTATTTAAATTTTCCGTGACAGCTTGAAATTCTATTCTTCTATCTTTATGAGCTTGATTGTTAAAGTTTCGATTTTTTTCTAGAAAAAAATTTACATAATAAATGCTGATTAACAAAACAATTGCAATATTAATGAATAAAGGTTTTAGTTTTGCCCGAAAATAATACCTAATTAGTATAATTAAAAAAACATTACTGAATATGAATGCCCAAATAAATATTGAATTATTAAAATGATATAGGCCAGCTGTTTTGGGCGATATTAAAATAAAGAAAATGGGAGAAACAAGAGTACTTAGAAAAATTATAAAAAATATGTTAACTAAATTGGCACCGTTAACTCTTTTTTTATTGCAAAAATAAACACAAAATATTGATAAGAATAATACAAATAAAAACTTAAATTTCAAATATTGACTAAAATAATAGTCTATGAGTTGACTTTTTTTTTCGACATCGAGAGAAAATAAACCCGCTCGCTCTGTTACACTACTTTCATGATAAATCAAATAGATTATAAAAGGAGAAATAGATATTAAGAAAACTAATGCTACAATAATAATATATTGGTATTTGTTAAATAATTCATTAATAATTTTTAATTTAAATTTATAGACTAGGAAAAATAGAAAGGACAATAATTCAATTATAAAAAAATAGTAAAAACTTGATAGAGAAAATCCTAGTAGTAGTCCAAGAATAGCTAATCTTTTTTTTTCAAAAATCGTTGTATTATCCATAAAAACCAACAAATATATAAATGAAAAAAAATATAAAGATGAGACAACCGGTCTATGTGCTCTCAGTGAAAAAAAATCGTTTTGAAGCAAATTAATATAAGGTAGGTTTTCTAAATTAATCAATTTTATCATGGACGGTATGACAAAGAAAAACAAGCTCAAAAAAATTGATTCATTGCTCGAAAAAGAATAAGAAAAGATTTTGTAAAATATAAATAAAAAAATAAATATTGCAAAAAATTCTATGAAAATTAATCCAGCAAAATTAAATATCTTAAAAAAAATTGAGTGAAAAATAAGAGAAATAAAAGGAAACTGTAATAATTTTAAATTTTTTACGTGAGGATCAAATGAATTACTGAACTCAAAAGAAGCAAGATATTTCACCAAAGGATACCAATAGTGCCCGTCCCCTACGCTTTCAAATATAATCTTAACAGGTAAACTTTCTCTAAAAAAGTAAAACGACAAGATCCATTTTATTGAAAAAAGAAATATTGATAAAATTAATATTTTGTTAATATTTTCATTTCTAAATATTGTCATTAAATTAAAATACTTAACTTATAAAAAATGTAAATCAAAGCTTTTGTTGAAGTTAGTTAAAACGATTAATTAATTTTATTTGTATTATGTAGTTTTTTTTTGATAGTACTATTTTTAAATATAGTTAAAATTTGAATAAAATTCATGAAAATCAAGTTCTGTAGAAATTGCAAGAGTAATAAATTTTTAAATTTGTTTAGTTTAGGAAAATTAAGTTTTACAGGAAAATTTTCAAAAAATTATCTCCATAATATACCAAAAGCATGTCTTAATCTTTGCATGTGTAAGAAATGTAAACTTGTTCAGTTAGATAGAAACTTTAATCTCAGATATTTGTATGGCAAAGACTACGGTTATAGAACGGGCATAAATAAAACAATGACACACCACGTGAAAAAAATTGTAAAAAAATCTTCATCATTAGTTAATCTAAAAAAAAACGATTTTGTGCTGGATATTGCAAGCAATGACGCAACATTATTAAATTTTTATAACAAAAATATTATTACCGTGGGGGTTGACCCCTTGGTAAATAAGTATAAAAAATATTACAAAAAAATTAATTGTAAAATTTCAAATTTTTTTCAATTAGCAGATATAAAAAGATTAAATTTAAAAAAAAAATTTAAAATAATTTCTGCTTTATCTGTTTTTTATGATCTCAGAAATCCAAATAAATTTATTTGTGATATCAAAAATATATTAGACGAAAAAGGAATTATCATTTTAGAACACGCTGATCTTTTTTGTATTATAAAAAACAATATATTTGATACCATCTGCCACGAACATTTGGGTTTTTTTTCATCCAAAATTATTATGGAGATGGTCGAACGTAATGGAATGAAAGTTTTTAATCATGAATATAATAATATCAATGGAGGCAGTTCCCGTTATTATATTTGTCACAAAAGAGCAAATTATAAAATTAGAAAAAGCAATATTAGTAAAGTTTTGTTGAAAGAAAAAAAAATTGGTTTGCACTCAAAAAAGACGTTCAAAATTTTTTTTAAGCGAATTCTTTATCAAAAAAGTAGGCTTAAAAAAATTATTAAAAAAGTAAAAGATAAAAAAATGACCATTCATGGTTATGGAGCTTCAACCAAAGGTAATACACTTTTGCAATTTTATGACATAGGAAATAAAGATATAAGCTATATAGCCGATAGAAACCCTTTGAAATATAATTTATTTACTCCAGGTAAAAAAATTAAAATTATTTCAGAAAATTATTCAAGAAGATTAAAACCAAATTATTATTTAGTTTTACCGTGGCATTTCAAAAAAGAGATTTTAGATAGAGAGAAAAAAATTATACAGAAAGGAACAAAATTTATTTTTCCACTTCCAAAAGTGACCGTGGTTTAATGACCAATATTATCATTTTACTCGGATCATTTTTTACAGTATTTATGGCTATAAAAAGTTGAATGAATTTTTAGAATAAATGGACTTATCTATTGTATTGCCCACATATAATGAAAAAGAAAATATAATTAATCTAATAAAACAAATATTGGAAATATTAAAAAGTACAGAGGATAAAGAAATTATAGTAGTAGATGATAACAGCCCAGATGGAACTTACTTGGCCTGCAAGACAGCTTTTGAAAAAAATGATGGAATCAAAGTTATTTTAAGAAAAAGTAATAGGGGACTAGCAAATTCAATTGCTGAAGGCATTAAAATTTGTAAGGGAAAATATATTATAGTTATGGATACTGATATGACTCATGATCCAAAATTAATTTCTAAACTAATTTCTCTAACAAAGGAATATGATATAATAAGTTGTTCCCGTTTTTGTGCAGGTGGATTAATGGAAAACAAAATGCACTATTTTTTTAGTTTCTCTTTCAACTTATTGCTTAGGATTATTTTGAAAACACAAATACAGGATAATCTAGGTGGCTATTTTTGTATTAGAAAAAACGTTTTAGATTTACTTCCTTTTGAAAAAATTTTTTACGGATATGGAGAATATTTTTTTAGATTACTACATTTTGCTCAAACAAAAAATTTGACTATAATTGAAATACCTGCTGTTTATAATCTCAGATATAAGGGTAAATCGAAATCGAATTTTTTATTACTCTTATTTAAATATTTTTTTGCGGCAATAAAATTGCGTTTTAATTTTTATAAATAGGAACACACAGAAAGGAAAACATGATACCCTGGGCAAAACCAAGTTATTATGGTTATGAAAAAAAATACCTTAACCAGGCATTGAAATCTACATGGTTGTCAGATGGTAAATTTGTTAAAGACCTTGAAAAAAAAATTTGTAAATTTGTTAATTCAAAATTTGCGATTTCAGTTACAAGTTGTACGTCTGCATTACATTTAGCTTATTTAGCTTTAGAACTGAAAAGAGGAGATGAAGTAATTATTCCTGGATACGGTTACCTTGCAGCTTCAAATATTGCATTACAAATGGGATTAAAACCAATATTTGCTGATGTGGATTTAGAAACTTTTTGTATTACTTCACAAGACATAGAAAAAAAAATTACACCCAAAACTAAATTAATTGTTGTATTTAATACTTATGGCAATGTTTGTGATTTAGACCCTATAATGAAAATTGCGAAAATAAAAAAAATACCTGTATTAGAAGATGCAGCTGAATCTTTTGGATCTTTATATAAAAAAAAACAATCAGGAACGATAGCTGATGTTGGAACTTACAGTTTTCAGGCCACCAAAATAATTACTACTGGAGAAGGTGGAATGGTTGTAACAAATAAAGATAAAAATTTTGTAGCAAAATTAAAGGCTTATAGAAGCCATGGAGTTAAAGATAAAAGATATTATCATTATTTTCCAGGCCATAATTTTAGGTTAACTAATATACAGGCAGCGATTGGCTGCGCTCAATTAAAAAAAATTTCTCAAATTATATTTGAAAGAAGCAACATTTATAATTTTTACAGCAATCTTTTTAAAAATATTGACGGCTTAAAATTACAAATATTTTCTCCAAAAGTAAAACCTGTAATGTGGACATTTGCTTTGGTTCTTGACCCTAAAGCGTTTGCTAGTAGAGACAAAATTATTAAAATTTTGAAAACTAAAGGCATAGAAACTAGAAATGGCTTTTATTCTCCAAATTTTTTGACACTTTATAAAAGGTACAACACAAACAATTTAAAAAATTCTGCAAAACTCTCAAAAAATATTATTTGTTTACCTTTTTTTACAAGTTTAAAAGAAAGAGAAATGGAATATATTGCTAAAACTCTCTTAAATTTGAAGAGATGATAAAAAATTAAGGTTTAAAGTAATTCAGGTTTAAAAATTTTTGAATGAATGATGTTATTATTATTGTCCCAACTTTAAATGAAAAAGATAATATTAATATTTTATTTGAAAAATTAAAAGAAACAAACTTAGCATCTGACATTCTATTTATTGATGATAATTCTAGTGATGGCACACAGGAGTTAATAAAGGAGTTGATAAAAAAACATCAAAACATCAATTGTATATTTAGGCATAAAAAATTGGGCGTTGGTTCTGCCCACAAAGATAGCCTCATTTGGTCTTACAAAAAAAATTATAAAATAATTATCACGATGGATGCAGATGGAACACACGATCCGAAATATTTGAAATTTATGATAGAACAGTTAAATAATTTTGACATTGTTATTACTAGTAGATTTTTAGAAAAAAATTCATTGGTAGGTTGGCCATTTTTTAGAATTTTCTTGACAACTTTAAGACATTTAACAATCTCTTTTTTGTTATCAATGTCATACGACTCTTCTGGGGCTCTGAGGTGCATAAACCGTCAAAGGGTTGCTTTAAGTGATTTAATTTTATCAAAAAATAATAGTTACACTTATTTTTGGGAAAGTATTTTTATTTTGCATAAAAAAAAATATCGTATTGGACAAATACCTATTCAACTTCCTTATAGAAAAATTGGCTCTTCAAAAATGCAGCTAAAGGATATTTTTTTTGCAATTTATTATTTGATAATTGTTTTTTTTAAAAAAATTTTAGGCAAATATAATTATAAATAATCTAATGAACAACTTAGTAAGCGTTATAATGCCATATTATGATAAAAAGGATTATTTTTTCGATTCTATTAATTCTGTGTTAAATCAAACTTATAAAAATCTTGAAATTATAATTGTATATGATGATGAAAATAAAAATGATTTAGAACATATCAGAAATTGTATTAAGAATGATACAAGAGTCAAAATAATATTTAATGATAATAACAAAGGTGTGTCATATTCAAGAAATAAAGCAATTTCAGTAGCCCAAGGTAAATACATTGCTTTTTTAGATTGCGATGATTATTGGGAGATTAACAAAATTGAGGTACAACTATATTTTATGTTAAACCATGATTATGATTTTTCTCACACAACATATCAAGTCATAAATTATGATAAAAAGATTGTCGGTAAAATTAGAGCTCAAGGAATAATAAGATATAAAGAATTGTTGAAGTCTTGCGACATAGCTTTATCTTCCGTAATTTTAAAACGCAAACTATTAAATGATATGGAATTTCCAGAGCTTAAAACTAAAGAAGACTATGTGTTATGGTTGGGTCTTGCTAAAAAATCGGTCAATTTAGTCGGCCTTGATAAACCATTAATGTTTTGGAGGCAGACTCCAAATTCATTATCAAGCTCAATATTACAAAAATTAAAGGATGCATTCAAAGTTTATTATTTATATGAGAAAAAGAATTTTTTTTATTCATTTTTTTGCGTAATCAGATTATCTGTTTATGCATTATTTAAAAAAATAAATTTATACTCACCAATTTTTTAAATTTTAAAACAATGAAAGAACTTACTCTTGTAATTCCCGCAAAAGAAGAAGCAGAGTGTTTACCAAGAGTTTTGGATGAACTAAAAGATATTGATTGCAAAAAAATTATCATTATTCCTGAAACTGATTTAAATACACGAAATTCTATAAAAAATTTTGATTGTAAGATTATTACTCAAAAAGCCGGTGGTTTTGGAGGAGCTTTAATACTAGGCATTAAAGAAGTTGAAACAAATTTTCTGTGTATATTTAATGCAGATGGCTCATTTGATCCTCAATATCTTAAGAATATGTACAATGAGTTATTAAATAACTGTGATTTTGTATTT
>Ga0315336_1004959_pt1 | contig 15065 bp, 18 predicted proteins | sample ASW5metaG_FD_204512 | JGI IMG/M metagenome (GOLD analysis project Ga0315336, IMG submission 204512) | Ammonia-oxidizing marine archaeal communities from Monterey Bay, California, United States - ASW #5 | ecosystem: Environmental > Aquatic > Marine > Intertidal zone | place: USA: California...
TATTTGTTGCATCAAGATCTATTATTTTATTTTGTAATGCTATTTTGTTTAAAGCTAACTCGTTATTTGTTGCATCAAGATCTATTATTTTATTTTGTAATGCTATTTTGTTTAAAGCTAACTCGTTCTCACTTTTTGCTAAAGCAATATTTGTTTGATCTAAATTTTTATTAAGTTGGTTTAATTGCTCAATCCGTGTTGCTAAAGCTTTATTAATTCTTTCACCTAATCCTTCAGTAGCGAGTGTTGTTATTTCTGCACCTTCATAGGTTTCAAGGGCTTTTGCTACAATTCTTAACTCTCCAAGTAGTTCTTTTATTTGTTGACTAAGAGCCAATAAATTTTGATCTTTAATAAATAATTTTGATTCTTTTTTAGCTATATCAGTCTGCAATCCTTGGGCATAGGTTTCTTGATTACGTAAATCTGTTATTGTTTGTGATAAATCTTCTTGTGTTTTTTTTAAGTTGCTTAAGGTTTGTTCTTTTTCTTGCGTTTCAATAACTAGCATTTTGGAAAGAGCATTAATTTGACTTCTCAAATCTTGTAATGCTTTATCTCTACCAGAAATAGCATCACTTAAATATATTTGTGATACTGTAAAAACCATTAATATAAAAATAATAACAATTAATAACGTTGCTAAAACATCAACAAAACCAGGCCAAATATTATTTGATTCATTAAGTCGATAACGTATCGATCTTGCTGACATAACTTATTTCTTTTTAGAGTAAGAAAGGAGTTGTTGAATTCCTCTATCTATATTTTCAAAATATTTTTTTGTTTGTTTATCAATTAGACCTTCTTTATTTAACTGGCTTATTAATTGCAAAATACTAGATTGAGTATTTAATTGTGTTGAAAGAAAATTAGATAATTTTTTATCTTGTTCTCTTGAGTTAGATTTCAAATCTTTCATTTGTTCTGTTAAAGACTGCATATAAGAAAAAATTTGAGTTTGATGTTGAGATGTTTCTTTAAGAGAAAAAACCAAACTATCAAGATTATCATATATTTTTTGAATGGCTGATAGTGTAGCGGGGTCTGAGGAGGCTGTATTAATAAAATCGGGAGTAGAATTATTTTGCAAAGTTTTTTCTAAAAACTGTGTAAATTTATTTTGAGCTTGTCCTAAATTTAAATCTGCAAAACCTAAAATCAAAGAACCTGCTAAACCCAATAAGGAACTCGAAAAAGCAATGTTCATTCCTTGTAAAGGTGCATTAAGACCTTCTTTCAAACTATTAAAAAAACCAGCAACATTGGTATCATCAATACCAAGACCTCCAATTACATTGCCAACAGAACCTATAGTTTTGAGCAAACCCCAAAAAGTTCCAAGAAGACCTAAAAAAATAAGAAGTCCAACTAAATAACGAGATGTTTCTCTCAAACTTATAAGACTCATATCAACTGATTCTAAAATTTTTTCAATTGCAGAACTTTTAAAAGAATACCGTCCATCTATTTCATTTAACTGTTGTGCCAAATTTTTTAATACTAAAGAAGAATCAAAAAAAACTTGAGGAGATTTTTGAATATTAAAATTTGCAAGAACTCCATAATCATTATTTAATTTAGATAAGTTATAAATATTAAAACCCAATCCAAAAAAAAGAGCAAAGACAATAATAACATTTATATAAATATTAGATAAAAAAGCAGTTTGTAAAACTGGATATAAAAATACAACAGTAACTAATATTAATAGCAAGAAAACACTAATACGAATAAGATATTGATTTAATGATCCTTGCATAATTTCCTCCTGTATTGATATTATTGATATATTAAAATCTTTAGTAAATTAAGGCAGTTCCAAATAAAAATCTATTTTAATTATATATATAATTGCGCGTAAGAGGCAAATTGTTGATATTTTTAGACATTTGGATTTGAAAAACAACATTTCCCATGTTTAAAAAGGAATATTTGCTAATTAATAAATAATATTTCCACATACGTAAGAATCGCTCATCAAACATTTCTATAATTTCTTCTTTGTGTTGCATTGTGTTTTTATACCAATAATCTAGTGTGAGAGCATAATGATTTCTTAATATTTCTATATCAGTAACATTAATATCATTTTCTTCTGTTGCTTTTAAAATTTCTGATAAAGAAGGTATATATCCCCCTGGAAAAATATATTTGCGTATCCACGGACTTGTAGCAGCGGGTTTGCTTCTTTGTCCAATAGTATGTAATAAAAAAACTCCATTATCTTTTAGCAGTTCATTTGTCTTAGTAAAAAAAATTGGGAAATAATAAGCACCAACATGTTCAAACATTCCAACAGATACAATACGATCATATGTATTTTTTTCATGTCGGTAATCTTGAAGAGCAAAAGTAACTTTTTCACTTAAGCCTTCTTCTTGTACTCTTTTTTGAGCTGTGAAATATTGATTTTCTGATAATGTGATACCCTTTACTTTAGCACCAGTATCTTTAGCAATTTGTAAAGCCATGCCGCCCCACCCACAACCAATATCTAAAACAGACATATTTTCTTTAATTTGAAGTTTTGCAATAATATGTTTTTTTTTATCAAGCTGTGCTTGATCCAAATTAATATTTTGATTGTGAAAGTATGCACAAGAATATTGCATATCTTTATCAAGAAATAATCTGTATAAATTTTCGTTTAAATCATAATGATGGGCTACATTTTTTTTTGATTGTAAAAGCCTATTAAATTGTTGAAATATTTTAAAAAAATTAGATGTTTTTTCATACATTTTAAAAATAAAATTATTAGAAATAAAATCATAATATGAAGATGTAATTATTTTTAGTAAATCATCAAGACTACCTTTTTCAATAATAATATCTCCATCCATATATCCCTCACCTAAATATAAACTGGGATTACGAAATAGCTTTCTTTCAATAGATTTATTAGTAAAACGAATTTTTGAAAAATTTTCACCTTCTCCAAAAAAATGTGTTTTACCTACGTGATCAATAATTTCTAATCTGCCATCAAATTTTATATTTTTTAAATAAGAAAAAATCATAAAAAATTCCAAAAAAAAAAAAATTACTTTAAGATATCTTTTCTTAATGTCAATAACTTGAAAACAAAAAGGCTACTAAAAAGTAGCCATTTAAAATATATAAAGATCTTTATGCTGCAATACGTCGATTTTTTTGCGCTTCTTTTTCTTTCTTTAGTTCTCTTTCATCAATATATGCAACATCGCAATGAGCTTGACAATAAGGTTTTCCAACTACATTGAGAAGATCGCAAAAGTGAAAATCCTTTTCTTGTGGATCACCTATAGGCCATTGGCAACTTGAAAAAGTGTGAGTTGTTTTATTTTGTTTCAAATAATTCTTTATAATTGACATTCTTCTATCCTTGTAATTCAATAAATTGGAAAATAATTTAAAATTTCAGTGAGTTTATATGATGGTATTTTCAATGAATCAACTATCAATTTAAAAAACTTTTTATAATCAATATCTTTGTACTTTATGAAAAATTAACTACTATATGTAGTAGATAGTTCCATCAAAAACTGCTAATAAAAACGAATCGATTTAGTTAAAAAAAATAAGCACTAAGTATCCAAAGCCAAATACCATTACAGATTTAATAATTAATTGTATTGTAAGTTTAGATTTAGGAGGTTTTCGTAAAAAAATAAATAACAAAATAATGATCCAAAAAATAAGTAAAATGTTCCATCCTATCAAAAGAGCATAATAAAAATCAATGCTCATTTAGAAACTTTATAAAAAATATCTAAAAATTTTTTTTTATCTTGAGCACCAAATAAAACAAACTCTTTATTAATAATAAAGCAAGGGACGGCCTTAATACCTAATTCACGTGCATGTACTTCCTCAGCCAGCAGATTTTCTTTATCTTGATCAGATTTTAAATATTGTAATGTATGTTTATTATAAATATTATGCTGTTTTGCAATTTGGACTAGTTGATCAGTATCACCAATATTAATTCCTTCTATAAAATAAGCATAAAATAAAGTTTCTACAACCTCTGTTTGTTTATTCAATTGATGAGCTAAAGCTAAAAGTTTATGAGAAGCAAAAGAATTAGGAGTTATGGTAATTTTTTCAAATTGAAAATAAATATTAGTCATCAAGCCAACTTCATAAATTTGTTTATATGTTTGTTTTGCTTTTTCCTTTCCTCCAAACTTTGATATTAAATATTGTTGTCGATTCATTCCCTCTTTAGGCATATCTGGATTTAATTGGAATGGTCTCCATATTAAATCAAATTTTAAAGATGAAAATTCATTTATAACAACTTTAAGTTTATTTAGACCTATATAGCACCATGGACAAATAGTATCTGCGTAAATATCTATTATAATTTTATGTTTCAGTTTTACCTCTTTTATAAATAAAAAGTTGATGATATTTCTCTGCCAAATAAAATTCTTTTGCTGGCAATATCTCTGTAACTATTAAATCAGAAAGGGAAAGCTGTTTTTGTTTTTTAGATTCAAAAGCTAACTTTTGTTGTTCATCTGAAAAATAAAAAATAACTGATCTATATTGACGTCCAATATCAGGCCCTTGCCTATTAAGTTGTGTGGGGTCATGACATAGCCAAAAATATTTAATAATTTGAGAATAAGGAATAATTTTTTCATTGAATTCTATTTGGACAACTTCCACATGCTCAGTAGTACCCAAACAAACATCTTCATAAGTAGGATTTTCTATGTGACCACCAGAATACCCAACCTTTGTATTAATTATTCCTTGAAGTTTCCTGTAATATTCTTCTATACTCCAAAAACATCCCCCACCAATTAAAGCTTTTTCCATATATATATCAATATATAAAGTATATTAATTTTCATTCAAATAAGATGTTATGAGTTCTCAATATAAAATTAATAAAAGAAAAAAATTACATGATGGTTTTTTTAAATTACATGAAATAAATTTCATCCATCAACAGCATAATGGGAACTGGAGTTCAGAAGTAAAACGAGAGGTATTTAGTGGAGCTCATGTAGCTAGTGTGTTACCATATGATCCTATTAAAAAAAGAATTCTATTATTAAAACAATTTAGAATAGGTGTTCTTAATAGAGGACACAATCCTATACTTATAGAAATTGTAGCAGGTATGATAGATAAAGGTGAAACACCTGAAGAAGCAGCAAAAAGAGAATGTAAAGAAGAAACAGGTTGTGTAGTTCATAAACTCAAAGATATTTTTTCTTATTATCCTGCACCTGGCTCTTCTGAATCTTATTATCATTTGTTTTTAGCTGAAATAAACTCATTTGATGGAGAGCGCAACTTAGGACAAGAGGATGAAAATGAAGATATTCTAGTCAAAAGTTATACTATCGATGAAGTCAAAGAACTTTTAAAAAAAAATAATATAATCAATGGACTTACACTTTTAGCTCTTCAGTGGTTTTTTTTAGAATACTACAAAGATTAAGTTCCTATTCCTCTTTGATAGGGTTGGATTAATTTGCGACACATAAAAGAAATATCTAAAGTTTTCATATTGCCATCTAAAGTTTGATATTCTTGACACTCAAAAATTTGTTTTTCTTTTTGTAAAACAGTAACAAAAAATAAAATGATTAAACCTTCTTTTATTTTAATAGTACTTGTATCATAAGCTTTTACCTCAAAACCCTCGTCAATTAAATCTTTGTAAGTTTTGTCAATATCTTTCCATTGATCAATATTAACTTCTGCTTGCACAAATCCAGAAAATGTAAACCATATAAGTAAAAAAATAAATTTATACATTTTTAGTTTTTTATTAACCATTCTAGGACCTCTTTAATATGTCTATCTGGAGGAAAGACAGGGTAAAAAACATGTTTTATCATTGATTGTTCGATAATTAAAGTTAGTCGTTTAATAAATTTTTTTTCTCCAATAGAAAAGGTGGGTAACTTAAGAGCCGAAGCAAGTAACAATTGTTGATCACTTACAACATCATAAGGCACTTGTAAACGTAGTGACATTTCTTTCAAATCTTCTACTGACTGTGTTGAAAGACCTATAGGCAAAGCATTTTGAACTATTAATTGATCATAATGATCACGAAAGGAACATGTTTGTGAGGTGCATCCTCTTGCACCTGGAATTATATCCCAATTATCTGGCAATGGACGATCTGGATGACCTGTCATTGGAAAACAGTAAACAATTAAACGAAACGTATCGTTTCTGCTTAATTTTAGTAAAATACCATCCTGTGTAGGTAAAGAAATATTTGGTATTTTAGCATTTAAGAGGTGATCACAAGCACCATCTTGATTTGGTTTAGGTAAATTTGTTGGTAAATTAGTTAAATTCATAATGATAAATTTATTGTTATCGTTAATAATTAAATTAATAAATAATAATTATAATAGATTCTATGACAATAATAAAACCTATATCAGGTATGACAACTCCCCGTTTTGCTGAAGTTGCTACTTTTTTTCGTCTTCCTATAATTAAAGATCTACAAAAACTAGACTATTGCATTTGTGGTGTTCCATGGGATGGTGGTACTACTAATAGACCAGGAGCAAGACACGGACCAAGAGAAATCAGAAATGCCTCATCATTAATTCGTACCTATCATCCTGTTTCTCTAAAAAGTCCTTATGATACATTCAATATAGCAGATATTGGAGATTGTCCAGTCAACCCTGTAGATTTACAAGACTCACTTTCTAAAATAGAAAAATTTTATAATTCTATAGTTTCGTCTAAAACTATTCCTTTATCTATTGGAGGTGATCATCTGGTCTCTCTTCCTATCTTAAGGGCATTAGGAAAAGATAAACCTCTTGGGATGTTTCAATTTGATTCACATTCTGACACATGGGACGCTTATTTTGGTGGTTACAAATATACACACGGCACTCCTTTTAGACGCGCAATTGAAGAAAATTTAATTGATCCTAAAAAATATATTATGGTGGGGATTCGTGGAGGGCTGTATGACCCCAATGATATGACTTGGGCAAGAGAACAAGGAATAACGATTATCACTATTGATGAATATTATAAAATTGGCTTTGAAGAAGTGATGAAAATAATAAAAAATGTTTTAGGTGATACTCCTTCTTACCTAACATTTGATATTGATGGTATTGATCCCACTCATGCACCAGGAACTGGAACGCCAGAAGTAGGTGGTTTTAATGTTAGAGAAGCACAACAAATCATAAGAGAATTAAATACAATTAATTTTGTGGGTGCTGATGTAGTAGAAGTATCGCCACCATTTGATGTCAATAATATGACGTCATTAGTTGGCGCTACAATAGCATTTGAAATATTATGTACTCTAACAAGAACTAATTGATAATATTAAATAAATAAATTTAATCAAAGTTCGACATTCCAACACAAATAACATTATCTAACGCTAAAAAATCTTTGATGTTCTCTTGATTTATACCTCCAGTGGGAATGAATATTAGATCTTTGTATATACTTTGAATTGCTTTCAATTTTGCAGGCCCACCACTAATAATACTAGGAAAAAATTTTATCAATTTATAACCTTTATTATTTAAAGTATTGAATTCACTAATTGTTTCAGCTCCAGGAATATAATTTTTTATTCTTAAATCAATAATTTCAGGTACTATTCCGGGTGAAATATAGAAATCAAAATTATTATGAATGTATTTTTGATACATCTCTAAACTTAATATTGATCCTAAACCAAAATGAATGAAAGGAAATTTTTCCTTTAATATTAAGGCATTGTTATAAGAATTTTTTTCTCTAAGGGTAATCTCTATACATTGAATAGTATTATTTTTTTTTAATAATTTTTCAATTTTATGAATATCATCATCAATTATTTTTGAATTGATAATAGGTAAAAACTTTTGTTTTCGAAAAAGATTTATTAAATCAAAATTGAAATTCTTCATATTATAGCTCCCTTTTTCATCACAATTTTAGAACCTAAGAGATGACCTGCTCGTAAAGAACTATCAATATCTCCGGAAGTTAAAAATTCAGAAATGTAAGCAGCATTATATCCATCTCCTGCACCTGATGAATCCACAATCTTTTTATTCACTTTATTAACTATTTTGTAAATTTGACCACTTAATATAGCATAATTTAATGAAGCATTTTTTCTAAAGATTGCATGGTTGATTATATTAAATTTAATAATTTTTTTAAAAAAACTTAAATTATCATTGTTTTTCCAATTCTTCAAATCTTCTCCAGTCAAAAATAATATATCTATAAATGGTAAAAAAAGATTTATAGATTTATTTAAGTATTTTTTATCTGACCATCTCTTTTTCCTAATATTTAAATCAAAAATGATTTTAACATTATGTTTTTTTAATTTTTTAATTAAATTACAGAAATCTTTCTGTTTGTTTTTAGAAATAATAGATAGAGTAATTCCAGAAAAATACAGGTAATGATATTTTTTTAAAATAGTTTCTAATTTTTTATAATTAAGTTCGCTTAAATAATTATTAGCAGCACTATCATCTCTCCAATAATAAAAATTTTTTTCTCCATTTTTATCATTTTTAATTAAATATAATCCTGTCTCATTATGTGGATGTATATGAACTAATTTATTTGAAATTTTTTTTGATTTTAATAAATTAAAAAAACCTTTATTGATTTTACTTTTACCAATAGAGGTTAGATAATCAACATCGAATTTTTTTTTATTTAAATATGAACAAAAGTTTAATGTGTCGCCAGCAAATGATTGCTGAAAATTATTGTTATATGTGTTTGTAATTTCGATCATACATTCACCAATTGAACAAATTTTAGTTTTTAACATTGAAAGTTCATCTAATTTAAGTTGTATTATTTTTAAACATTTATTAAAATAGACGAATGTATATAGATAGTCATCAACATTTCTGGAAAATTTCAAGAGGAGACTACTCATGGATGACTCCTGATTATAAGCAACTCTACAAGGATTATAATGCTTCAGACCTGCAACCTATAATAGAAAAAATAAATATTTCTCAAACCATTATAGTTCAAGCTGCAGATACTATGGCAGAAACAGAATTCATTCTTAACATTGCTGATAATAATTCTTTTGTATCTGGTGTTGTAGGATGGGTAGATTTTAATAAATCAGATGTTATAAACGATATAGATAAACTTATTCAAAACAATCACTTAAAAGGCTTTCGTCCGATGATACACGACATAGAGGATAAAAATTGGATGTTAAATTCCAATTTAGAAAAAGGTTTTAAATATTTGATAAAAAAAAATCTTACTTTTGATGCGCTAGTTAGACCTAATCACTTAAAAAACTTATATATTTTTGCCAAAAAGTACAACGACTTACCTATTGTAATTGACCATATTGCCAAACCTAAAATTGTTGATCAAGAAATTGATGAATGGAAAAATGACATGAAAAAATTATCAGAATTAGAAAATGTATATTGTAAATATTCTGGAATTTTAACAGAAATAGGTAAGGATTATAAAATTGACCAAATTAAACCATATATTAATTTTATATTTGAAATATTTAATACCAATAAAGTAATGTGGGGAAGTGATTGGCCCGTTTTAACAATGGTTGAACAATATCAAAGCTGGTTTGATATTGCCAATGATCTTATATCTAATTTTTCAAAAAGTGAAAAAATGAATATTTTTCATAATACTGCAAAAAAGTTTTATAAACTCTAAAATGAAAAGAATAGGAATGACTATTGGTATTAGGCCAGAGAAAATTAAAGAATATAAATATCTTCATGCGAATGTATGGCCTGAGGTTTTAAAAAATTTAAAAGAACTAAATTGCAAAAACTATTCAATATTTCTTCATCACAATATCTTATTTGGATACATGGAATATTATGGGGATAATTACGATAGAGATATGAAATTAATGGCAGAAAATAAAAAAGTGCAAGAATGGTGGAAATTATGTGGACCATGCCAAATTCCTGATCCTAATAGAAAAAAAGGTGAGTGGTGGTCAATCATGGACGAAGTTTTTTATAATAAATAAAATTTTAAATTCATGAAAGATTATTCCAATAGTTTCCACTTGGATATAAATATTTTTTTATAGCATCATCTTTAATAACTGCTGAATATCCTGGCTGATCAGGAGTTACATAATGTCCATTAGAAATTCTCGCAGGATTTATTAAATATTCTGAGCAACTATCAGCATATTCACTAAGAAAAGTAGAATGATTTGTTAAAATTAATTTATTAATAATATTTAAATGCTGAACATACTCACATAAACCAACACCTCCTGCATGAGCTATAACAGGAATATCTAATTTACTTGCAATCAGCAAGATAGGTATTATTTCATTTAGACTAGCTAATCTACAACTATCAATTTGACAAAAATCAAGAGATTGATTCTCTAAAAACTGTTTAAAAACAATTCTATTTTGACACATTTCTCCTGTTGCCAATTTAACACCTCCAACTGCATTCTTAATTTTTTTAAAACCCAAAATATCATCTGGGTTTGTGGGTTCTTCAACAAAATATAAATCAAACTTTTTAAGTTTATTTATATTTTCAATAGATTCTTTAACACTCCATACTTGATTAGCATCAATCATTAATAAATTATCTTTACCAATTATTTCTCTCATCAATTTACAACGATGAATATCTCTATCTATATCTTGTCCAACTTTCATTTTAAAATGTGTCCAACCTTCTAATAAGTATTTCTTAGTAAGATTTTTCATTTTTTCATCTGAATAACCCAGCCAACCTGCAGCTGTTGTATAACAAGGAAAGCCATTTTTTATAATAGATTGTGTTTCAATTTCTATATTATTTTTTTTATCTTCTATAATATTAAAAGCCTCTTCTTTAGTAATTACGTCATCAACATAAGTGAATGATAATTTACTTAGCAAATCTTCTGTTTTTAAATCGATAATATATTTCCATAATGGTTTTTTATAATATTTGCTGATCAAGTCCCATAAACCATTAAACACAGCTGCAACAGATAATTGTATGACACCCTTTTCTGGTCCAATCCATCTAAGTTGACTATGATTGGTGCATGATCTCCACAAACTATTAATATTTTTTTCTACTTCAGTGATACTTTTGTTTAAAAATAATGGTTTGAAATATTCAATACAAGCTACGCATAAATCATTACCTTTTCCAATTGTAAATGTTAATCCAATTCCTGTTAAATCCTTACTATCTGTAAAAATTTCAACATAAGTTGCGGAATAATCACAATCAACATGTACCGAGTCGCTTCCAAGATTATCTAATGAAGTAGGAAATCTTATATCCCTAACATTAATATCAATTATTTTACTCATTAATTAGGAGTTGGTGATCTTTCATCAATTAAATTATTTTTTTTTAATTTTTCCCAAAATTCTTTTTCTATTTTAAAATTTAAAAAATCTAAATTTTGTTGAATATGGCTAGGTCTGTCCATACCTATAATCATTGAAGAGATTAAATTATTTGCATTACAAAACTGTAAAGCTGCGGCAGATATAGGAATATTAAATTCACGACATATTTTAACAATTTCAAAATATTTATTCTTAATATTTTCTGGAATCTTTCCATAATCATATGTAGAATTTTCATTAACGCCTTTAACTAAAATACCAGAATTAAATACCCCAGCTAAAATTATTCCTATATTTTGTTTTTCAGCAATCGGAAAAAAGCTATCAATAGCTCCCTGTTCTAATAGTGTATATCTTCCAGCCATTACCATGCAGTCAAATTCTCCTGCTTCTGCAAATTTAGTACACATTTCTGCTTCATTAACACCTATTCCAATAGCTTTAATTAATTTTTGATCCTTAAGTTTTCTTAAAGCTTTATAAGCACCTTCCATGGCAATTTTAAAAAATTCATCAACACCATCACCATGAGTAAATCGATCTACATCATGAATTAAGCAAATATCTATATTAGACAATCCTAGTCTTAAAAGTGATTGTTCAAATGATCTCATTACACCATCATAAGTATAATCAAGTGTGGGTTTGAATTGTAGTCCTCCCTTAAAAATACCACGATCAATATTCTCTTCTTTATCAGGAGATAAATATCTTCCTACTTTGGTGCTAATATAAAAATCTGCTCTATTGATTGATTTTAGAAAATTTCCTAATCTATGTTCACTTAAACCGTATCCATATAGAGGAGACGTATCATAAATATTTATACCATTCTCATAAGATTTTTTTAGTGTATTATAACAATCTTCTTCTTTTAATCTTTCGAATAGATCTCCCATTGGGGCTCCACCAAATCCAAGTGGGGTTAATTTAATATCTGTATTGCCCAATTTTTTTTTAATCATGAATAAATTCCATGATTGAAGAACTCATGGACTTATAATCATGGTTATTAATTTTTTCACCTTTAATCATAAAATTTTTCATAACCACAATTCTATCTGCTAAACTTATCATTTCAGGCATATCACTTGAAATTAAAACTATTGATGTGCCACTTTTTGATAAGTCTATTATTAATTCATGAAGATATCCTTTTGTTTTGATATCTATTCCAACAGTAGGTTCATCAATAAATAAAATATCAGTTCCAGCTGCCAACCATTTAGCAACACTTATTTTTTGTTGATTTCCTCCTGACAAATTTGAAGTTAATTGATAATTTGAGGGTGTTTTTACTTCAAGCTTTTCAATATAAGGAATAACTTTTTTTCCTATAGTAGAATCATCTAAAAAATTAAAAATTTTTTTTAATTGTGACCAAATAGTAATCCCAGTATTATCTAATACATTATGCATCAATATAAGGCCCTCTTTTTTTCTATCTTCACTAATATATCCTATCCTGTACTTTTCTAATGCTTCTTTTGCAGAAGATATTTTAATTAGTTTAGAATTCAATTTTAAATTTCCTGATAAAATTTTTTCAATTCCCACAATAGATTTTGCTAATTCAGTTCTTCCTGCTCCTACCAATCCGTATAATCCTAAAATCTCACCTTTCTTTAAAAACAAATTAATTCCTTTATGCCCAAGATAAGTATTAACATTTTCAAGCTCTATTATTTTTTTGTTATTATCATCGATTATTTTATTTGATTTTACAATTTGTTCATCTCTACCTATCATTAATTTTACTAATTGCTTTCTATCTAAAGATTTAATTTTTTCTGATTCACATGCATTTTTTCCATCTCTTAACACAGTAACATAATCACAAATTTGAAAAACTTCCTCTAGTTTATGACTTACAAAAACTATACTTACACCTTCTTCTTTCACAATTTTTTTTAACAATTCAAAAAGATTTTTAACATCTTGGGGTGAAAGTGATGATGTTGGTTCATCCAATAAAAGAATTTTTGATTGCATTGATAGAGCTTTAGCTATTTCACATAATTGCATTTTAGCTACTGTCAAATCTGAGACTATTGTTTCAGGATCAATATTTAGATCTAAAATTTTTAACCATTTTTTTGATTGTTTTGAAACTTCTGTATAATCAATTAAATTAAAAAAATTTTTAGGTAAATTATTTAGCATTAAATTTTCTCCTACTGAAAATCTTCTAATTAAATTTCTTTCTTGATGAACAACAGATATACCTTTTAACATGGCATCATTAGGTGAATTTAAATTTGTCTCTTCATTATTGATAAGAATCTCACCACTATCAGGCCTATAAACTCCTGTAATGAGTTTGATTAATGTTGACTTTCCAGCTCCATTTTCCCCAACCAAAGCATGAATAGAGCCTTTCTTTAATTTAAAATTTGCATTATCTAAAGCTTTAACTCCAGGAAAAGATTTATTGGAATTTTTAATTTCTAAACAAAATTCATTATTCATGGCTAAATATTTTCTTTTTATTTTCTTCTTGATATTCACGATATCTATTAACTAAGACTGCAAATAAAATCATAAAACCTAAAAAAATTTGAACAAAAAATGGATCTACTTTGAAAATTACTAATGCTTGTGAAATGATAGCTACTATTACAACTCCTAAAGCGGTAGCTAAAACATCTACTTTACCACCAGCTAGTAATGCTCCACCTATTACAGGTGCTGCAAAAGAAGGTAATAGCCAAGAATCTCCTATATTTGGAGTGCCAAGAGACAACCTGCACACTACAAGCATTCCACCTATTGCAGCTAACAAACCTGAAATAACATGAGCTGTAATAACTATTTTTGTAGAAGAAATTCCCATTAACTCAGAAGATTGAATGCTATTACCATAAGCCAGCATATATCTACCAATTTTTGTCCTCGTCATCAGTATCCACATAAGAAAAACTACAATCAGTGGAATTATAATTAAATAAGGGATTGGACCTATAATTTTTTCATTACCAAAAAATCTTATTGCTTCTGGAATTTCATAAAAAGGCTGCGCTTCTGTTATTCCTAAGTTAATACCCTTAAAAATATACAATGTTGCTAAAGTTATTATAAAAGCAGATATTCCAGTTTTTGCCGTAATATAACCGTTAAAAAAACCAGCAACTACTCCAATAACAATTCCTATACATGCTGCAAGAGATATAGGCATGTTATAAACTTCCATTAATCCAGCAAAAGATATAGCAACAAGACCTCCTATCGCCCCGACAGAAAGATTCATTTGACCAATAGCAATTATAATCATCTGAGACATTGCTACAAGCAGCATTAAGCTGATACTTGACATTAAAACATATATGTTAAATGGAGAAATAAAAGCTGGTTTTAATAAAGAAATAATTATAGCTCCAAAAAAAACAACTATAAGGAGTCCAAACCAATCTTTTTTGAATAAATTTGAGAATAATGTATTCATGAAATAATCATATTTTTTTCAGTAAAATATGCTCTTGCTTTGTCTATTAAAACAGTTCCTAGTAATATTGCCCCTAAAAAAAACCTTACCCAGAATATTCCAACATCAAGTAATAATAATCCATTTGTAATTAAGCTGACTAACAGTGCTCCTAATATAGTTCCAAAAACTGTAATCTTACCTCCTTGTAAAAGTGTGCCACCTAAAACAGGTGCTAAAAATGCAGGTAATAACCAGTCAAAACCTAAGTGACCAGCGATCGATGGTATAGCAGC
>Ga0315336_1004960_pt1 | contig 15065 bp, 12 predicted proteins | sample ASW5metaG_FD_204512 | JGI IMG/M metagenome (GOLD analysis project Ga0315336, IMG submission 204512) | Ammonia-oxidizing marine archaeal communities from Monterey Bay, California, United States - ASW #5 | ecosystem: Environmental > Aquatic > Marine > Intertidal zone | place: USA: California...
GCTGCTGATCGCCGTCGCGTATCAGCTTAGTCCGGTATTTCTCCTTTTGCAGCACGCGCCCGTGACCGACACTGTAGTTTGGTTTCCGTTGTTGATCATCATGTTCGAGCGATTTGGCGGTGGGCGAACTCGTGTGTGGCCGGCCAGCGCGATGGTGATCGCCCTGATGATGCTGGGCGGCGATCCGGAAAGTATTGGCGCAGCACTCATAATGGGATTCATCTACATCGTTGTGCGATCCTTCCTCGGTGGACGTGGCCTCCGCGCCGCGATGACTCCGGTAATCGTTTTTGGAATAAGCGCCGTGGCCGGCGCGGCCATGACGGCCTTTCAACTCCTGCCGTTCGCCGAGTGGTTACGTTACGCCGAGCCCGTCGTGGTGCCTGACGGCCTTCACCTACTGCACTTCGCCGACCTCGCGTTATCCATACTTCCGCGGTGGTACGGCACGCCCAGCGTCAGCAGTATTGGCGGTCCGGATGCGCAGCGGGTATTGGTCGCTGGCTTTTTATTCTTGTCGACGCCGCTATTCCTTTCGCTACCGTACTGGTTTGCCGTTCGCCCAGAGTTGGCGCAAACGCGACGGCCGTTTCCCGATACATTGGCCGTGATTACAGCCATCTGCATTTTGATCGGCGGTGTGATCGCCACCATCGGATCGGCATCCATAGGATTTATGCAGTTTTCCTCCGCCCATTTTTGGTTCGCACTGCCGCTCTGGACGGCTATCGTGCTAGCCAGAGCCGGCGAGGAATGGTCCCGGCTGATGCCTGATCCTTGTCAAGATGCGCTCAAACGATTTGCGTATATGGTGCCGGCGATTCTCCTGTTCTGGGTTTTGGCCGTACTTGTTTCCGGCCCCAACACGGCTGAAGTCTCTCGCGGTCTCCAACTGCTGATCCTGTGTGCGTTGATGGCGGCGTTTATTGGTGTGGTGGCGATCGCGGTTCTGAAACCGAAGGCCTCACTCTTCGCGTATGGCTGCACTGCGATAATTGCCGCCAGCTCAATCTACGCGTTCGGTTTCGCGCAGCCGTTTCGAACACCCAATGCAGTGTTCCCGGTCACTGACACCGTCGCTGCGTTCCAACAAACGCCTGGGCGCGTCAGCGGTGAGAATGGGGCAGTGTTCTGGCCGCTGACCGGCAACGGCATTGCAAACGCTGCGGTCCGCGAGGGGCGTGGGCTTGAGCGTCAACGCGTATTCGAAGCCGCGCTCCTGGACGACCCCGCTCTGGTCATGCGCACGGGTATCCATCGTCTGGCACTTCGAGACACGGATTTAGAAGAAACGTTCGCGCCGATTCGCGACCAGATGCGCATCGATCGATCCTTTTCTGCCGGTACGTTTTGGGTGGAAGTGATCAATCCGGTACCAAGGGCGCGGCTCATATACGCGACTCAATCCGTACCACTATTCAGCGAAATCAGCATCACGTCGAAGTCGCCGCCTGTTGTTGAGGGCGGCCCGCCACTGCTGGAGAGTACACCGTCGCAAGGCGGTTGGGCGAGCGCCTATACTGCGATTGATGATCCCAATGTGTTCGATGTGGATGCCGCCGCCCCGGCGATACTCGTCATCAATGAAGCATGGTATCCCGGATGGCGGGCGAAGGTGGACGGCACTGAAACCGAAGTTGTGCCTGTTGATGCGATCTTTCGCGGCATTGCCGTTCCGCCTGGTGCGCACCGTGTCGAGATGTATTTTGATTCGCAGCCTTATCGTATCGGGCGCGGCATTAGCCTGGTCGCCACGCTGATCGTTTTCGTGGCGTTCGCGGGCCGAATCACTACAGCGATCCGGAAACGTCGGCGCTTTCGCTGATACACTCAGTTCTTTGCGATGGCCTTTTCGATGGCTTTTGACTTCGGCATCCCGAGTGCCAACGCGCGATCGTAGACTTCTTTCGCTGCGGCTCCATCTTTGGCTTCCACCGCGAACCAATACGCTAGATTGTAGTAGGCGGGGCCATATTCGGGCGCGTCGTTCAGTATTGCTTTGGTTTCATTGACGGCACGCTGCTCTTCCTTGCGATGCCAGTGGTTGACGGCGCGAGCGCTTCTCGCGTCCACATAGTCCGGGTCGAGCGCTAACGCCGCAGCGAAATGCGCCTCTGCGTCATCAAGTTTTTTCCGGTTCATGGCTAGTGTGCCCAAGAAATACTCGCCCACTGGTTCGGATGTGAGACCCAGATCGCATAGCAAGGCCGAGACTGCGGCATCCACGGCCCATTCAAACCGTTCCTTTAGCTGTGTGCCGCCATCGGCCGTCCACGCGCGCACTGCGTCTGCGTTTACTGTGAGGTCCGGATTTGTAACGTTGTAACCCATCCGTTTGGTGGGATCTTGTAATCGCGCATCGGCCAACACGGGTGACGCAGATACCGCGATTGTTTCATTCCAAATAGTCTTGGTGTCGGTTAGCCGGATTAGCTCTCCGTCCAACTTCACAGCCATCATCCCTTCGGCGCCGAAGATTCCGAACGATGTGTTTAGATCCAGTACTGAATCGAATCCATTTTTGCTCAGGCGAGCGAGCCGAAAATCTTCGGCGTCACGTTTGCTGTCCATTCCTGCGGTAGAACCGAGTGGCGACACCTTTTCGATCGAGGATCCCATCGCGGATTCCAATCGGTCACGCAACCGTTGTGCAAAGACGCCTGCTGCATCGTATCCCTCTAGCGCGTCACGTATCGGGCCACGATACTTTGCATTGACTACGGCTTCTGCGCCACCACCGATCACCATGCCGGCCGTCCCTGCGATGCGTAACGTATCGCCCGCCGGCGATACATCGACGATCATTTCGGCTGGAATCGCTTTGACAGACCACGAGGGCTTTGCGGCATTCCGTAAGACCGTATCCGGCGGATCGGTTACCGTCGCGCAGCCCGCCAATACAGTCAAAAACGTCGCGGCCAGTCCCAAGCGGTTGTGGAAACTCATATTCGTACCCCTCTTTTCGGTTGTCCGTTGATAGCCCAGCTGCATCGTATCAGACCAGCGGGCAGGGCCAAAAACTGGAAAATATCGATCGATTTGGCTCACGCGCCACGGTTTGCGCAATTGGACGAATCCTGTTAGGTTATTTTCGAGATGCGTAAACTATAGATTGCGTGAAAGATGAGGGCGCGATTAGTGAACACATCAAGCCTGCATTCTCAGACGACTTGGCGACGGTGGGCCTGCGTCACGACCGCGATGACCTTGCTCATGGTTGTGATCATCACTGGATGCGGTGGCGAACGAGCATGGTCGACCGAAGAATTACGGGCTATCGACGCGCTCCGCGATATCGCTCAAGCGCAGGCTTCTTTCCAGGAAGGCTGCTACCTCGACACGGACTATGACGGCATCGGCGACTACGGAACGCTCGGCATGCTTGCGGATCCCGACGGGCATCGCGGCGTTCGGCCTCTCATGAATCCGCTCTATACGACCGAGCGTGTGGGTCGATACAAGCTCAATCTTTATTTAGTACCCGGTGAAGGCGTCGATTCTCCACCTCGTTGGGAGGGCCAGGCCTTTGCGGATGATGAAGACTTGCGCTGTTTCTTCGTTGATGCGACAGGCGTCGTCCGCTTCGGCGAACAGAGAGCGACCGCGAATGGCGACAGCCGTCCGGTTGATGAAATGACCGCAGACGCATGACTTCTCCAAACGAAGAGGGATCGAGAACATTGGACATTTCGCCTGACGACTTCGAACGTATCGCGTCTGAGATACGCTCGGAGAGTAGTCCAGTTGGATTTGATGCGTTGAAGACTCACGTACTCATTTTAAACAAGTTGACCAAAATCGAAGCACGCTTGAAACGCCTCGAACAGTTATCAGATGAAAAATCAGCCACGTAATGCGAAAAGTGTAATTGCGTTAGTCGGATACCCGATTCGATTCTGATATAATTGGCTGATGAGTGAACCCATTCCTCCGGCCTTCGTCGTTGTGCTTGATACGAGAGACACCGCTTCCTGGCATCAGCCGATCACCCAGTTACGTGATTGGAACCGGCGCCGCATCTTGGATCGTGTTGTCCGTGAGGCGGATGATCTTGGATTTGAGCGCTTCCTGATTTTCGATGTCCATGAAGACCAACAGGCTGAAGGCAATGTCCGCGAGCATTTAGAACAGGAGTGAACGGGTGAGCGGGCCAGCTGGTCATCTGGCCATCGTCTCTTTCAGTACTCGTTGGCGCCATGGCGCGCTCAAGACGAAGCATTCACTACGTAGCGAAGGGTAATTAATTGTCAATGAAGGGAATCATTCTAGCCGGAGGATCCGGAACGCGCTTGCACCCGGTCACGCGTGCGGTGAGTAAGCAGCTTGTCCCCGTGTACGACAAGCCAATGATCTATTATCCCCTGACCACGTTGATGCAGGCAGGTATCCGCGAAATTCTCATCATATCCACGCCTCACGATTTGCCCCATTTTGAGCACCTTCTTGGCGATGGTCGCCAACTGGGTTGCCGATTTGAATACGCGGTACAAGAAATCCCGAATGGCCTTGCTCAAGCCTTCGTCATTGGCGAATCATTTCTTGGCGACGAAAAAGCGGCGCTCGTCCTCGGAGACAACATTTTCTATGGCACGGCCATGCATGAATTGTTGTTGGCGAATAGCGATCCGGAAGGGGGGGTGGTGTTCGCCTATCATGTCTCCGACCCGGAACGGTACGGCGTTGTAGAGTTTGATGCCGAAAACCGCGCCATTTCTATTGAAGAGAAACCGGAGAATCCCAAATCGAACTTTGCCGTACCGGGCCTCTATTTCTACGACAACAATGTCGTGAGAATCGCCAAAGATCTGAAACCGAGTCCGCGTGGTGAATACGAGATAACGGATGTTAACAAGCAGTATCTCGAAGAAGGCCGTTTGAAGGTTGGCATACTGGACCGTGGTACGGCGTGGCTGGATACCGGCACGTTCGAATCGCTGATGCAGGCCAGTCAGTTCGTCCACGTCATTGAGGAACGTCAGGGCTTGAAAGTCGGTTGTATTGAAGAAACGGCTTTCCGCATGGGGTTCATTGATGCAGCGCAATTGCGCGAACTCGCCGAGCCGCTCCTGAAGAGCGGATACGGTGACTACTTATTGCGCATTCTCGATGAGTAACGACTCTTCAAAACCGTGTGGTCGTACGCCCACTTGAAAACGGCGGGGCCACTTCCCTAAACTATACGTTCATTCAACACGCGAAAAGCATGTGTATATGGGGCTGTAGCTCAGTTGGGAGAGCGCTGCGTTCGCAATGCAGAGGTCAGGGGTTCGACCCCCCTCAGCTCCACCATTTAACTTCTTTAGCACCACCTCCTTGTAGGTTGGTGCTTTTTCTTTGTCGACGTGTATTTCCTAATCTATTCGCGAATGAATACTTGGGTGAAGTAGGCGCCGCCGCTACTATCCATCGCGACACCGATGCCTGTGTGGGTGAAATCGCCATTTAGGATGTTTTCGCGATGCCCCCAGCTCTCCATCCAATTGTCCACTGCAACGGCCGCTTGGTCAGCATGATTGTTCCAAGCGATGTTCTCTGCCGAGCTGCTATATGTAATGCCAGCCTCGCGCATGCGGTCCCACGGGCTTTCGCCGTCTGGGTTGGTGTGGGCGTGGAAATCGCGAGTGGCCATATCTTGGCTGTGTGCGCGCGCTAATTTGAGTAGATCGGAACGCATTGGTAGTGGCGCCAAGCCTTTCTTTGTGCGTTGGGTGTTGATGAGGACGAGTGTCGAGTCTTCGATTGCTGAAGCACCGGCGGATACAGCTGGAGCGCTGGCGGATTCGGTGGTATTGGGTTTACTAACGGCGCTGTATTCGGTATTGGTTAAACACCCGGTCAACGCAACAAAGGCTACGCTGCAAACGAGAATTATGCTTGCCGCTCGAAGATCGTACATAGAAAATCCCTTGATTAATTGTCGTGTCGATTCTAAGTTGTTGCGATTGGTCGGGAAAGCGGTCCGGCTCCACTACTGTCTAATGGCCAAAACTTTCTTACAAAGGCTTTCTCGCTTCGATAACGATAGGATAATTGCTCTCTGTCATCAGCCTATTGAAATCGTCGAGAGCTTCACCTGTGAGTTGGGTGAATTCGTTTTCATATGAGGAGAGTTGGTCACTCAGATACTCGTGTGCTTCTTTCTGTTGCGTTGTCGGCGCAAAATCAGTTTGCGCTATACCAGAGGCAAGACCTGAAGATCGATAGAAGAACATTTCAGGCCAGCGGAGGCCATCACGAGCATAGCTGCCGGAATATCCCGTGGGGCTGAGTTTGTCCTCTAGAGCAATGAACTTCTCGTCGAGTTCGTTGCTTTTCTCAATGAGGGATTCAGCGCTTTCGTCCCCTTCTAGGAGTTCTTGAAGATCATCAATCTGTTTTCGAATCCACTCGATCTGATTAATCATGCGTGCTGCGGAGTCCATATTCTCACGAATTTCCAGTAACAACGCTACTTGAACTTCAATGTCTTTTACGGTTCCCGCGGAATTTGGGTCTTTCTTAACTACGAGGGGCTCGCTGAATTCCTTTTCGTCGACGACGAGCTTGACGGTATAGGTGCCCGGGATCACCAGCGGTTTCACTCTGCTCCCGAAATCCGTTGATCGCCATCCTTCATCGCCCACTGGAACATGTGGATTGCCTACAGGCGTCGTTCGCAGCTTTATTTCGGTTAACTCCTCATAGCGTAAATCCCACCAAACGCGATTGATGCCTTGATCTTTTGATCCTTCTAGCGTCCTTATCGTTTCGCCGGCTGAGTCGACGATCTGTATTTCAACGTCGTTCTCGACCTCTGTGCGCAGATGGTAATTGATCGAAGCGCCGTAGGGCGGATTCTTACCGGTGCTTTGGTCACCGGCCACAGAAATATGAGCCTCCTTGAAAAGAAATCGATATGCGTCTCTTGGTGCGAAGAGGTGAATATCCGATTCCATAATTGCTGGGGTCATCTGTTGCAACGGGGTGATGTCGTCGAGAATCCAAAAACCCCGGCCGTAGGTTCCAATCACCAGGTCGTTAAAATGCTCTTGGATGGTAAGCCAGTGTACCGGCGCGTGCGGGAGGTTGGTCTGTAGCGAGTCCCAATGTTTGCCATCATCGAAGGAGACATACAAAGCGTTTTCGGTCCCCAAGTAAAGCAATCCCTGGCGCGTCGGATCCTCCCTTACGCAATGGGCGTAGCTCAATTCACTCTTCGGAATACCTGCGCTGATCGATGTCCATCTCTTCCCATAGTTGGTCGTCTTGTAGACATGTGGATCTCGATTGTTCACTTGATGAAGATCGACGGTTATGTAACTGGTACCGGCATCATGGCGAGATGGTTCTATATTGCTTACGGTTCCCCAGCGGGGAAGATTGCGATTCGTTGGCGTCACATTGGTCCAGTTCGAACCACCATCCCGCGTTATATGGACCAATCCATCATTGCTTCCCGTCCAGATTACACCTTCTTCGAGAGGTGATTCGGCGATGGCGAATAGCGTGCAGTAATAGGTCGGGGGCGTATCGTCGCGGGTGAGTCCTCCGGTGAGCTGTTGTTTGGATTTGTCGTTCGTCGTGAGATCGGGACTGATCACTTCCCAACGCTCTCCGCCGTTCGTGGTCTTGTGCACATGTTGGCTGCCAACATAGACCTTGTTGTGATCGTGCGGTGAAATGGCGATGGGGAAGGTCCACTGCCAGCGATACTTGGCGGTGGCGCCGGGCCAGCCATAATTGGTTATAGGCCAAACGTCAACGGCACGGCTATGCCCCGTACGGTGGTCATAGCGGTGTAGTCCGTCGAAATTACCTGACCAGACGATATTGGAGTCCACTGGATCGGGAATACCAAACCCGGATTCAAATCCGCCAAAGGAGTGCCATAACCCTGAAGGTATTCTTCCACGGGTGAGGCTGTTACTCGGTCCTCGAAACGAAGGACCGTCTTGCCGATTGCCGTAGACGTAGTAGGGGACCTCATTGTCGACATAGACGTGGTACACCTGGGCGATTGGTAGCGCGACGCCGTGCCAGCTTTTCCCCCCGTTTGTGGAAATGCTGACGTCGTGATCGTTTGCCACGATCATACGGTCAGGGATGAGGGGATCAATCCACATGTCGTGATTGTCTCCGCCGGCCATATTGCTGACTCTGCTGAAGTGTTCACCGCCGTCGTAGGATCTGGAGACGACACCGGCAACGCTATAGAGTTCATTGTGATCTTCGGGGGCGACGGTCACTCTGGTGTAATAAAGGGGGCGATTCATCAGGATTCGATCGTGGTTGATGTGCTCCCAGTTCATACCGCCATCCACCGATCGCCAAAGCCCTTCATCTTCCGTCTCAATGAGGGCATAGACATGACTCGAGTCGCTCGGGGCGACCGCTACAGCAATCTTACCCATCTCGGTTTCCGGTAGTCCGTTGCCCGTGAGACGCTCCCACGTATCGCCACCATCCCGAGACATATGAAGACCACTGCCTGGACCGCCACTCCACCGACCCCAGGTTCTGATAAGCATCTCCCACATGCCGGCAAAAAGAATCCGAGGATTGTTGGGGTCCATGGCAATATCGGAGGCCCCGGTGTTCTCATCGACGAAAAGCACGCGCTCCCAGGTCTCTCCACCATCGAGTGTGCGAAACACGCCTCGTTCTTCTTGAGGTCCGTACATATGCCCCGTGGCGGCAGCGAATACAATGTTGGGATCGCGAGGGTCAATGACGATCCTGCCAATTCGACCGGTCTTTTCGAGGCCCATGGATTGCCAGGTCTTGCCAGCATCCGTGGATTTGAAAATGCCCATACCCTGGGAAACGTTGCTGCGGATGAAGGTTTCCCCCGTACCGGCCCAAACAACATTGGGATCGGAGGGCGCGATTGCTAACGAACCAACAGATGAAACTTCTTGGTCATCGAAAATGGGATCCCAATTCAAACCGCCGTCGATGGATTTCCATATGCCTCCGGAAGCTGCACCGACATAGTAGACATTTGGATCTCCAGAAACACCGACGGCTGCAATACTTCGATTACCGACGGGGCCTATATGGCGGAACTTTAATTGATCGAAATTCTCAGGATGTATCTCTAGAGAATAACTCAACGATCCAGAGCCGGTAAGAATAAGAACCAGCACTACAGCGGTCCGTATTAAGGATTGTCTTGTATGATCACGTGTAAACGACATGGTGCACCTCTAGCTGGTTTGAGCGTTCGAGCAATTCTGCCTAAGGAACCTAGCGAATACAAAGCTACCAACATGGGGTGATAATTTCCTCAAGAGTTGAACCATTACAAGAATGGGGATCGTTGAGGGCTAAAGACCTCCTCGGTGCATTTGATATATTTACATTTAGCCGAGAATAGTCTGTTTGTAAATGGCAGAGCCGGAGAACCATGTCGCTATTTAATTGGAATCGAAAAATACATCGCTGGTGTTCGATCGCTGCGATGTTGCCTTTGGGTATCATCATTACTTCCGGGATAATGCTGCAGTTAAAGAGACAGTTGGACTGGGTCCAACCTCCAACGCGTAGCGGAAGTAGCCAGGAATTGGCGAAAGATTTCGCCGAAATACTGGAGGTGGCATCGACTGTTCCTGCTGCGGCTATCGAGACTTGGGCCGACGTGGACCGTTTGGACGTTCGTCCTAACAAGGGTGTCGTAAAAGTTCGTGCCAACAATCGTTGGGAGATACAAATAGACACGACAACGGGCGAAGTGTTGCAGGTCGCTTATCGCCGATCGGATCTCATTGAAAGCATTCATGACGGCAGTTTCTTTCATGAGAACATTAAACTATGGATCTTCCTTCCCTCGGCAGTGATGGCTTCGGCCCTTTGGGTAACGGGCATCTACCTTTTTGGGCGGCCACATTGGGCGAAGTGGAAGAAACGGAAAAATCGATAAACGCTCTATGCTTGAGAAGGCGACTTTCGGGCGTAAATGACGAATACCGCCATGAGCCCCGCGAACAGCAGCAACGATAACGGAGACGACCAAGCGCCTCCGATCGTTGTAAGGTGAATAAACGGGATCGCCAAACCAATTCCCATAAGGGCTTCACCTGCGATAAGTCCTGACCCCAGAAGAACGCCCGAATCCGTGTCCATACGATCGGGGTCGGCGCTTGCGTTCGATGCAAAATGTCGAATGAGTCCCCCGAGAAGAATGGGCACCGAAAGCGACAGAGGAAGATAAATCCCGACGGCGACTGGCATCACATGCGTCCGAAATGCGTACTGTGATCGCTCCAAGAACGTGTTGATGATAATCAGCACTACACCGATTGCTGCCCCGTACATGAGCATATTGGTTGGCAGATCGCCATCGCCAAAGAATGCATTGACCAGACTCGAAAAGAGTTGGGCTTGAGGTGCCGCGAGCTCTTCACTACCGATCACATATTTATTGTGGAGCAGCGACATCACTGGCGCGAAAATGGAAGCGGATACAAAAACTGCCAGTAGTTCAGTCCACTGAAGATTTTTCGGTGTGGCTCCGACCAGTTGTCCGGTTTTGAGATCTTGCGCGATGTCCCCGGCCGTGCACGCTGCGCAACAGACCACACCCGCCACCCCTAGTGTCGCCAAAATGGCTGAATCGCCTTTGACACCGAACATGAGTAATACAAAAGCTGCGAAGAGTAACGCACAGATCGTCATGCCGCTGACCGGTGAGTTTGACCCTCCGACCAAGCCGACAATGTAGGTCGCTACGGCCACGAAGATGAATGCGGCCGCGATCATTATGATCGCCGCGATGGCGGCCACTCCCGCGTTGCCAATGAGCGAAAAGTAGAGCGCAAACGTAGCAACACCCGTTCCCCCAAGGACAGGAAACAAAACACGTAACGGGAGGTCGCGTTCCGTCCGTACAGTTTCCACGCCATCGCCGTCTCCGGAATGGATGGTACGCAGGCCGAGTACCCCCGCTACGATGCCGGAGCGCACGTTCCAAATCGAGTGCACTGCCCCGACGAGCATAGTGCCGACGCCGATATATCGAATTTGCGTAGACCAAAGATCCCATGCCGTATCGTAAGCCGTACCATCACCGGTGTGCTGGGTGTAAAGAGGAAGCGCGATAAACCAGCCAATCGCACCGCCCAAGAAGACTAGTGTTGCGATATGAAGATTCACGATGTAGCCCACCGCCAACAGGGCCGGGCTGATATCCGTTCCCATATAAAACACGCGCGACCCCGCCGCGACCGCACCGTCAACTGTCCCTTTGAGGAGTTGCACGCCGGACACCAAAAATTTAAACGCTGCGCCCAACCCAAGCCCGAGGCCGATCACCTTGATTCCCGATCCGCCTTTCTGGCCTGTAATGAGCACTTCAGAACACGCCACGCCTTCCGGGTAGATCAAATCCGGTCGGTTCACGATGAGCGCTCTACGCAATGGCACCATGAAAATGACACCCAAAAGTCCGCCGCACGTGACGATCGCCGTCGTGGGCCAAAACTCGAAATCCTTCCACACCCCCACTAAGAGGAGAGCCGGTATCGTAAAAATCGCGCCAGCGGCCAAACTTTCTCCCGTGGACGCCATAGTTTGTGCGATGTTATTTTCCAGAATCGTACCGTTACGCAGAATGCCACGAAGGATCGCCATGCTGATGACCGCTGCCGGTATGGATGCGCTCACCGTCATCCCGGCGTAGAGACCGAGGTAGCAGTTGGCCGCGCCCATCACGATGGCAAGCAGCGCCCCGATACCGATGGCCCGTAACGTCGCCTCGGGAACCGTCTTCTCCGCTGGTATGTAAGGCTGAATCCCGTCGTTGGTTTTTTCGTTCGTGGCCACTTTATGACTCCGTAGTTAAGGACATTGACCAAGCACATTAGTGCCTAATCAAGCGAAAAGGCAAGAAAGTAGTGTTCTATCATTTGCAATTCGCCAATTCGTGTGCTGTTGTCGATTGTCGTACGTTTTGATTTCGAACTGCACAAAATTTGCACCAAATGTATCACCAAGTCAGTAGCAAAAAAAGGCATTGGAAGATTCCACTAGAACCCGACGGATTGCGTCACGTCGTGAATCTTGGTGGGAGGCACTGCTAAAAAGATATTGGTCGTCCGGATTCCATGGCAGTCGCAGAGCTTGCGAGATAAATGGACGTTATGGCGAAACGGTGGACGAGGCTCCACCGCCATTAGCAACGTCGAGCAGTTCCTCGAAAGACTGGCGAAACGTGGAGGCGAAATCGTCGACGTTCGGCATCAGCTCAGAGTCCGCAGAAATGCCAACGTATAGGCGGTCGCCGTAGTTCACGGCGGTACAGGTGACACCCGTATTTGGCACAAGCGGTCCGAACCCAGTGAACGCTGTCATACGTCGCTCTCCGAGAAATGAATGGAACTTGGGAAGGCGTGCGTTCGAAAGATAAATGTTGAAACCAGGAGGTCGTTTACTCATCGCGCCGATCTTCTGAAAGACCCGCGCAAGCATGATACGGATGCCGAGTTTGGCAAGTGGGGGAGGGAGGGTTGCTTGAAAACGGCGGACCATTTTGTCGGCGACATCACGAATGCCGAGCGACTTTGAATTCTTGGTGTAGGCGGTGGTTTGTCGGAGCCGTTCGATTGGGTCTGTCAGATCAAGTGGAACGAGTGCCGGCATGAAGGCAAGCCGGTTTCCCCAATCTTCCCGCTCGTCGGTATTGCGCGTATCGGCTGCCTGGTACACACGAAGGAACTTATCATCAACCTCGATGCCGAGTTCGTGTGCCTGCCGATCGATCGCGCCGCCAAGAATGGTAAGCAGTACATCATTGATGGTGCACCCAAACTCGTCTCCGATAAGACGGAAGTTGCGTAGATCGAACGATACGCGGCTGTAGTGTGAGCGACCGGAGAGAGGCGCATTGAAAGGCAATCGGATGCCGGGCGTTTGCATGAAGGTCTTCATGACACTACCGAAGTCCTGCAATCGTCGCTTATCCTCCGACTTTCGAACGGCTTTATCGGCCGGTGATTCCGCTACCGCTTCGGCAGCGTGCGCTTTCTCGCCACGGCGCCGTGCCCGGCGATCCTGGAAGACTCGAACGACGCGCGTCAGTGCGCCGGGCAGTGGTGGCGATTGAGGCAGCGGCTTGCGTTCGGGACCGGAGTGAAATGGATTGGGCTCTGCGTCGAATAGCGTGTCCAGCACCTTAGGCACGCCCGCACCATCGGTAATGCAATGATGCATTTGAATGATGATCGCTGCGCCACCGTCTTCAAGGCCGTTAACGACCGTAATCTTCCCCGTGAAGTAGCCAGATTTTCAAACGCACATTTCGCAGTCCGGAGAGCGGCATCGCACGTCTCTGTTTTCATTTCTTGCTGATTGTTGTGACGTGTTACTCCCTACGGGAAATCGTCACCGTTGAGGGGGGCGAAGAATGGGCGACAACGTAAAGTCGCTCCGTTGAGCCGTGCCGGTTTGACGGGGCAATCGATGATCGTGCAGTCCAAATCGAAAACGAACTGCACCAAATTTGCATCAAATGGGGTTTTGGAGCGGAAGGGAAAAGTCGTAAGTCGTTGGTACTAAATGGTAGCCCGTAGGGGAGTCGAACCCCTGTGACAGGACTGAGAATCCTGCATCCTAACCACTAGATGAACGGGCCACAAAACGTTTGAAATGGCTGCCGGACTAGGACTCGAACCTAGAATCTCCTGAACCAGAATCAGGCGCCTTACCAATTTGGCTATCCGGCAATAACCGTGAGATCGTAGCCGAGCGGTGGAGGCGAGTCAAGAAGACACCGTTTCGCGGATCGCCTTCACTCGCGTTACACTTCTCTTATGTCTGACCAATGGGAGTTTTTCTATTGCGCCATCGAGGGCGCGCCAGCATCCATTTTCGTGGATGTCGGTATTTGCGATTCCGTGCCGGACGAGTCGCGTCCGCATCGTGTGATTGTGACGACCTATTTGCAAGAACCGACTGAACAAGGCATGACGACGGATGCAGAAGCGGAACAGCTGTGGAAATTGGAGGAGTGGCTGGTGCGCGAGTTGGAAAATGCAGCCGGGGCGATGTTTGTGGGCCGTGTTACCACTGGCGGCGCGCGGTCTTTCTATTTTTACGTGGCAAATCCGGAGCCGGTTTCGGATAAGACGGATCATGCGTTCGATCAGGTGCCGGGGTATGACCATCTCGTTGATATCGACGATGACACGGATTGGTCTGATTATTTCGAAACGTTGTATCCGGCACCCGTCGATTGGCAACAGATTTTTGATCGCCAACTCGTTGAGCAACTGATTGAGGCTGGTGATCCGTTGACGCCTCCGCGTGAGGTCGCTCATTATCTCTATTTCAACTCTACGGAGGGGCGTGAGAAATTTGTCGAAGTCGTGACTTCACTTGGGTTCCTGGTGAGCGACCGAAGCGAACAATCTGAACAGGATCATCCACACGCTCTCCGCATTACGCGGGATGATCCCGTCGTCATGGATCACATACATAACGTCACGCGGGACCTTCTTTCGCACGCTGCACCGGAGGGCGGCATTTACGATGGTTGGGAATGCGAAGTTGTGGGCCCCGAAGTACATTAGTTTTACCCATTCTTGTGGTAACCTCATTCAGATGTACCGGGCCTAACTTAGGATATGAGCGATGATTGAAAAGACTATTGCACGTTGGCATGAGGTGTTGGACAAGAAAGATAATTCGATTTTGGATGAATTGTTGGCGGATGACGTGACGTTTCATTCACCGGTAGTGCACACGCCGCAAGAGGGCAAGGAGATTACGAAACTCTATCTGGCGTCGGCGAATCAAGTGTTTGCGAACGCGGAGTTTGTCTATGTGCGTGAAGTGCTCGATGGTGATAACGCCGTACTGGAATTTGTTACGGAGGTGGACGGCATTCATATCAACGGTGTCGACATGATTCGATGCAATGATGCGGGCCAAATCATCGAGTTCAAAGTAATGGTGCGGCCGTTAAAGGCGATTAACTTGTTACACCAGAAGATGGGAGAGATGCTGCAAAAACTTGCGGCGGGGTAGTTTGTACGCTTTCTACGTCCCTTGGAATTCGCCGGTGGCTGGTGGGATGTGGCGGATTACTTCCT
>Ga0315336_1004961_pt1 | contig 15064 bp, 9 predicted proteins | sample ASW5metaG_FD_204512 | JGI IMG/M metagenome (GOLD analysis project Ga0315336, IMG submission 204512) | Ammonia-oxidizing marine archaeal communities from Monterey Bay, California, United States - ASW #5 | ecosystem: Environmental > Aquatic > Marine > Intertidal zone | place: USA: California...
TACCGAAGTACTCACAACTGCTATCGATATCTGCGTCTTCAATTTCATTCTTTACTCATCAGCAAATAGCCATTTGCCCTTCAATCAATATTACCCCAAATACGAATTTGTTCAAGAAAAAATGGGTTTAGGAGTGAAGAATCAGCCCTCACATGGTCCCCAAGTCCCGATAACCAACAATAAATCCATAATGTCAACTTGACTATCAACATTCAAATCTGCGATTCCACAGGTATTCCCCCACTGGCCTATGACGACGAGTAAATCGTTGACGTTTATCTCACCGTCAATGTGGAGATCGCAGAAGCAAGACTCAATGCATTTTCCAACAGGGCCATCAAGAAAAATGGTGCCACTTCCAATCGATGATACGGTTGAACCACCGATTCTCATAAAATAGGTTTTACCAATCTCAACAGGCACAGTAACGGTGGACCCACCATCTTTACAGGCGAGTCCATCACCATTGCAGTCGAGTTGATTCAAGTTACAACAATTTCCATCGTATACGACGAGATCTGAATCAAAGCCCAGAAGATTGCACGTTTCAATTTGCAACTCTCCTGTATTACATGCGACATATTTCAACCAAATGTCATTGTGAAGTTCGCCAAAATTCGAATCATTGCATTGATTCTCATTAAAGGATTCTGGAGAATCAGTCGCTTCAAGTGTAGAAATTTCTGAAGAACCATTAAACACTTCAGTCGCTACATTGCACTCATCTGGATATGGCAAGTCTATCTGCAGTTGCACTTGCGAATCATTGGATGGCAAGCAATCATTCACCAAATAACTGAAGACCTCCGTACCAATGTAAGTCGTCTCTGGATAATATTGAACCAAGTTACTCGACAAATAATATGGAATTGAAGAAACAACTAAACCATTACTTTCACGTATTTCACCGTAGCTTGGAAGTGATGTGATTACAAAATCCATAGTATTACCCGAAAAGGATTCTCCAAGAAGTTCTATTTCAACCATCGTGAACGAATCTGTTACAAGATTAATATCCTCCGTTACAGGCGGGCAATCTGAAATACCTTTAAATGAAACACCATTGCCACATGTTAAACAAACTCGTTGGAGAAGAACACTCGCCCCAGGATGTGAGGCGTTCACATTTGCTGTAGCAATGTCAAGCATGCCATCATTGTTCAAGTCTGCTGCTTTAATTTCTGCAGCGCCACCGGTAATAAAAATTCCTTGCATCGATTCCACGTGCCCTAAACCATCGTTATATAAAATCAATTGAGTGATTGAACCAACGTGACTGATCACATAATCTAAATCATTATCTCCGTCGACATCGACAACGACCATCGAATGAGGAGAGCCATTCACTTGAATCGTATCTTCTAACGTAAAATTCGCATCGCCATCGTTAAAGAGTAACCAACATTGCCCGCCAAGTTTATCGAGGCATGCGATATCTTCATCACCATCGCCATCAAAATCGCCAAGCGAAATATACCTTGGGGTTCCTGGTGACAGATCAATCGTAAAACCATCTGCCCAAGTACGGGATGACGTTCCCAGTACTATTGAAATCGTCATTCCCTTAATATCAGCAGTCACAATATCGAGGAAGCCATCACCGTTTAAGTCAGCCCCGTCGCCACCTCGCGGTTGCACACCGATAAAAGAAGCATCACCCAATTCGAAGGTGCCGTCACCAAGTCCAAACAGCGGAGTAAATTGACCGTTGGTATCACTGGGATCTTCAGATTTGCCATCCCAGTGGAGCATGCCTATGTCAAGAATGCCATCAGTGTCTAAATCTTCAACCCATACATACGCTGGAGTAAAAAATTCGTATTGCACTTTCGTTGTAAAGTTACCCGCTCCATCATTCTCTAAAATTGTGCATGTCATCCCGTAATAATCTGGTGTACATAAATCGATGTCACCATCGCCGTCAAAATCCCCCCCATCAACATACCGAGGATGATTTCCAGTATCAAACTCAGCTGAAGTTGGGTAGACACCAGTTCCATCGTTGTAAAGGACCGTCACCATGTTTGATTGCCGACTTGCAACGGCTAAATCTGCAAAACCATCACCATCCAAATCTCCAACAAAAATCCCAGTCGCTTTACTGCCAGCAGAATATTGATCGGGATTTTGAAATCGAACATCACCCCATGATGGAGTGACAAAAGCAACCGCACAGAGAATATGAAGAAGAAAAACCCGCATATCAGTTAGTATGAGTCTTGCCATACTTTTGTCAAGAAATATATTCCTTAAGAGCAGCCACAAGAGTCGCCACAACAGGGTGATTGGCTCTTAAAGATGCCTAAAGTACCACCTGCTGGATCTGTGAACACAGCAAATCGTCCGATATTTGGGATATCTTGAGGTTCCACGCAGAGGTGAGCGCCGAGTTCCGTCGCCTTGGCGGCTGCCATATCTACGTCATCTACCGCAACATAGCCTAGCCAATTTGGATTCCCTTCCCAGTGCATTTTCATCATGCCACTTGTAAAGTCATCACCTGATTTAAAGAGGGTGTATGGATATTCGCTGTCTGGACCTTCAACGGCTTGCCAACCGAAGACTGCTGCGTAAAATTTTCCTGCTGAGGCAGTGTCGTTTGTACAGAGTTCATTCCAACAAAACGCGCCTGTTCCAAACGCATTCATGCCGTCACCCCCTTTGTACAAACTGATTGTTGCACCCTGCGGGTCAATGAAGACTGCCATTCTGCCACCCTCCCCAGCATCCATCGGTCCACAACAGAGAGTACCGCCAGCATCTGTTACTTTTGCTGCGGTTGCATCGACATCATCGACATGCACATACGCTCCCCAATGTGTTGGAGTTTCTTCTGGCCACTCATCATTCATTTCAATCATGCCAGCGATAGGATTGTCGCCCATTTTAAAAACGGTATAGCCTGCAGTACATTCGGCGAGTTCTGCTGTCCAACCAAAAAGGGTGCAATAGAAGGCAGAAACTGCTTCTGTCTCTTTGGTTGCAATTTCGTTCCATGCAAAAGCATTTACTGCAACTGAGTTCATCGTCATTTCTGATTGAATTGTCATTGGCATATCTCCTTTTTCTCTTGCCACTTTGCATTGTACCCCCATGCAAAGGTGATGAGTTGCGGATACCATCGGGGGATGGAAACACCTAGTATTTCTAAGCCAAAACGCATTATTCGTGCTCCAAGGGGCACAGAACTGGCATGCAAGAGTTGGCAAGCGGAAGCTGCAATGCGAATGCTCATGAACAACCTTGACCCCGAGGTTGCAGAACGACCAGATGATCTTGTGGTGTATGGCGGGCGAGGTAGAGCAGCGCGTAATTGGGAATCGTACGACGCAATCATTGGTTCACTTCAATCACTTGAAGTAGATGAAACTCTTCTTGTGCAATCTGGCAAACCCGTCGGCATCGCAACGACCACAGAAGATTCCCCAAGAGTTATTATTGCAAACAGTAATCTGGTTCCCCACTGGGCTACGCAGGAAGTATTCGATGAACTTGAGCGCCAAGATCTAATGATGTATGGACAGATGACCGCTGGTTCTTGGATTTACATTGGCACCCAAGGCATTTTGCAAGGAACGTTTGAAACCTTCGCTGAATGTGCACGGCAACATTTCGGAGGCTCGCTCAAGGGTACCCTTTCAGTTACAGGTGGTTGCGGTGGAATGGGCGGGGCACAACCCCTTGCAGTTACGATGAATGATGGCACTTGCCTCATTGCTGATGTTTGTATCGAGCGGCTTGAAAAAAGAGTGCACGATAGGTACCTTGATGAGATTTATCACGACATTGACGAGTCAATTGACCGGTCCCTAGGGGCTAAAGCAAAGAACGAAGCGGTTTCGATTGGGTATTGTGGAAACATTGTTGATTTACTTTCTAGTCTCAAAGAACGCGGCATAATTCCTGACACACTTACGGACCAAACATCAGCCCACGATGCGCTTGTTGGGTACTACCCTTCCGAAATCTCGCGAACGGAAGCTGATGAACTGCGGGAGTCAAATCCAACGCAATACGTTGAACGCTCAACGCAAACGATGGTCGAACACATCGATTTGATGCTCTGGTTTATGAACCAAGGATGCATCACTTTCGATTATGGAAATAATTTAAGACAAAGAGCACTTGAAGCTGGCACTAAGAACGCTTTTGACTTTCCAGGTTTTGTTCCTGCATACATTCGACCTCAATTTTGTCGAGGACGAGGACCATTTAGGTGGTGCGCGCTTTCTGGAGATCCGGAAGACATTAAAAAAACTGATGAAGTCATTCTCGACTTATTCCCAGAAGATGAATCCCTCGAGCGATGGATTACGATGGCACAAGAACGCGTTGCATTTCAAGGCTTACCCTGCAGAATTTGTTGGCTTGGGCTGGGCGAACGAGACAAGGCTGGTCTTGCCTTTAATGAACTCGTCAGAACTGGCAAAGTCTCTGCACCAATTGTTATTGGTAGAGACCATCTCGATTGCGGTAGCGTCGCAAGTCCGAATCGAGAAACGGAAGGCATGCTCGATGGCACCGACGCAGTGAGTGATTGGGCTCTCATTAATTTTGCGCTCAATGTCGCAAGTGGAGCGAGCTGGGTAAGTTTCCACCATGGAGGTGGCGTTGGTATTGGATACTCACAACACGCGGGGCAAGTCATCGTTGCAGATGGTACAGATGCGGCCGCGAAGCGGTTACAAAGAGTCCTCACAAACGACCCGATGATGGGAATTTTCAGGCATGTAGATGCTGGGTACTCAGAGGCAATCGAGTGCGCAACTAAACAACATGTAAAAATTCCAGTAAAGGCAATACCTCGTGACTAACTTCATCATTGTCAATGCAAGAATCTTGACGTTGGCTGGGAGCGCTATCCCTAGACGTCAAGAAGAGATGAGCGAGTTAAACGTCATAGACATTGGACATATTCTTGTTCGAGACGGACTCATATCACATGTAGGAGATGGCATACCTGATGAAAATCTCATCGATGAGAATGAAGATATTCCAATAGTGGATGCAAGTGGACGAATTGTCATGCCTGCATTTGTTGATTGTCACACGCATACATGCTGGGCGGGGAGTCGGCTCAACGAATTTGAAATGGGCTTGCTGGGCGTACCCTATCTAGAGATACTAAAAGAAGGCGGTGGCATCATGTCCACCGTTCGGGCTGTCCGTGAAGCAACTCAGGAAGAGTTAAGTGAAGAGTTGCTTGGACGAATAGGTCTCATGGCATCACTTGGAACAACAACCCTTGAAATTAAAAGCGGATACGGGCTTACGACTAAAGATGAGTTAAAAATGCTTCGTGCCATTCACGATGCGTCTCAAGATGTTCCCCAAATGATTGTTGGCACATTCTTAGGCGCACACACAATTGATCCCGAACAAAAGAATTTTACGGATATTGTGATTAATGAAACTCTTCCCGCAATAGCGCAGGAATTCCCTGGTATCACGTGTGATGCATACTGCGAAGAAGGGTCGTGGTCTATCAAAGAGACGACTGAATTGTTTGAGCGAGCGATCGAACTCGATTGCCCAATACGTGCGCATATTGATCAGTTTAATCCACTTGGCATGCTAACCAAGGCAGTCGATCTTGGCGCTAGGACAGTTGATCATCTTGAAACGTCAACCGACGACGAACTGAAACATTTGGCGTCAAGCGATACCATGGCGGTCCTTTTGCCTGCTTCTGGCTTTTGTTTGAATGATGCGTATGCTCGCGGTAGAGCAGTCATTGATTTTGGATGCGCGGTTGCGATTGCTACAAATTACAACCCTGGTTCAGCCCCAACCCCTTCCATGCCTTTTGTAATCTCACTTGCATGTCGACGGCTAGGCTTAACCCCTGCCGAAGCGATTACTGCTTCAACATTTAATGCGGCGTGTGCCCTTGGGCTACAAGACCTTGTCGGAAGTATCGAAGTTGGCAAACAAGCAAATCTGCAACTTCTTGACTGTCGCGATGAACGAGAACTCGCGTGGCACATTGCTGCAGGCACACCTCTACTTGTCTCCATCCTCGGAGAAATCGTTCATTTGCTCACAGATGGAGAAATGGAGATAGAGGAAGAGTCATGAAAACTTCTACGCTGATACAAGGCAAAGATGTCGACGCAGCAATGCTTTCGGCAAAACATGTTGTCGAGATTCATAAATCCCTCACGGAGTATCTTCGGGCTGGGCTTACCCTCCCAGAAATTGATGCATTTGTCGCAAAGAGATTGAGCCAACTGAAATGCAAAAGTGCATTTTTCAAATATCGTATTCCAGGGCAACCGCCTTTTCCAAGCCATTCGTGTTTGTCGGTCAACGATTGCGTCGTTCACGGAACACACGTAATGTCACTCGCCCCCCTTCAACCGGGCGATCTAATCTCAATTGATATTGGTGTGACACACCAAGGTTGGATTGGCGACGCTGCATGGACATGGGCTATAGAGCATGCAACCGATGAGAATCTTCGTCTGATGCAAGCGGGGAAGGAATCGCTCGCTGCAGGAGTTGCAACAATGAAGCCAACTCGCCCCCTCATGGATTTCGCGAAAGCGGTACAAGCTGTTGCAGAAGGCGAGTATGGATTTCACCTTATTCGCGGATTAGGTGGACACGGGTACGGGCGTTCCTTGCACACGCCTCCCTTTATCTCGAATGTTGTGCCGGCACATCCCTCGGAATGGCCTGACGCAACGCAAACATTTGAAGCGGGAATGCTCCTCGCCGTTGAACCCATGCTCTCCGTTGGCACGAGTAACATCGAAAACACACGTGGAACGTGGCCAATATTCTCGGGTGATCATTCAATGAGTGTGCATTACGAAGCTGATGTTTTCATTTCTAAAGATGGCCCCGTGAACCTTACTGCTGAATTACACGATTTGCCGGACATCGTAGGGAGTTCAGCATGATTTTTACGCCACTTCTTCTTAGCACGTTTATTGTTCAAGTTCAAAATATTGAATATCCACAAACAACTCGCAGTGATGTTGTTGAAACAATGCACGGAATTGAAGTAAAAGATCCTTACCGCTGGCTTGAGGATGATGTCCGCGAAAACAATGATGTTCGAGCTTGGGTAACCGCAGAAAATGAAGTGACTCGTGCATATCTTGATTCAATCGAGATTCTTCCAACGATAAAAGAGTCGCTCACCAAAGCATGGGATTATCCAAAACGAGGGCTCCCCTTTCACCGCGGTAAGAGATGGTTTCAATCTAGAAATACTGGCTTACAAAACCATAGTGTCATTTACACTGGCGATTCGCCCACAACCATTACCGACGTGTTACTCGACCCGAACTCTTTCTCTGATGACGGCACACGTGCACTCTCAATGTACAGCCCAAGTCCAGAAGGTAAGTATTTGACTTGGGGCATTTCGGATGCTGGTTCTGATTGGTCTGTTTGGTATTCCAAAAATTTGCAAACAGGCGAGGACTTACCCGAAGTACTCAAAGATATAAAAAATGATTCGCCCTCTTGGGTTCCAGATGAGAGCGGGTTCTATTACTCGCGGTATCCAAACAGTGATAGCGAAGGCCATATCGACACTACCGATAGTTCAGAGTTATGGTTTCACAAAATCGGAACTATGCAATCCGAAGACAAACTCATTTGGTCTGATGCACTCCATCCCGACCGATTCTACGGGGCATCCGTCACAAAAGATGGTGGGTGGCTCGTTGTTTCAGTGAATGAAGGCACATCTTCAAACAATGCGTTACTTGTAAAAGGCCCTGATGAGGATTCGCTCCATTGGCTTGTCTCAACATTTGATGCATCAATAAACCTCATCGGTGGGATTGGTGACACGCTCTGGTTTAAAACTGATAGAAGTGCTCCATTTGGAAAAATTATTTCGGTGAATATGGGCGAAGAAACACCGACATGGTCAGATGTTATTCCAGAACAAAAAGACATCCTTCGCGGAGCAGATATTGTTGGCGGAAAAATTACGGCAACATGGCTTGAAGATGCCGCATCAAAAGCGACTGTTCATTCACTCCGTGGCGAGGAGTTGTATAGTGTTGCAATGCCTGGCATCGGAACTGCAAGTGGGTTTCATGGCCAAAATGATGATGAAACGGTCTATTGGTCGTTCTCAAGTTACAACCAGCCACCGACCACGTACTCACTTAATCTTCAAACGAGTACATCAACTTTGCTTTGGAAAACTGCGTTCCCAATCGACCTTAATGACATTGTTGTTCAGCGAAAATTTGTGACGAGTACCGATGGCGTCCGAGTTCCTTTGTTTATTGTTGCACACAAAGATACAAAACTCGATAACAATAACCCAGTACTTCTGTATGGGTATGGCGGTTTTGATATCTCAATACTCCCCCACTTTTCGCTCTCAAGAGCAACATGGATCGACATGGGCGGCGTCTATGCCGTAGCTTGTATTAGAGGCGGAAGTGAATACGGACGAGATTGGCATGAGGGTGGCATGCTTGATCATAAACAACAAGTGTTCGATGATTTCATCGCAAGCGGTGAGTGGTTGATTGAAAATGGCTGGACCAAGTCGAGTAAACTCGGGATTCAAGGTGGAAGTAACGGCGGGCTACTTGTCGGTGCATGCATGACGCAACGTCCAGACTTGTTTGGCGCATGCCTTCCTGCAGTTGGAGTTTTAGACATGATTCGGTTTCCATTGTTTACTGTTGGGTGGGCGTGGACAAGTGACTATGGTGACCCGAAGGATCCTGAAATGTTCAAGTATTTACTTGGCTACTCACCGTATCACAATGTGGTTGCTGGTACGTGTTATCCACCAACAATGGTGACAACGGGCGATACCGATGACCGAGTCGTCCCGGGACACAGTTTCAAATTTGCCGCGGAACTTCAGTACGCCCAATCTTGTAGTAACCCTGTGTTAATTCGAATTGAAACACGCGCTGGGCATGGTGCAGGAAAGCCAACATCGTTGAGGATTGAAGAGGCGGCTGATGTCTATGCTTTTTTGTACCAAAGCCTCGGCATGTGCGAAGGGTCTGACCCTAACTGATACGTGTAACAACTGAACTCTTCATTCCCCGCGAAAGAGTGAAGCTGCTTTTGATTTAAGAAGGGTCTGACCCTAATCTTTACGGAAGTAGTTGAATTCAAACTCATACAAAGAAAACATTACGGAGCCGCAGAAATTCAACAGACTTACGTACAATACGCCGATGGAAATTAGGCTTTCAAACCCAAGGGGATTTTGCGCTGGTGTTCGAATGGCAATTGAAATTGTCGACGAAATTCTAGATGCAATGGATTCCGATGAAAAATTGTACGTCTACCATGAGATCGTTCATAATTTTCACGTCGTTGAACGGTTGAAAGCGAGAGGTGCGATTTTTGTAGATTCGATTTCAGATATTCCAGAATCTTCGGTAGTTGTTTTTAGTGCACACGGGGTGAGCCCTGAAATCAAGAAACAAGCAGAAGAGCGTCATCTAATAGCAATCGATGCCACTTGCCCACTTGTGACGAAAGTGCACGCAGAGGCGATTCGGTATGCGAAACGAGGGTGGCAGATTATTTTGATTGGACATCGTGACCATCAAGAAGTCATTGGCACTCAAGGAGAAGCCCCAGAGTCGATTCAAATTCTTGAATCTGTTGAAGGCATCGACGATTTACATATTATTGATCCAGATGCGTTGGTTTATCTCACCCAAACTACGCTCAGTATCGACGATGCTAAAGTGATTATCGAGGCATTGAAGAAAGCGTTTCCAATGATTCACTCGCCACCAAGCGATGACATCTGTTATGCGACAACGAACAGGCAAATAGCGGTTCGAGATGAATCGCCAAAGGCTGACCTTGTCCTTGTTGTGGGGAGTCAAAACAGTTCGAACTCACTCCGACTTACAGAAATTTCGAAAACTGCAGGGACTCCTGCATATTTGATCGACGATGTTTCAAGGGTACAGCCCGAATGGTTTAATGGAGTCGAACAACTTCTCATCACCGCAGGAGCAAGTGCTCCTGAGCGATTGGTGTCTGCAATTGTTGAACATTTAACAGTACATTACGATGGTCGCCTTATTGATGGAGCACCTGTGGATGAAAACATGTCTTTCTCAATGCCAACTTCACACCTACATTTTTTACAGAACAAAGATATCACCGTAGAAGGAAAATCTAAGTGACTTCACCAGTACACGCACTAGAGTTATTCCCTCGCGATCTAGAAGCTATCGTGGCTGAAATTGGTATGCCAAGTTACGCTTGCGAACAAATTCTACATTGGATTTATGAAAAAAATGTAGACTCAGTTGACGAGATGACAAACATCCGGAAAGAATATCGGGAAGCATTGAAAGAACGAATATTCTTTCGTCGTTCTACCGTTGTAACAACAAAGAACGCCACCGATGGAACGGTTAAAAAATTACTCGCTTGGGATGATGGGAAAAAACTGACTGAATGTGTCATGATTCCAACGAAAACAAGAAAAACTGCGTGCGTATCAAGCCAGGTTGGATGCCCCGTTGGGTGTACATTTTGCGCCTCTGGTTTAGATGGACTTGCTGGCAATTTGGATGTTGGGCAAATTGTCGAGCAAATTGTGCAACTCGGCAGGGAGTCTATTTCGAACGTCGTATTCATGGGAATGGGCGAGCCATTATCAAATTATGACAGTGTCACTAGAGCGATTCGAATATTAAATGCCCCATGGGGCATTGGGCTTGGAGCGAGAAAAATAACCGTCTCAACAGTTGGCTTGCCCGTTGCGATTGAACGACTTTCTTCATTCGACATTCCAGTCACCCTTGCGCTGAGTTTACATGCCCCAAATGATGAACTAAGGAGACAACTCATACCTTGGGCAAAATTCGCGTCTATTGAAGATATATTAAAAGCGTGTAGCAAGTATTTTGATGCCACTGGACGGGAAATTACCTTGGAATATTTACTCCTCGGCGGGATAAATGATCGCTCTGCACAAGCGAAGGAACTTGCTGATCTTTGTAAAACATTACGTTGCAACGTAAATCTCATTCGATACAACGAAGTGGATGGTTTAGAATTCAAGCGACCCAAACAAGAACAAGTCCGCCGTTTTCAGGAAATGTTAACAAAGGGGGGCGTCAATTCACATATCCGTGCTAGTCGCGGTCGAGACATCGCTGCAGCATGTGGACAATTACGTCGAGAACAACAAATTACGTTTTGAGAATCTTCTTAATCTCGGCGAGTGACATTGAATGAAAATTTTCCGATAAAGCAAGTTGGTGCAATAATTCAAAACGAATGAGCCAATTGTCATATTGATCTTGCTCTACACATGCTTGTGTTACAGCATCTAAAATTGCATCTTTGACATCGCGATCTCTTCGATGACCTCGCCATCGATTTGGAATAATGCGACCCACCCAAGAGACTATCACTGAAGACCAATCACTTGTTCGCATATCAATTTGCAATGACCAACTCCAAAATCGAATCCGCAACCGAGATAAGAAACGACGCTTCAAAGTGTCACCCCTTGAATTACGTACATTTAACCGATTCCGTATTCTTCGAATAATTTCAGGGCTTCTTGCTAATCGAGCAAGATAAATCGGATCTCGAATAAGAATTGCCTCTGCAAGTGGAAGGAGAGCTTTTCTAGTAAGTTCTCTACCGGATTCTGCGCGGTCTACTGAATACAACTTGTATAGAGCATTCATGTACTGATTTGCCGTGTCTTCCCCTCCCCACAACATACATCGTCGAATTCCGTTCACTAAATCGACCATCGCTTGCCTACCTTCGGTTGACTCCATCAATCCGGGCAATGATTGTTTCGCGCTTCTGATGAGCCGTTGCACAACTTTAGCTTTTGTGATTCCACGAACTCCAAGTTGATGCAAATCACGAACCGAGCGTTTAATCAACCGCGACAAATCAACCTGAAACTCTTCCTTAATCGGTTGCCAGGCAGTTTCTTGGTCAAGTGCTGTTCTTCTTCCAAAATCAAATGCTTCAACGCTTCTTGCAAATCCGTCTTGCTCCACGCGTTGCACAGCAACGTTAATCGCATCAACAGTTACAGGTATAAACCCAAGCTGAAATGCCATTCCAAGTTGAATAAGGTCACCTAGCCGTTCATTATGAAACCGATACCTCGCAAGGAGTGCAAAACTTCGAATCACGGCCGTATCCGTAATGCATGACGATTCGATAGTGCTTACATCAATCGTCGCCGGTAATCCTTCAACATCTGCAAGGGAAGATTGTCTTTCTAAAGGGTCTGTATTAATAATTGCATGTGTTCGATCTGGCGAGGCAATTTGAAGTGAACCATTAGGGTCAAGAGACCGAATAACTTCTTCTCTATCCCAACCAAGAAGCACATCAGCTTCACCCCACGGGATCGAAGCGATAAGTGGCCTGAATGAGCGCTTCGTCTGTTGCCGAGTAAACAGAGTTTGAGTCCAAGCCCTCCGTCCAGCGCCAACAAATGCACTATTGCATTGAGAACTAATCTCGTAGCCCATCTGCAACCCCGCTTCCATCAATACCCTCCCCACTACGCCTGGCTGATCACCACGATAGCCTGCGATATGAATTCGCCAAGAGGATGCGTTTGCATGAATTGGTTGAGGAGGAGTCAGTCGTTTTGTCGTTTGAGCAACAACTCGCACTGGCGGTTTAGTTCGAGTGACTTCCACTCTTTCTAGAATTGGACGAAGGGAAACCGTCCATTTTTTTGCTTGTGGCTCCACCCTGCGAAAACTCATTGAAGACTCAAGTGGCATTGCCGCAATACCAGATTTTGGGATGCTAGATTCAATTGGGGAAATACGAACCGCTGCCATCTGTTCAGTGGGGATTACAATCGCGTGCTGTGGGCGGAATCCACGCCGATCAATTTCATTTGACATCTCAGTCAAATTTTCAATATTAAATTGTGGCTCAACACCATCACTCACAATAATAATTGAAGTTCCACTATTTCGACTTGCTGTTTCAAGGGCTTCCTCAAGATCCTCTCCGTGATCGAGTGAAACCTCGACAACATTGTTTTGATCATCCCCCTTTACTGATGAGATTGAGTCAATAACCATTGATAGAGTGTTTCCAAGATCTCCACTCTTCCAAACGAGCAGTATCCGTGTCTGTACTTTTTCCCTAGTATCACGCACGACATCTGCACCATCTGATATGAAGTTTTGTTCGCCCCATGTTTCGACATACACAACATTCTCAGTGCCTTCAAAAGAATGTTTGCCGTCAATGACAACCGATGGTGCTGGGTCAAGCGTTTTCAAAACTCGAAGAGAGGTTTCTCGCAACAGTGCTAAGGCGGAACTTGTTCCAAAAGAAGTTCGTCTTGTAGACAAAATATCGAGATCGGGAAGTTGAGGCGATAACTGCGTACTTACTTGGGCAGACGGTTTGACATCATGCAGTAGATGTTGAGTTAACCTCGCTACAACCGAAGGATGAAGAGAATCGACAGGAACTTGAACAGGATCTAGTTCTGGGTCAATCGGAGGAAGTTCTCTACCCCAAATTACAGCGACTTCTCTTCCCTCTCGTAACATCGATTGCCCTACTGATATAACTTCTCTTTCAACTTCACCAGGCCTAGGCTCTAAGACTACCACGTGCCGACACCTTGAAAGCAAACGTTCAACAGGCACTTTGTCGAGAGGGTGAATGAGTCGAAGGTTCAGCATCGGCACTCGACCTAGCAATTGAAGTTCGCTTACTAGATATTTAAGTGCCGGATCGGACAAACCAATAGTGACAAACCCGACTGATATTTTTTCACCTGGACTCGGCAGTGAACGCTGTCTATTGAGTTCTAGTTTTCTCCCTAATCGGATTGGGCTTATTGGCTCTGTTGTTTGCCTTGGCACATTCACTTCTGGAATAGCAGTTTTCTCAAGGCTAGAAGAAGCGCCGAGTAATCCATGATGAGTTACAAGGACGACAACTTTGGATGTGGACGATGAAAGTTTTGCTGCTGCCGAAGCGCAGTATGCTACTTCAGAGGGAATACAAGGCTCGACAACACACAAACCAAACCGATTTGCGGACTCCCTAGGGAATTGTTGGGGAGCAAGCGATGGGTGATCTTCTACAACTAAAACCAGAGGCGCTTGAAGCGTTGCCTTGCTTGCAAACTTCAAGGCATTTGCTAGTTGTCGGTTGGGCACGAAGACAACCGCCGGTTTCCCTTCTTCGAGCGCCAATGTTACTCCTCTGCACGCATCGTAAACCGTTCGGCACCCATTCATTGTGGAAGCAACTGACCAAAATGGTTCGCACTTTGGTGAATACAAATCCCAAGAGGAGCTGTTTTCTTCTAGCCCTTCAAGGATGGATGGAATCGTCCAAACCGATGATAGCGCAGGTTTTTTTGTTGCTGGTGAATTCATTGTTGTGCCAATTTTGGAAGGATCCACCGTTGCATCGCATGCGCAAACCCATGCTCATCATGATGTCCAGCAATAACATCTGCATGTTCTTGAACCGAATTCGTTGCGTTCTCCATCACAATTGATAGACCCGCTTCTTTAAGTAACTCTATGTCGTTCAATCCATCTCCGATTGCAACAATCCGTTTATGTCGCAAAGACTCTTCAAGATGCCGTTCTAGCATCGACCATTTATTTACTGTTAACCCGAATACTTCAAGTAAGTGTGTTGAAGAGCCCGTCGCGTGAGATGACGTTACAGCAGACCAATGTTGCAACTTTGCTCTATCTTTCAATGCAATTTCTAAATCCGCTGCGATGGGTTGAAGTTGTCGGTCTTCAGCGACAGCACCTACACGCAGCGTGTGTTCTGGCCATGGATCATCGGCAATTGTGTTTACTTCTAAAACTGAAATGCCAAGTGAATCAAACCACCATTCTGATGCTTGATGAAGTGGAGACTCACCAACGAGAACGTATTGCGCTCCGCACTCAGTCGAATCTTTAAGCAATAGACATCGAAGGTTACTTTGTACTATCTTTGTTGCAACTTCTTTAGAAATGGATTCATCAACAACATTTCGAGCGAGAATCCTACCTGAAGAATCGGTCAATTTTGAACCGCCCGCAGTGATGCATACTCCTTGATGATTCAT
>Ga0315336_1004963_pt1 | contig 15058 bp, 12 predicted proteins | sample ASW5metaG_FD_204512 | JGI IMG/M metagenome (GOLD analysis project Ga0315336, IMG submission 204512) | Ammonia-oxidizing marine archaeal communities from Monterey Bay, California, United States - ASW #5 | ecosystem: Environmental > Aquatic > Marine > Intertidal zone | place: USA: California...
GCGGAATATTGCCTCAATATCGGCCTGAGGACTGGTTTGTTCGAGCAGGATTGCGATCGATTCCGGATCTCCCCACCACACCAGAAGTGTAATTCGGCTTTTGATCATCTGCGGCACTCGTAGCTTCGAGTCTTGCGGGGCAAATGATGGCATGCGGGGAACTAGTCGCTGCAGGCAATGTTCTGAAATAGACTGCCCAATCAGACCAATCGGCGATGTTAATCTGGCTAAGCGGCTGGACCTGACTCCAAGAAGGGGCCGCATCGCCCCGCTCCGCGTTGGCATTCCGACGCTAGAGATTCCCAAGGGTCGAATAAGAGCTTTGCTCCTGCCGATAGAAACGAGCAACTTCCCAAGACGCGTGACCATGGTCCACTACGTCTCCGACATGTAACAGAAAACCACTGGCGTAAATTGATGACAAATGTCATTTAGAATCGCGCCACACGATGGCCTGAGTAATGAACTCGTCGAGAGCACCTTTCCAAAGTTCGCCGAGATTGCGGGTTACATAACCAGTCCTCAGGTCCTTTGCCGATTGATTGGGTCGCATCGTGTATCGACGTACGACTTCTTCGAGTTCGTTGGCTGGTGCAGGAGGCCCGGAGGTGCGGCGGAGGTCAGCAGCAAGTAGCTCTTTGGCCAATTCCGCCGACTCATCGACTGCCAGGCCGCTGCGAAGCTTTACGGTCGCTCCGCTCTTGACGTGCCCAATCTGTATTTGCGAACGAAAACGGTTCGTGCGCAGCCCTGGACCTTTGATGACCTTTTTGTCGATCGCCAGATCTCTGAGTGCCTCAACATCGTGGTCGACGACGGCCATCACACGCACTTTCACAAAATGAGTCTCGCGGGCAGCCTTCGACGTACGATCATAGACGAATTCGTGCAGGCCATCCTCCGTCGATAGCAATCCATAAACCGCCACACCTTCGATAAGCAACACGACTTCTTGGGTGATCTTCGGCGACAAAAGATCTTCATGCACTAGTTTTGTCGAGAAGCCCTTCCGTCGAGCCCACCCACAGTACATGTCGACAAGACACCCCACGATGTCCTCGGGCAGCCTGTCGACCCCGGTGATCGCGACGAATGCATCGCAGCGGTCGAACCGGTCGCGACAGCGCAGGCTGTATTGGATGAGCTGTGCATGCTGTGCGATTTCGCGAATTCGGCGCGTGGTCGCGGCAACTTGTCTCTCATCAGTGCCCTTCATCGCCCTATCGAGTTGAGGGACCACATCGTCGATTCGGCGGCGGAGGGAGCCTATGCCTTCCAAAATCCTCTCGGTGCGGTAGAGATCTCCGAGGAATTCACGGGCGCGAGGCGGCTCGTCCCAAAAGTCCGGCATCGCTGTTTGCTCGACGAGCTTTGTTCGTTGTTGTCGAAGTTCTCGATCGTCGCATTCTTCTTCCAACGCCGACACGAGCTGTATCGCATCGTCCTTTTCAGCCAGGATCTGTTTACGAGGAACTTTCTTCTTTTTTGCCGTGGCACCATCTCGCAGGACAATCCCTTCGACCAATGCCTCGCTCTTGCGTGTCTGTCGGTCGTGAATGACCTTAAGTTCAATGCGTTTGCCTGCTGGCACCAATCGCAGCAAGGCCGGCCGATTGTCGGCATTCGACTCGGCGAGTTGCCGAGCGATAGGCAGCAAGGCGAGTCGCTCAACCGCGCGCTTCAACGGCCGCGCACCAAATAACCGGTCAAAACCAGCATCGGCTAGAATCTCAATAACGCCACGGTCGACGTCGACGCGAAGCTGTCGACGCGTGATTCCGCCTCGCAAGAGGACGTTGCCGAGTTCACGCTGAGCCAGAATTCGAATGTGCTCACGGCGCAGTGGAAGAAAACGCACAATGCGGTCAATACGATTGACTAACTCGGGACGAAAGAAATCCTTAACCGCCGCGTCGACAGAATCCGAGTCACCAGCTCCCTTGGCGTGGAAACCAAAGGGCATATTGTCGTTGATTTCGCCGCCCAGATTGGACGTCATGATGATGATGGTTTGTGTGAAATTTGTCGTCTGGCCCATGGCATCGGTCAGCCGTCCATCGTCGAACAATTGCAGTAGTAGATCGAAGACATTGGAGTGAGCCTTTTCGATCTCGTCCAATAGGATTACCGAGAAAGGCTGGGCGCGCACGCGCCCCAGCAGCGAACCAGATCTGGCATAGTCGTTGTCCGCTGACTGGCGGCCGATCAGCTTTTCAAAGGAGTGATAGTCCTTGTACTCCGACATATCGAGGCGGATCATGCGCCCACTACTACCGAAGATGTATTCGGCCAGTGCCTTGGCAAGTTCAGTCTTGCCAACACCTGTGGGACCAACAAACAACATGGTGCCCAGCGGCTTAGTTGGGTCCGTCAGCCCCGCTTTGACCAGCGTGATCAACTCGACCACGGTGGACAACGCTTCGTCCTGGCCGATGACACGATTTTCGAGGAACTCGCGAACGGTGTCGATGCGCAAGGGCTGGGAGTCGTCGATGAGATGGGCAGGCAGGCCGCTGAAAGACTGCAGCGCGTGGACGACGTCACCCCGTGAAACAGAAAGTTCACTCTTGCGTCTACGGCTGTTTTCGGACTCGGCACGTTTAGAGGCGATCAAGTGATCGACCAGTTGCACGGCGCCACCCGGAGGCGACAGTCCTGGGAAGTAGAGTGCGCCGAACTGCTGGATGGCTGCGAGCGCTTCGGGTCGCCAATTGAGGTGGGGCTCCGCCTTCTTCTTGGCGTCTCGCCCACGATGCAAGATCATTTCATCAATGACCCTCGTGACAGCGCTCTCGGTTTGGGGCTGCACTTGCGCGACATTGAACAATTTTCGGAACCAGGGGTGTCGGTCGACGCCGACCCGAAAACTCTCCTCGTGGCATTCACCCAAGAGCACCACTTCATCTTGTTCGACGAGCGGAGCGATGCTGGACGCCATGTTCTCGCCTGAACTAGAATGGCGACCGGCCCCGATCAAGTTGGGTACGTCGGTGACGTACAGAATCACACGATTCTTGCGCGTCGCCAATCGGAGCATGTCGTGGAAGCGAGTCTGCCATTCGCCGCTGTACACGGTGCCTGACATCAGTACCGACGTCGAAGTTTCCAGCATCATCCAGGCCCCGCTGCCACGAAAGGCCAAGCGACGGGCCAGTTCGTGGATCATGGCCGTCTTCCCGACTCCCGACGGTCCGACGATCAACAACGAGCTGCGGCGTGAAGCAGTCAACTGCCGCATCAATACTTCGATTTCGCTGTCTCGTTGGTACGCGCGAGGCTCGTCAGGATCGGAAAAGGTCGTGTGGACCACTTTGCCGAAGGACTCAAGTTCGCAAATGAGTTCTGGTTTGAACGCCATGAATCCTACAAATTGAATCGCCATGATGATCGAATGTTCAGAATTATACCACCGCATTCAGAGTCGAGCAATTCGGTCGGACAACGGACGAAGACAGCGGTTAAACCGACTTGCATACGCCACATTCTAACGTAAGCTCGGACGATACAAGATGCTAGATAATTCTCCGTCCTAAAACGAAGATAATAACCGACAAGAGCGACGGCACCCTCTTCGAAAACGAAGAGGGTACCATGATTTCATGGGTTGACGTAACGGTGACCGACCCTGTGATCGCGGAATCATTAACGAGATTCGACAAGACACTTTCCGGTGATAAAGATAATGTAGTTGACTCTCTAATCACGCTTCTACATAATTGCGAGCGATCACAAGCGCCAGGTAGGGTGGCGTGTTAATGCATCCGCCACGCGACACGCTTCGATTGAATCCACTGGACTCGTGAAGCTGATGGAATTGAAGGTTACAGACCGGCTCGGCATCGAAGAAGGAATGGTTCTGCGCACGCTGTACGTGGTAATATCGATCAGAGACCCCGGTACGCGAAAACCAATAATTCCTAGAACCGCCGGTTTGCGAGGCATCCTTTTTCTCGCTTTTGACGACGCCGAACCGCCGAGAGATGGCTCAGTGACTGCAGAGAAGATACGACTCATGAGTAAGCGCGACGCAGTCACGATTTGGCAGTTTATCCGCCAACATCAAGATAACGTCGGTACGATTGTCTGTCACTGCGAGCAAGGCGCAAGCCGCAGTCCAGCAGTTGCTATCGCGCTGGCGGAAGCACTACAAGCGGATACCAGCGAGATTGTGGCATACACCTCGCCAAATAGTTTTGTGTATCAGCTGATGAAAGAAACAATGTCTTTGGAGACGAAGTAGAATATCCCCTTAAGCCCATGAGGGCAGTAGGCTCCGATGTCAAGAAGTTCTCGGCAGAGAGGTCGATATACATGGGTAGGTAAGACCGGCCGCTGCGGGAAATCAGCCGTTTAAGATCACGGTAGATGGTGATCATAGATAACGCGAAGATTAGGTGGGTTCGTTGAGATTGCGCGTTAGATCGGTTTTCATTCCTTTTGCTAGGGCTACCTGAGATGTCCACTTGGTCTTCGAATGAGATGTAAGGCAAACCTCGATAAGATATCTGGTTCCGCAATCTTGGTTAACCTGCCCCCTCTGACAGTCTTCCCCAGGGTGATTTAGACTCCGCGAAGAGATACTAACCTTCAAGGCAAGTCGTGCAGCACTTCTCCCTGCCCAGCGTCGAAGATCATCTCCACCAACTCGACTTCAAACCACTTGCGGAACGTCCGCAGGTCCCGCTTTTCCGGCCAGAACTCCGGTGCGTTGACTGACGCCAAGAGCATCTCGTCAAAGATCTCTCTGTAGACCGCCTGCAAGGACCTGTTGATGTCCGTACGCTCGGGTAACAGAAACACGGTGCGGAAATCATCAGGGCCGCACTCATTGGCCTCTTCTCCCAAGACCGACTCCGACCAGGCGAAGAAAAGTTCCTTGGGTGTAATGATCGCGGCCATCCGGTTCACGGTTTGCATCGCCTAAGTATCCCAATGGTGGCAGCAACGGTCAAACCAGTCATTGAGCGATGAATCGCCGCCTCTGACGGGGATGTCGCAGACCAGGAAGTCACTGGAAGTGACAGATCGCTCCTGCGGGTATTGAAGATGTCTACCAATCCCCTCAATCACAAGGAGCAAACCATGCCCACCAAAACCAACGCCGGCCCCGTCCATGAAATCCGTTTCGGGGCGATCAAGGCCACCATCTGGGAGAACGAAACCTCGGTCGGCACCCGCCACAACGTCACCGTAGCACGGCTCTACAAAGACGGCGAAGACTGGAAACAGACCGAGAGTTTTGGCCGTGACGATCTGTTGCTGCTAGGAAAAGTTCTCAACGAGGCTCATTCCTGGATCTTGCTGCAACCTGTCTGACCCACTCACAGCAAAGGTGATGGTTGGAATCTGCTTCCTATGAGTAAATCCATGAACGAGCAGTTGCTTACGCTCTGTGGCGACAAGATCGAGATTCTTTACCAACGACGCCGGGGCGTCCCTGCAGAGGTGGCTTGGCAGCGACTTCATGAAGAACTCACGCTGATCTCAGGCACGGAGGCCGAGCAGCGGTTTCTGGTCGCTGCCGAGATCGCCAAGATCTGCTGCCGACACTACTGGCCGGTCTGGGAGGCAGGAACCGGACCCAGTTCTATCATCTTGTTCTTGCTGGAAATTAGCCAGGCCGACCCCATCGAGAATGGCCTGTTGTTTCAACGCTATTTCTTCGCAGAGAAGAATAGGGCCTCCGGTCTGCTGCTCAAGACGCTCGACCAATACGTCGAACCGCTTGGGCAGGCGATCGCTACAGCTGGAGCGTCCAGTTGGATTAGAATCGGCTCTACCACCCGACTAGAAGCGATTCCCTACCTCGTGGAAGAAGATCTCGGGCGCCGGGACAAGGCACCTGACTGGGGCAGGGAGCCGACCGACCGGCCGAGCATTTGGGAGTTTGCTGACTCCCGGTTTACCTACCAACTCCAGCAGGCTGACGTGTTAGAGGCAAGAGAAGCTTGGCAGCCGGGCTCCCCCGCCCAATTCGCGGGCATCACCGCCATTGCACACCAGGCCGCCATCGACGGACTCGACCCATTTACTTGGGCCCAACGGGAAGAGACCACCTCAGTTTTGCTCCAGCCATGGGTCCGAGAGACTGGGGGAGTCCTGATCTTTCAGGAACAGATTATGAAGGTACTGCATGAGCTGGCCGGCTTCGAGCTGGCTCCGGCATGGCGGGTGGTAGGAGAAATGGCAAAACACAATACGCCTCAGATCGGCAACATCGAGAAGCAGTTTCTCCAAGGGGCGGTCGAGCGGGGTCACGACAAGAGCCAGGCCTGGACCGCGTTTGACAACATACGACATGCGGGGATGCGAGGTTTGCACTGTAAGGCCTATCACGTGGCCCATGCCGTCACGACCTATCGAGCACTGTGGCTCAAAACCATGCACACCCGAACGTATCAACTCTACGCTCCCCCCGAAGTCGATTCGCAGCAAGCAGAATAATGGCCGGAAGCAGCCCTGAGCAAACTAAATCATAGAGCTCCTAAATAGCGCCAGGTTGAAAGACGATTCCTCACCTTTACCCCTCTAGGGACCTGTATTCATCCTGCTGCTCCTGACACGAAGTATCGTAAATGGAGTTACATGTGTGCACTCCTGGGAGAGCAGTACAAGCTAGAAACTTGCGGATAGATCTCACCCCCCAGGAGGTGGTATCGGTGCCGTCGCCCCTGTTTGGTTTTGCTGACCTTCACCACGACTTTGTCGATCGTTTTCTCCAGGCAGTCTCGTAGCGTCTTGAAGTCCGACCTCACCAAGGACTGCTGCAGCCGTGCGAACAGTGAAAGTGCCGCCTCAAACTTCTGATTTGCCTCTCTGAGCCGCCGCTTTTTGGGAACAGTGGCCTGGGATAGTTGGTTCTTGAGCTGCGTCTGCCGCTCTTGCAGGTCGCGAATCCGTTGCTGAACGACTCTTACCATGTCGAGGTCGACTTCAACCAGCCGACGCTTTGCCTTGGCTAACTTCTCGTCCTGCACCCCCAGCTGTCTACGTAGTTTCGTGCGTGTGCCGGGTTGGACTGATCGATGGGTGTCGGCGAGTATTTCTGCCCGCTGCTCTTCGATCATCGATGGGTCGAGGAATCTCTCTTCAATCGCGGTCACGACGTGCCGGACCAATTCGTCCTGGCGGACAGTGTTGCGATCGCAGAATGACGCTCCCTTGTCCAAGTGCCCGGAGCAAATGAGGTACTGATTGCCCTTTACACTATGGCCAACCATTCGCGAGCCACACTTTTCGCAGTGGACCAGTCCGGTCATGACGTAGCGATCCGGCCGCGGTGACGAAGCACTGCTACGTTTCTTACTACGGCGAGCTAAGAGCCGTCGTTGTGCCGCGTCAAAGGACCTTCGGTCAACGATCGCTGGATGATTGTTCTCAAGGACAATCCAGTCGCCCGGTTCGTTCTTGCCCGCTCTAGGTGCTTCAGAGACCTCACCGTTACGCACACAGTGGTATTTGGCTCTGGACTGGACGTTCCAGATGAAGGTTCCCGTGTAGCGGACATTCGTGAGCACTGCGCGGACTGTGGAACGATACCAGACACCTCCGCTTGGCGACATTACTCCCCCTTCGTTGAGACGGTTGGTCAGTTCCTGGAGAGATGTATCTGCCAAGTACTCTCGGAAGATGCGTCGCACCAGTTTGACGTCGCCTGACGAGCCCAAGACCAAACGGCCATTGTCGAGGGCGTAGCCAAGCGGGGGACGGTTGCCTTGCACCCACTCGCCACGTTTCGCACGAGCGATGAGACCGCGCGTGACATTACGGCTGAGATCGCGTAGATAGGCATGCTTGGCTTCCTGTTGGACGCCGTAGATGATGCGGCTGGTGATGTCGTTCCAGTCGATCCTGCCCTGGGCGACTGTCACTAGGCAGACGCCAGCTTTACGGAGTGGGTAGATCCAATGCCCTGCTTCAATACTGTCAAATCGGCCGAAGCGGTCTTGGTCCCACGCCAGAATTGCACAGAACTCGCCTGATTCCGCATCCTGAATCATTTGCTGGAACTGAACACGTTTTTCGGTGGCATCGCCGGAGACAGCTTCATCGGTGTACCAACGAGTGATGCGGTACCCTTCACGCTTGGCGAGCTTCTCGATTTCCTCTCGTTGTTGTTTCGGACTTGCCTCCTGCTTGTCGGACGACATGCGTACGTAGGCAACTGCTGTGATCATCGGATGCATCTCCAGGTGGGCTTATGAAGGTTCTCATCCTTTATCAGTACTGAGCAGCTTCCGTAACTGCCCTCCCCTAGGCATATGGCATTCTATCAACTGGACCAACGCATAGAAGGTCTGACTCGCGCTAGCAGCTCCTACGATTTGGGTTGGGAATCGCCTTCGGCATGCCGATATTCTTTGATCGTCACCGTGAAGGCCTGCGTGGCAACTGCGATCAAAAGCCCAAACACGATCGTACCTAAAAAGGCAAGATAGATGCTAATGCACTGTCCGACTCCCGTCTTGGGTGTAATATCGCCATAACCAACAGTAGTCGAGGTAATGAGTGAGAAATAGACCCCCTGAACAATGGGAATTCCTTCACAGCGGGCGAATCCGATGCCGCCGAGAAGTACTAACGCAAACTGTACTCCCAGCAAGCCGCGGAGCACATGACAGTAGTGGAAGAAGTGGGTCGTAAAAGTTAAGAAACTTTTCAGCGACGTAACTCGTTTTGATTTCTTGCTAGCCATCTTCGGTTTCCTCGTATGGCCCATCCTCGGGCACGGGCAGTTGGTTTAGCTCAGTTTTCTCGCTATCCAGCAGTTTGCCCTTGGGAGCGGGAATCGGCTCAGCTGGTGGATTTGCCGACAACTCAATATCAGGCAAGAGCTGTGGCTGAAAACCTGGGCAACGAATTTGCCAGCCGCCACCTAGCGCTCGATAGATGGCGATCATGTTAACCAGAACACTACCCTCTGTAGCGGCCAGTTGGTCCTGCGCAGCACGCAGGCTTCCCTGCAAGACGAAAATTGGCGAAAAGTCGATCGACCCCTCCTCGAAATTGATGAGGAGCAGCTTTAGTGATTCGTTGAGATCATCCACAGTCGCCTGCTGGAATTCGACCTCCTCTTGGGATTTTAAGAATGCCACCAACGCGTCCTCCACCTCCTGGTTCGCCTTCAGCACTGTGTTTTGGTAATTTGCAATTAGTTCTAGAAGTCGCGCGTCTTGCAGCCGGACGTTATTGACGATGCGGCCATAGTTCAAGATGTTCCAGCTGAAGGAAGGTCCAACGGATCCTGCCGTACTGGCCGAACGGAACAGATTACTGAAACTCTCTGTTGCCAGAAATACGTCGCCGTTGATGGCAATGCTCGGGTAAAGATCGGATTGGGCAATGCCGATCTGTGCGGACTGTGCAGCTACCTGCCGCTCGGCTTGACTAACGTCGGGCCGACGCCGGAGCAGATCTGCGGGAATTCCAACAGCGATTTCAGCAGGCACTTGCGGGATCCCATCGCCCTTTCCTAGCATCTGGGACAGGTTGGTCGATGGGATCCCCAACAATGTACAGAGCCGATTGTTGGCTTGGCGTAAACCAGTTTCGAGCGAGGGAATGGTGGCTTTGGTGCCGTTGAGATTCGCTTCCGCCAAATAGACGCCAACCTTGCTGGTCTTGCCCTCCTCGAATCTCGTCGTCGAGAGCTCTAGCGAAGACTCTTGCACCTTCACGTTCTGGTGCGCGTATTCCAGCCGTTCTTCAAACGTGCGAATGTCGACATAGGCGTTCACAACTTCCGCAATCAACGAAATGAGGATTGCATCATACTCGCGGATCGAAGCTTCCAGACTCGCGTCCGCCGATTCGACAGCACGCCGGAATCTGCCCCACACATCAAGCTCCCAAGAAGCGTTGAAACCAACTTCCCATTCATCGAAGTTGCGTATTGGAGATGGCAATACTACGGTCTGACTGTTTTGGATTCGAGCGAACTCGCCGAAAGACTGTTGTACCTGGGGGAATAGATTTCCCGCTGTAATGGCGCGACTGGAGCGAGCCTGCATCACACGCATTCCTGCTTGGCGAAGGGTCAGATTCTGCTGAAAAGCAATATCTACCAAGTTGTTGACAACTGGGTCTTGGAAGACAGCCCACCAATCAGGATGGCATGATGGCTGCTGGAGTATCTTGGCGTCGTTGCTGTCGATCCAATCGTCCGCAATTTTCGGAACAGGCCGCTTGTGGTTTGGTCCCACCCGGAATCCGTTGTGTGCCCATTCAGAAAGATGACATCCGCTAGCGACCAGCCAGCATCCGCCGATCACAAGCAGCCGGCCGGCTGTGATCGCCGCCGGCGCTCGCTTCCATCGGGTTGCTCGGCACCTAGTCATCTTGGGTCGCCATATTCGAAAAATGCGGGTTTTCCCCGAGGGACTACCTCCTAGTCAAAATCGGCAGAATAGCTCGATTTTTCCAGTGGAATTAAGGTCCAGGCTTCCTTCCCAAACCATGTTTCGTGGGGGATTGGAGTCTGCGAAGTCCGCCGCTAGTTGGCTACTGCTATCACATCCCGATTAAGCTAGAAGAAGGCCGCAAATCATCATCCCTAGGAACCTTGCACTACTGCTAGCAGCCATGTTGCAGGCCCCATCCGAAATACAACTGCTTGGCATCTACCTGCCGCCACTCTTCCTGGTGTGCTTGCTCGGACTCCTATGCGCCGTGGCGACCACCCAAGTTATGAACAGGACTGGATTAAGTGGGCTCTTTTGGCACCCTCCTCTGGCTTTCTTCGCGATCTGGGTGCTAGCGGCAGCTCTGATTGGCTTAGTAGTGATCGCACCCTAGGGAATGTCGATGTCCAAGTCCGATTTCGTAAAGAAATACATGCCCAAACTGATCACATGGACGCTCGTGGCAGTCGCCGCTTTCAGTGCGTACCTGCTCTACGGTCGCTGGACGTCAAATCCTTGGACGAGAGATGGTCAAGTTCGCGCTGATATCGTCAAAGTCGCGCCTCAGGTTGGCGGTAACCTTGTTAAAGTAGCGGTGACAGACAACCAGGTCGTCCGCCAAGGCGACTTGCTGTTTGAAATCGACGTCAGCTCTTACCAATTGGCCGTCGACAGCGCCAAGGTTGCGTTGGATCAATCTCGAGACGAGGTCGCTTCACTAGAGGCATCCGTAAAGGTAGCCAAAGCACAAGCTGACGAAGCGAAGGTTGGCGTCATCTCCGCTGAGAGAAGTATCACCTCAGCAGAAGCGAGTGTAAAATCCGCGCAGGCGTCGGTGGACTCATCGAAAGCGGGAGTTACATCTGCCGAGCAGTTGATCAAGCAGCGACAGGCAGAGCTGACGAACGCCCAATCAGAATCGAGTCGCGCCAAACGACTCGTCGAAAAAAAAGCAGGTTCCATTGAAGATGCGGAAAGTACTGCCGCGACGGCACTGGCCAAGGAGGCGCAGCTTGCGAGCGCCCAAGCTGGAGTGACTCAGGCACAGGCAGCCTTGACCCAAGCTGAAGCTGGCTATAGCGAAGCGACTGTCAATCTACTGCTTGCCAAAGACGCGTTGACCGAGGCCCAAGCCGCCGAGACGTCCGCCGAAGCAGCATTAGAGCAATCCAAGGCAACCTTGGGAACTCCTGGCGACCAAAATGTTCGCGTGAGAACGGCGAATGTGAACTTGGCCCAAGCTGAACTCGACTTAAGCCGCACCAAGATCGTTGCTCCTTGCGACGGCTACATCAGCAATCTCTCGGTCGATGTTGGCACCTATGCAGTGGTCGGGCAACCTCTTGTGGCAGTGGTTGACCGCGATTCGTTTCGCGTACATGCATACTTTCAAGAAACCAAACTTCCGTACATCCATGAAGGCGATCTTGCTATCGTAACTCTGATGAGCAACCCAGAAACGCCAATACGGGGCGTTGTGGAGAACATAGGGAGCGCCGTCAATCCTCCGAACATCGCTCCCTCGGAAGGTCAGCCAGGCGAGGTACCTCAGATTGAGCCGACTTTTGACTGGGTGCGGTTGCCTCAGCGCGTTCCGGTCCGAATTCGTCTCACGGACGTTCCAATCGGGATTCAGCTCATTTCCGGGACCACTGCTTCAGTCGCTGTGCGACCTCGTGGTGAGGAGTAAACCGTGCAACGACGCGTGCTTTGGCTGGATTCAACTCAGGCCTTGATCGCCGCCCAATCTTGCGCGGCAATCGTCGTGGGTTATGGTTTGGCGCTGCGTTTTGATTGGAAAGCGTCGTCTGTTGCCACCACCGTCATCGTGTTGCAGACGGCCGCCTTGGGTTCGACGCTTAACAAGGCAGCGCTGCGCATGGTTGGGACCCTGGCCGGAGCCGTCGCGGGTCTAGCCTTAGTCACGTTCTTTGCCCACGACCGAGTGCTTTTCATCTTGGGAATGGCGCTATTGACCGGAGTCTGTGTCTGGGCGATGCAGACAAGCTCTCATACCTATGCTTGGCTGCTCGTATTGCTAACCGGCGCGATCGTTGGGTGGCCGGCTGCGACGAACCCGCTCAACGCATTCCAGACGAGCGTCGACCGAGTGACTGCCGTTACCGTTGGCGTGATTCTCAGCGGCTTGGCCCAAGGGGTGTTTTGGCCTGTGACAGCCAGCGGGCAATACGAGCGATCAATACGAGAATTGTTGAAGGGCTCTCGCGGACTTCTGCAGCTCGTCCGACGGGGATTACTCGAGCACCAGATGGATACCGAAGCCATCGCCAAGACAGAGTCCCAGCTTCTGTCATTGGCAAACTCTCTAAGTACCACGCTCGAGGCGGCCCGCGGAGATTCAAAACAACTGGACAAGTTTGCCGTCCAGTACCAGCAGTTGAGCAACGAACTATGCAATCTGTTCATAGCAACGACCCCGATCACCGACGCCAGCATACAATGGGTCCAAGACTCGACTTTGGTGACCCTTGAGTCAGCGACTCTAAGCAGTATGTTCGACTCCATCGATAAGGCATTCGTCGCAACGATCGAACAACTTTCTTTGCCGCGCGACGGGACTGTCCGCCCTACCGACAGCGACTATGCCATGTTCGTCTCAACGGATAGCGATGTGCAAGTCTCAGAGATCTTCGACCTCAAAGACACGGTCGCCACGAGCCTCGTCCGAGATCGACTCCACGCCATCGGCGTCGTTGCTGCTCGCGTGCGCAAGGCACTGGCAGAAGTCGAAGATCCACACCGTGCCGTACAACCTAGAACGAGGACACTGGCACCGGGTCCTGCCCCCGGCATCCGAATGATGAAATCGGCGCTCGCCACTCTCCAGGTAATGCTGGCTGCTTGTTTCTTCGTGACGCTTGATTGGCCGCTGGGACTCGAAACCGCAATGATGTTGGTAATGATTCTTGCCTACATAAATGCTCAGATGCCGGTAGCGCTCTTGACTCGACCGATCCTTAAGAGCGTCGCGATCGCGTTGCCCCTTGCTGCCCTGTTCCACTTTGTGGTCATGCCCCGTGTCGACAGCTTTATGGAGCTGGCGCCATGGCTTGCATTGCTGTTTTTTCCTCTGATGTACGGTGTTGCCAACCACAATCCATCCACAAGCCTGGCGGCAAAGCTCTCGGTACTTCTGGTTAACGCACTGATTTCCGTTTCAACAACTCCTCCGAGTTACGACTTTGCTTCTTTTGCTAATGCGTACTTGGGCATGAGCGGCGGCTTTGGCGTCGTGCTACTTTTGGCATACCTGTTCGAGACTAGAAACCCGCGCCGCGGGCTGCACCAACTCCTCTCGGCCATGCTGTCAGAGTCAGCCGACTACTTGAAGAAACTAGACGACTATCCACACTCGACGCCAGAGCGGGCAGAGTTAGCCGACGCGCACCACAAACGGTCGCTTAAATCGTTGGGAAAGATGAAGAAACTATCGGCGCTGATCGACTTCCGGCAGGATCCGTGCGTGAGTCGTGGCCAACTGGAAGGCGTGATGCGGACTGTCGACGTCCTCATGCTGAAACTGCTCTCAGCGTCAGAGCCACAAGCCGACAAGCTGAATGGGGCCGTCAAGCGAACACGTGATTGGTGCATCGATTCGCTCATTGCAACGGAAAGCGCCCTTGGCGAATGCCAGCCGGTCTCAATCAAACCGCCGAGCTACCCCCTATTTGACGACATGGAGTCAACCGCTTTGCGAGTCTGGCAATCAAGTAGTTCCAGCCAAGAGGCCACCGACGCTGCACGCGGCTTGGCGACCCTAACGCAGTATTACGGCTCACTCGTCGCTGCTATTTCGGATTGCCAGCGAGAGCTGAATACGGTCGACTGGAAGCGGTGGAGCCAAAGCTATTTTTAGCAATGGCCATTGGAACATCGTGTCACACGAAAGTGGGTAGTGCATGTCCGAATATCTGATCCTCACCGTTTTAGCCGCATTTGCCTTCTTGTACAGCGTCGTCGCGTCACGACTCGAGCGGTCGCCGATCAACGGCGCACTGGTTTACGTAGCAGCCGGATTGCTGTGTGGTCCAGCAGTTTTAAGACTGATCGACCTCAACGTGGATTCCGAGGGTATCAGCTGGCTGGCTGAAATAACTTTGGCGGTTGTACTGTTTACGGACTCGACCAATGCAAATCTGAAGGTTCTCCGCAAAATCGAGACCATTCCAGTTCGCCTCTTATTGATCGGTTTACCTCTCACCATCCTCCTTGGATTTGGCTTTGGCGTGCTGCTCTTTCCCGAACTCCACCTATTCGAAATCGCCCTATTGGCCACGATGCTCGCGCCCACAGATGCCGCTTTGGGCAAGGCGGTTGTCACGAATCAATCCGTACCTAGTTCCGTGCGCGAAAGCCTCAACGTCGAAAGCGGCCTAAACGACGGCATTTGCGTACCGGTGCTGCTGCTTTTCTTGGCGTTAGCCTCAGGCCAAGCTACTGACGGGGATACGTTGGGCCTGGCTTCTCACCTTCTCGTTCAGGTAATCGGGATTGGCGCGGTGGTCGGATTGGGACTTGGTGTCGTAGGCAGTGCCATTCTTCGATTCTGTTTTCGTCGAAGTTTGATCGGCGGTACCTGGCTGCAGATCCCGGTCGTCGCGCTGGCCTTGCTTTGTTTTGGCCTGGCCCAATTTCTG